>WNGG01015153.1_pt1 | contig 10544 bp, 13 predicted proteins | sample 5400661 | NCBI WGS metagenome assembly WNGG01 (sample SAMN13153372, study PRJNA577476) | soil metagenome | isolation source: 100 cm soil or saprolite under Garry oak tree replicate 1 | place: USA:California | collected 2016-06-15
TCGAAGCGCCGGTCACGATCGCGACTTTTCCGTCTAGTTTTCCGTTTTTCATTTTTTTCCTTTCATTTTTTGGTTTTTCAAAATTTCTTTTATTGATGGCTTACACCTTGTGCGAAGCCCCCATCCCGGCGCCCACCTCCATTGCTCCCTGTCTCCAACCGTCGAATGTGGGATTCTCATCGAGTAATTCCGGATTTGTTGTCAGTGGTAGAACAAGAGAAGGGCGAGAAAGCCGACCAGAATCCCGAGCGCAGGGCTGAGAACAGCGAACCACAATGAGACGTTCCAGCCTGAGTCGGTGATGGTAGTAGATTTTGGTTTGGTCATCTTCTTGGTCTCCTTGTTAGTTACTCGCCACTCGTGGCAACCCCAAGGCGTGGAGCGTGTCCGTGTTAAGACTCCCGGTCACGCGCAAGCCGTGATTACCTTGATAACGTATGATCGCGCGACGGGTTTCCGGGCCGAACACACCGTCGATTGCTCCCCGGTAATATCCTTGTCGCGCTAATTGCTCCTGGGCGGCGGCGACAGTGGAATCCGCGTATTGCTCCGATGAATCGTAGGCGCCCTGCCCGTAATAATCGGTGCCGTCGCCTTCGTAAACGCCCGGATCGTACTCATAGGGATAGTAATCGTACGCGTAGTAATCGTAGGGATACCGGTACGGCCACCAGGGATAAAATCCGAAGTCGAAGATGAACCACGAGCCGTTAACAAAACGGCAGCGGTGTCCATGCCACCAGTGATCACGACTTCTGTCCCAGTCGCGCTGCCAGTCGGCCGAATGCTGCGCGACGACGTGATTTCGCCAGTCCGTCGGGAGACTGTTTCCAGTCCGAACTTGGCCTGCACCATTTCTTTCGGGTCTCAGATTCGTGATTGCTTGATTTCCTCCGTCCGAAAATCGCGTGAGGCGATTGCCGCGGTTCAGCGTTCCAATTGCAAACTGGCGACTGGGCGCAAAAGCGCGATCAGAACTACCAAACCGCTGCTGACGAAATGCCATCGGCGGGTGGTATGATGAGAAGCGCGGCCCGGGCGCCATGAAGCGTCCGCCGCCAAAGTTACCGCGCGGAGCGGAGTGGAATGCTGGAGCTCCATGCTGTGCAGGAGCAGGATGCGCGGCCATGGCGAAACCTCCGCCTCCGCCTCCATGATGACCGCCAGCTTTCGCTTGGGCAATCAAGGCCGCGCTCGCGAGAAGCGCGACCCAATAGAATTTAGTTTTCATGATTGGATTTGCTTTCTGTTGTTTTTTGTGTTTCGAAAAAATTTCTGATGACTCATTGCGCCAGATAACCTCCATCCACGACCAGTGACGTCCCGGTGGTGAATTTCGCGTCATCGGAACAGAGATAGAGAACCGCCGCTGCGATTTCTTCGCCGGCTCCAATCCGTCCGACCGGAATAATAGAGGTGAGCGAATCACGCATCTCACCTTCCTTGCCTGCAAAGCGATCGAGCATATCAGTCGCGATGACGCCGGGAGCGACCGCGTTCACACGAATGTTTTGTTTGGCGAACTCGAGCGCGATCGATTTGGTTAGACCTTCGACCGCGTGCTTGGACGCAATGTAAACGCTCACCTGCGCGAGACCAACGTGCCCAGCCACACTCGAATTGTTGACGATCGCACCGCCGCCGTTCTTCAGCATCACGGGAATTTCATGACGCATCGAATTCAAGACACCCCAGACGTTAATGTCGAAAATGCGGCGATACTCAGCTTCGGTGGCCTGATCCAGTGGGCCTGTCCATTCGATGCCAGCGTTGTTAAACGCGACGTCGAGCCGGCCGTAGGTGTCGACAGTGAAATCGACCATTGCTTTGACGTCTGTCTCTTTCGCGATGTCAGCGCGGATAAACGCGGCCGCGCCGCCGTGCTTTTCGATTTCTGCGACGACGCCTGCACCTTCTTTTTCACGTCGCCCAGTCAGAACGACCTTGGCGCCGGCGCGAGCGAACTCGATCGCCGTCGTTTTGCCGATGCCGGAAGTTCCTCCGGTCACGAGTGCAACTTTTCCGCTTAGCTTTCCGTTTTTCATTTTGTTCCTTTCATTTTCCGATTTTCGTTACCCACATAGAGCAAAAGCGGGTTGATGATTGTCGATCTCTGGGAAGTGATGCGGCACTAGCAAGTCGTCGTGTTGCGTGTCGACCGGCTGGAGATTGAGCTTCTCGATGTGGACTTCGACCAGATCAGGAAGAAGCAAATGCGGAAACAATGACAGCTCCCACGCCTTTGTTTCTTCCTCATCGAGGACGAGGTGAACGATTTCGCGCAAGTCTGGGTAGGCCTGCTCGTAATCTAGCTGTAACTGCTGTTTCAGTTGCGCGATGGCGACCGAAACCGTCTGGAGGAAAACTGCTGCTGCTTCTGATTGCTGGTCAGTTTTCATAGGGGCTGAGTTTTTCGGTTTATATGGATTTATATTTGACTAGTCGTCTATAAGATTGGCAAAAAAAGAGATTACGAGCTCGTTGCGTGTACGCGTTTGACGCCCAAAACATCCATAGCTACGTGTTTGAATTCTCGCAGCAAGTCCAAGTCATTTTGAATTCGCGCCTGCGCGAGCGTCCCGTGATAGCAGGCAAAGAGCGCCCTGGCCTTCGCTTCGGGATCCGGCGCCGCAATTAACCCTTGCGCATGCGCATCGCGGATAGCGGACTCGAAATACTTTATCTTCCGATCAAAAATGCGGTCCACGGTATCGCGCACGACCTTGTCCTGCGTGCTCACTTCGCTCCCGATGCTTAGCAGAGGGCATCCGAGGATGGAGCCGCACTCTTCTTGCAGTTCGGCCAGACGGTCGTGCACATGATCGAAGTAGCGATCGAACCGTTCGAGAGGCGGAGTTGTTGGAGAAAAAAGAGCATCCATGTTCGCCTTGTTTTTATTCCACTCCGCCTCCAACGCGGCGGCCGTAAGCTGGGACTTCGACTTGAAGAAATAATAAAAGCTCCCCTTTTTCGCGCCGGCCCGCTCGCAGATCGCGTCCACCGAAGTGGTGCCGTAGCTGTTTTCCCACATCAAATCCAACGCCGCGTCGGTTAGGCGCTTCTTCATGTCACTTACTCTGGGCATGACGGACATTTACTCGTCTAGACTAATCAGTCAACTACTTTTCTAAAGTTTTTTTGCTGGCCCTTTTCCCTTTCGGAGGCGCCCTGAATTGCGCTCACCGCCATTCCACTCCTGCAAGCTTCGTCGTCGATCTCTTGGAAACGGACACTGACTGGCAAAAGGTTGAGAGTTGATCGCGGCGGGTTGAGTGTTGGAAGAATGGCGGGCCAGGATCTAAACGCGATTGCGTTTCCGAAGTTGAGCGAGCAGATGGCAAGTTTTAAAGAAAATGTGAATTGATGTCTGAGGGAACCTGCACTCATCTTTCCGCAGTCACGACGATCAAGCATCCCGGACGCCGCGAGTGCGCTGAGTGCGTAAAGATCGGTGCGCGATGGGTGCATTTGCGGACATGTCAGGAGTGCGGCAGGACGTTGTGTTGCGACGACTCACCTAATCAACACGCCAGCAACCACGCACGTGCGACCAGCCATCCCGTGATCGCGTCGGCCGAGCCAGGCGAGCAGTGGCTGTATTGTTATCCTGACAATGCTTTCGCGGAATATTGACGGGAAAAGTGGAAGTCACGCTCGGCCAAATACCTCGCGCAATTCGTCTTTGGCTCGTTCCAGAACGCGCTTCTGCTTTTGAGGAAGAGATTTGCCGGCGCGATTGATGTAAAAATTCAGCATCGACATCGCCGATTGATACGGTGTGCCTTTGCGCCGCTTACTGGCCTGAGCAGAACGTTTGAGCGACAGGGCAATTTTTCTCGGATTTGTCGATCTAAAAACCTTTGGTTGGAGATCGAGCGCGTTGCTGCGCCGTGTGACCCTGGCCGACCACCGGCGGTTCTTCGAGGATTTCTTCGCCTTCGTGCTCATCGCCGTTGCAGAAAGAAAGAAGCAAGGCCCTCCATTGTTTCTTCCCTTGCGGGAGCCAATCCCGCCTTGGCGGGACCAGTGGAGTAACCTTGCTTACTATATTGTTTCGCGCGAAGCCGAAGATGCGCGCGTAATTTTTTTGGTCCGAGCCGGTATTAAGATCGACAAGATGATTCAGTCGGTACGGCTGGAGAATTAAGACGAGGGAAGGACGAATTAAGAACCGAAGCCTTCGCGGAAAACGAAATAATAAGTGAAGAGGCGATAAATGTTAAAAGATAGCAAAGCATTCAGCGGTTTTTCGGTCGATGACATCCAAAAGGCGAAAGAATTTTATGGCCAAACACTTGGGTTGAAGGTTTCGGAGTCTCACGGCCTGCTCACGTTGCACTTCGCCGGCGGCAATAACGTTCTGATCTATCCGAAGCCGAACCATGCACCAGCAACCTTTACCATCCTGAATTTCCCGGTGGGCAATGTCGACAAAGCCGTGGACGAACTCGCGAAGCGCGGCGTGCGCTTTGAAATTTATAACACGCCCGACATCAAGACCGACGAAAAAGGGATTATGCGTGGAAAGGGCCCCACCATTGCCTGGTTTAAAGATCCTGCCGGAAACATTTTTTCCGTGCTCGATGAGGGAACATGACAGCCCAGCCAAAAAATCTCGCTGTGGTCGGGCGCGCACGGACAATGCGTATCACATCTGTAGCGCTCTGCGCAGATGGGGAACGAGACGTTTGCTGAATTCGACGGAGTCGCCGGCGGAGAGGTGCGACCATTCGGGACAGTTGAAGCCGCTTAGCTCGGGAAAATCTTCGTAGTAAATTCCGGGTGCGCCCGTGCCTTTCAATAACGGGTACCACGTTTGCGCGCGAGGTGTGTCTCGATCTTCGAGAGCTTTCAATCCGCCACTATCAGGAAGGCGGACAAAGACGATCTTTCCACCGCGGGCGCGAAGTTTTTGTACTGCCGCAGCAACGTCATGAAAACGTTGCTCAATCGCCTGACCCATCTTTTTGCCAAAGTCTTCTTTCGGAATGTAACTTGGCGGCGGAGGTGGAGTGAAAAGCGGGAGCCAGATTTGTTGAATCGTTCTTTGCAATTCGCTGCCCGGCCGGGCGCATTCCTCGATCATACGGGCGCGACGTTCCCGATCCAAAGTACCGAAGTACGGCGGAAGACGCGGCGGCACTTGCGCATAAGGACGATTGGGAATGGGCAGGCGTTTCAACAAGTCGTCGAGGGTAAGCTCCTCCTGTTTAAGAAACGCGACATGTTCTTCGAACGGCATGGCCAGATATTGGCTGGCACGTTGCGCGGGAGTTTGCGTGTGAGACCGGCGAACGGCTTTTTCGCCGCGCTCCATCGGCGGCGTACCGGGTGGCGCGAAGAACAAGCGCGGCACGACACTGCAGATAATCGTGCCGTGAAAACTTTCGTCATTGGCCAGGTCGGCCAGCACTGGATAAGCGCAGGCTCCGCCCATCGCCAGTTGCACGGGACGTTTGCCTAATCCCTCTTGCAGTTCGTCAAGATCGAGATCGAACCAACCGCGCGAATCGCCGACGATGACGATGGACTCCGGTTTCACGCGCCGGCGCGTCGATGCCCAAAGATCCTCGTTGTCGTTGAGCGTGGGACCGTAACCGATCGAGCGACAATAGATCTCCCAGGCGGAGGCGGCAGCGATAACGACGAGCACAACAACGACGGTCATGCCGCGCCACGGCACCTGTGGGATCGGTCGCTCGTAATCGCGCGGAGTTATTTCCGACGGTTTGGCGAAGAACAAACGCGGCAGCCGGAGCTTGCGTTTAAAATTGGAAGTAGATAAAGGCATTGCTGTTTCCTTGTGTGAGAATGATGGCGCAGGCCATCAGGGCCCATGCCGCGGTCACGACCCAGGGCGGCAAACGCGTCACGGCGGTTTCGATGTTGCTCTCGCGCAGCGAGCAATGCACGAGAATCATGCAGGCAGTGACGATACCGATCTGCAACATTTCGCGGCCGGAAAGAATGGCGTCGCCGTGTGCGTGTCCGCCAAACATGCCGCGCAGCATTCGCGTGGCGATGGTGAAGTCGGATGCGCGAAAAAATACCCAGGCGATGCAGACGGCGGTGTAGGTGGCAAGGCCGGCCAAGAATTTCGTGGCAAAATTGTTCGCCCATGGCGCGTCCTCGAAGAAAACGCGAATGACGCGTTCGGTTACGAGATAGGAACCGTGAAGCAGACCCCAAACCACAAAAGTCCAGGCCGCGCCGTGCCAGAGACCGCCGAGAAACATGACGATAACCAGATTGATCGCGGCGCGAACCGGGCGGACCTGGTTGCCGCCGAGTGGAATGTAAAGGTAATCGCGCAGGAACGTGGAAAGCGAAATGTGCCAGCGCCGCCAGAAATCGGAAAAGCCAATGGCCGCGTAGGGAAAACGGAAATTATCCTTCAGATGAAAGCCGAGGCAAAGCGCCGCGCCGATCGCGCAGATGGAATAGCCGGCGAAATCGAAAAATATCTGACCGGCGAAGGCCATGACGCCGAGCCAGGAATCGAGCGCGACGAGCGGACCGGCGTAACTAAAAACGCGATCAGCCGAACCGGACAGCATCGTGTCGGCGAGCACAATTTTTTCAAACAGGCCCAGCGTCATGAGCAATAGTCCCCAGAGAAATTGGCCCATGCGCAAACCCGGCGGCGTGACAAGTTGTGGAAGAAAATCCCCGGCGCGCACGATCGGTCCCGCGACCAGCTGAGGAAAAAAGGAAACGGCAAGGATGAAATCGCGCAGCGATTTGGTGGGCCGCAGTACTCCGCGATAAATGTCGAGCGTGTAGGAGAGAGAATGGAAAGTGTAAAAGGAAATCCCGACGGGCAGAAGAATGTCCAGGTGCGGCGGTTGATAAATGATGCCGATGTGCGCGAGTAGCCACTGAAAATTTTGGAGCAGGAAATTTCCGTATTTGAAAAACCCAAGCATGCTCAGATTCATGCAGACGCTGGCGACCAACCACATGCGTCGCGAATGACGCCCTTTTGCCCTGGCAATTCTCGACCCGAGCCAAAAATCCATCGCGGTCGTGGAAAAAAGCAGGGCAGCGAACGGCGGGTTCCACGCGCCATAAAAAATGTAACTTGCCACAACGAGCAGATTTTTCCGCACGTTCCACGACCGGACGCTCCAGTACGCGGTTACCACGACTGCGAAAAAGACAACGAAGGTCAGCGAGTTGAACAGCATTGGAAGTTGATCTGCCTATCCAGTCCCCGCGCCGACGACAAGTGTAATCCAGCAAATAATTCGATCGCGCCGTAATCTTTGATCGGATAAACCTCGAGGCTACGCTATTTTCTCCACGCTCTCGTTCGGAATTATGCATCGTAAGCGGCTTACGACGGCCTCCATGGATCGGCAGAAAAGATCGATGTGCACTTTACGGAGTCCGACGGTTCCTTCGGCTGCGCTCAGGACAGGCGCCGCCCGCCGCTACAGCAAGGCTTCGACCGAGCGAAGCAGCTACAGAGATGCGGCGAGGCCGAGCCGCTCAGCGTCTGACTTCAGCGCGGTGATCACTTCGGCGATCACGTTGTCCAATGGCATTCCTAGTTCAGCCGCGCCGCGGACGATGTCTTCGCGATTGACAGCACGGGCGAATGCCTTGTCCTTTATTTTCTTTTTTACCGACGCAATATCGACCTCGTTGATGCTCTTCGATGGACGGACACGCGCGACTGCGATAACGAACCCGCTCAGCTCATCCACGGCGTAGAGCGTTTTCTCCAGCGGTGTCTCACGCGCGACGCCGGAGTAATCTGCATGCGAAAGAATCGCGCGGCAGACTTCCTCGCTCCAGCCGTTCTCGCGCAGCCACGCCACTCCAACGAAGGGATGGCCTTCGCTCGGACTGTGTTCTTGATTCGGATAGCGTTCGTAATCCATGTCGTGCAGCAATCCAACCGCTTCCCAAAGATCGACCCGCTCCGCGCCCGAAGGGCAGCCAATTGGTGCAATTGGCTGGGTCGCCCAGCTCCTTCCATCCGGTTGGTCTGCTGTTGGACGTGATTCTTGTTGAAGGGGCTGCCCGCCGACGGCGGGTTCGGCGACATCCACACCGCGCAGGTGCGCGAAATGTTTCATCGAGTCAGCGACGGCGTAACAATGTTTTCGCAAGCTTTGGGATTGCACCCACTCGTGGAGAATGGTGAGAGCGCGAGAAGTGAGTGTTGTCATGAAGTCACTTATCCGACAACGACGCCTTTCCAGAACGCGGCAGCGGCTTCTTTTGGATTGGGATAATACCAGGCGGCATCTTCGTTTGTTGTGCCGTTGACGGTGACGTTGTAGTAGCTCGCTTCGCCTTTCCACGGACAAGTCGTGTGCGTATCGCTTTCGCTGAAATATGCGCGATGGATCGAGTCGAGAGGGAAATAATGATTTCTTTCGACTACGACTGTGTCATCACTTTCGGCGAGCGTCGCGCCGTTCCATATTGCTTTCATCGGTGCGCCTTTCGTTCAATTTAGCCCGCAAACGAGAGCGCACGCAAAGTTCAAGATCATCTCCGCGTCCGTCGACAATTAACAGTCGCAGATTTCGTTCGCGTTTCATCGCGCGTTTCCGCCGGCACGCGTCGGGTTCGGCGAAAGTGGAGAGATTAAAAATTGGAATCATTGAGCAACATCGCCGCGCAGGATTATTTCATCGGAGGAATAGCAAAGGTGGAACGCGCGGTCCCGCGCTCGCGTTGTTAGTAATGGCGCGCACGTCGCATTATTTCAGCATCGCCCGACGGACTGGCTGATCCCCCTCGAACTCCTTTCGAAAAGATCAATCAAATTTTTCGTTTGCATTGCGAATCACCACTGCTATATACTTAACCAGATGGTTAAATATTCATCACGGACGTTGAATCGCACGTTCGCGGCGCTGGCTGATCCGACCCGGCGGCGCATCCTGGCGCATCTGACCCGGGGCGAGCGCTGCGTAACCGATCTGGCGAAACCGCATTCGATGTCGCTGCCGGCGGTCTCGAAACATCTGCGGGTCCTCGAGAAAGCGGGCCTAATTCGGCGTCGACGTTACGGACGCGTTCATCAATTGAACTTGGACGCTAAGCCGATGAAGCAAGCCGTTCGTTGGATCGAAGAGTATCGGAAATTCTGGGAACGATCGCTCGATCGCCTCGCGGACTATTTGGAAAAGACGAACAAACAAGCCGGCAAGAAGGGAAGGGGATAATGTGTCCCGTGTGTGTAGCAAACATTGCCCTGCTTGCGGCCGGCGCGACGTCGAGCGGTGGATTAACCGCGTTCGTGACGGGCAAACTTTATAGGAGAAAACAAACGAAACAAATCAGAGGAGGTCAAAATGAAACTAGAAGAGATGGAATCGAAAACAAAAGAAAGCCAAATGAATCATCCGGAAATCGTTTCGGAAGCTGAGTGGCTTGTTGCCCGCAAAGATTTACTGGCGCGAGAAAAGGAATTCACTCATCAGCGGGACGCGCTCAGCGCCGCGCGTCGCCAGCTGCCGATGGTCAAGATCGACAAGGAGTACGTCTTTGACGGCCCCAACGGCAAGGAGACGCTTGCTGATCTTTTCGACGGGCGCAGCCAATTGATCGTTTATCATTTCATGTTCGGTCCGGATTGGGAGGAGGGTTGCAAGAGTTGCTCATACCTGGCCGATCAGTTCGACGGCGCTATTGTGCACCTCGTGCACCGTGACGTTTTGTTTGCAGCCGTCTCGCGAGCGCCTTTGCGCAAGATCGACGCGTTCAAGAAGCGCATGGGCTGGCGTTTCAACTGGGTCTCCTCGTACGGGAATGACTTCAATTTCGATTATCACGTCTCATTCACGAAGGATGAAGAGGCGAAAGGCGAGGTTAACTACAATTACGAAACGACGGAGTTCATGTGCGACGAACTTCCCGGCCTGAGCGTGTTTTACAAAGACGAAAACGATGATGTGTTTCACACATATTCAACTTATGCACGTGGGCTCGACATGTTAATTGGCACCTACAATCTCCTCGATTTGGTGCCGAAGGGCCGGGACGAAAATCCGGACTCAACGATGGATTGGGTTCACCGTCACGATCAGTACCCTGCTTAAGCAGAAAGCGAGGAAAACATGACTACAAAGAATAATTTGGCAGAAGCGGTCGTCATCGAACGAACTTTCAACGCGCCAGTCGAGCGAGTTTGGAAAGCGCTCACCGATGTCGATGAAATGCGACAATGGTATTTCGACCTGAAGGAATTCAGGCCCGAGGTCGGTTTTGAGTTTGAATTCGTCGTCGAGCACGAAGGCATGAGCTACCATCATCTTTGCAAGGTCACCGAGGTAATTCCGCCGAAGAAGATTGCTTACACCTGGCGGTATAAAGGACACGAGGGCGATTCGCTGGTCACGTTTGAATTGTTCGCTGACGGCGACAAAACGCGGCTGAAACTGACGCATGCAGGATTGGAGACTTTTCCGAAGACTCCGGCGTTCGCGCGCAAGAATTTTGTGGAAGGATGGACTTCTCTCATCGGCACCGAGCTGAAGCAATTTCTTGAAGGAAAAACAGAAAGGAAATAACATGAGCAAGTC
>WNGG01023495.1_pt1 | contig 10543 bp, 7 predicted proteins | sample 5400661 | NCBI WGS metagenome assembly WNGG01 (sample SAMN13153372, study PRJNA577476) | soil metagenome | isolation source: 100 cm soil or saprolite under Garry oak tree replicate 1 | place: USA:California | collected 2016-06-15
CGCGCCGCCGGAGGACCTGGGAGCCAGTGGGCGGCCGTTTCCGTCGATGGCCTTCGCTTCCCGCGCAGCTTCGCACGCCTTACGCCCCAGGAACCGTCCAAGCCCCTGGTAGGCGTCGAACTGCGCGGCGTTGAACCACTGGTCAGCAGTGCCGTCGCGGGGAAAAGCAGAGTCCTCGAGAGCAAAGGACAACAGCTCATACGGCACCTGCGGCGTGATGTTCGACTTCGCCAAGATCAGGGTCCCCTTTTCCGAGACGTAGCCGCCGTCCTCGTCGGGATAACGAACCGGGTCCGGGTAGGTGATGTCCCCGATGCAGACAACGTCGGCGGAGAGCCGCGCGTTCAGGGCCGAGAGCGGCGACTCCGGCTCGATCGGATCGGCCGCGCCCGGCACGAGCTTGAACGGGTCGTGGAGCTCGATCACCACGCCGAGCTCCTCATATGCCAGGGTGGTGGCCTGAGCCAGCGTGGTGGCCAGCGGCGGCGTGTCCCCGCTCGCATCGATGCAGTAGATCAGCCGGCACCGGTGCCGGAGCAACTCCACCAAGCCCAGGTTCTCGTAGTGGCCCCCGTCGGTGCAGAAGAGGAGCCTGCTGGTCCGAGGGTGCACGCCGAGGATCTCGCGGGCGAAGTAACTGAGCCGGCGCAGTCGAGGAAGGCCGGGCGTCATCCAGTCCTCGATTCTGTGGGTCTTGATATCGAGGAATCCAGGGTTCGGCAGCCAAGCGCCGAGCCTCGCATTCGACAAGGCCAGGAAAACCTCGTAGAAGCGCGTCTGCGCCCCCATGGCGGAGGCAAAAGCGGCCCCGGAAACGGCGACCGCCGCCTGAACCGTTAGATCGCGCCTCAACGAGGGACTGACCACCTTCTCCAGCTTGTCGGTCCGGGCCCAACCGATCTGGGGGCCGCCCACATAATCACTCGCCAAGGTAAAAGAGACGGTCCGGCGCCCGGGCGGCGTCGGCTCCTGCCCAGTGAGGTTGGCGCTCGCCGCGAAGATCACCTGGGGGAATCGCTCCACATTATCCTCTTGGGCCGGAGCAGGGTTGCCCACATGGTGTTCGGGCTCAACCCGCTTGGCGTACTTGGAGAGGGGAGTTCCTTCGGTCTCGTAGTCGTATGGGAGGGCGACGACTTGCCCATTTCTCTCGGCCCGACGCACGGCGAAGGCGGTGGCGAGGCGGCTCCGATAGAAAGGGTGGAGGCTCATCGCGGTTTGGTCGAGGAAGAAGGCAAGGAGTCCGAAAGCGGCCAGAGGAGCGAACGCCCACGGCGACCGGTCAGCGCCGCTCGATGCCACCCATCCGCTCGTTACGAGCAGCACCAGGAAGATCAGAATCAGAGACACCCAGATGATAAGCATCTGCACCATGCTGTTCGGGACCACCTGAGTCGTGAGCTTCTTGGAGAAGAAACTCAAAGTCCCGCTCGCCCCGCCGGCGAGCTTCTTCCTCTTTCGCCACAGGGTCGCAGCCAGCGTGCCAAAGTAGGAGAGAAGAACAGTTACCGTCCCCGTCGATGCCACCGTGCCCGGCGTGGTCTGGAATCCTGTGTGCCAGGTCAGCCAGGCGCTCATCCATACGAGTGCGGGGAGAGCGGCTCCAAACGTGCCGAACAGTGCGGTGACGCCGGCCGTTGCCCCCACCAGTTTATTCAGTCGACTGCTCCCCCGCCCGGTCCACGACACCCAGAAGGCTCGCACGAGGTACGCCACGGCTGTGAGCACCGCAGCCGTCACGATGAGAGCGGTTACGCCCGCCGTCGGGATCGGGAAGCCGGGTGGTTTCAGTCGTGGCTTCGGTGGTTTCGGTTGATGGAGCAAGAACAGGGGTCTGAGTGCGTGGAGTTCGGCGATGTGGGTCACGCGATAGAACCAGCCGACGGCGATACCGAGCGTCGCCACGAACAGGGCGATCACGAAGAACGAAGCCATCAGGTTTCGGAAGAGGACGCCGAGCGCGGTGAGCCATTGCCGAGGTCCGTCCGACAGATAGCTGCTGTGTCGACGGACGTGATCTTCTTCCCCCGACCCCGGATCCAAGACATCGCTGGGTTTCGCGAGCGTGGCCTGCGTGCCGTCGTCGCTCGTTTTCAGCGCGAGCTGGAAAGCTCCCGCCATGTACCCGCCTCCGGATACCGACACCAGATACCTGGCCCGCGCTAGCTGGCCGCATTGACGTAGAGACTGCAAGGCGCCCAGCGTGACCGAGGCTGACCGCACACCTCCTCCGGAGACGCAGATCCCGATTTGAGCCGGAGGGCGGCCGGGAGGCACCTTCCAATCCTCCTCCCAGTGCGACGTCGCGCTATTGCCAGCCCCCTTGCGCACAAGCGTCAACTCGATCGGCGTGGGTCGCTCCGGAGGCGGCGCCGCTATGAGCGTGGGATCCCCTTTGTTGTAGCCCACGAACGGTTCGAAGGCCCGCCGCACGTGGGAGCGGAGCACTAGGCGGCCCAGGGCTGTCGACGAGGCAAAGACTCCCACGATGCTGGCCACGAGCAGGGCCGAGAACTTGGCGAAAGAGAGCCCCTGGGCGATGCGGAACAACCAGTTGGCGGCCTTCGCGGGGTCCCGCACGGCGATCAGGAGAACGACGTCCTGTCCGGCGTTGAGCACACCGGCCCCCACTGCCAGGGCGAGCCCGACCCCAGCCGCCCTGCGAAGAAGGTGTGTCCAGAACACTTTCAGCCCGAGCCAGCACGCGGCGGCGAACGCTGATGTATACGCGACGATCAGCACGAAGTCCCAGCCAAGCGCGACTTTGAAATCGTGAACTCGCCTGCCGACGACCTCATTTGCCGTCCCCGCCGATCCAGCAACCTGAAGGGGTACGACGTCGACAGAAGTGAACTTCGTGTACAAGGTAACGCCGAGGGCGAGCATAAGGAAGATCCCGGCAAGGAGCGCCCACGCCTTCCATACCGCGAACGATTGGGCGGATCCGGGTTCGTCGTCCAGCATGGCATACCTCCCACATAGACGCCAAGGATGTCTTTACCAGGGCCTCAACAGCCTGTCACGGTAGGCTGGAAAGCAGCGGCTCCGCAAACGGGGATCTGCGGGACGCGTGTCGGCCTCTCGGCCTGAGTTGACCTCCAGCCTTTGAGCGTCGTGCTTGACGCGACTTAACGACTCTTTCTGATCAGCGCTCACTCAGCTAAATAAGCCCAGAAGACATTCGCTGGGAAAGCGGCGGCCTATTCCCCACTCGCCAGGCCCCAAATGAAACCCAGGGCCAAACCGATAACCTCGCAAACGAGGGGACCACCAGCTAATTCCGGGCGGGCGTCACCTTGACTCACTGCTCCGCAGACAATGCCGGACGGCCCTGCAGTCAAGGCCGCAACCAAGGGAAGAAGCCAGAAGCCCATCGGGCCCTTGATTGGAATCTTGTCGGCTCCGTGGGCTACGCCGTAGACAAAGGCGATGACAGACAGGAAAACGGTCACGCTCAAGCAATCCTGGGGCACGGCTCCTCCTCTCGCATACCCGCGCGATCCAATCTCCGCTCTCTCAGATCGAGTCTGGCAAGGCTCATCGGATTGTCTAAGCAGACTGGTTTATGAAGAATGGGTTGACCGGACACGAATTTCTCGGATCCGGAGAAAGCGCCAACTTCTATGGAACGCGGCCTGCCCTTCGATTTCTTCTTCGTCGATCTCTGCGGCTGCGGCGACCTCGACATCGCTACCTTCCGCCTCATGGTCGATCCAACGAGACGCCGCAAGACGCGATCACCCTTTCGCTCTTCAGTCCCGCTGACCACAGCGTCCGTTGGACATCCTCCTCACTAGTCGCCGGCCCCTCCGCGTGGAGGTTGACCCATGCCGTGCTCTCATCTTCCTCAGTCGGGCGATCACGTCCGCTTGAGGGCCTTTCGCAGGGCACGAACCTCCTTGTAATACCTGGCGAGCAACTGCACCCCCCAAACGAACCGCCTCAACGGCGGGATCGAGCTCAGATCGAACGATCCGAACTCTTTCCATGAACTCGACTGATCCTCGGGAACGTTGACGTCGGATAACCCATACCGGAGCCGAAACGCCCGTCGATGCGTGGTCTCCTGCCACCACTGACGGAAGTTCTCGTAGCCGAGTCGAAAGTCGGATTTGCGAGCTCTGATGTCGGCGAACCCCAGAAAATGCCCCAGCCGCTCGCCCGCCAGGAGCTCTCCCACCTTGCATTCTTGCGACCGCACTCGTGGATCCAGATCCGGGCTCACCACCTCGACGTGCGCCGTGACCTTCCCAGCCGTCCCGGTCGCAGCGTCCAGGACGATCTCCAACGATGAACGCTCCTCCTTCGCTGCCGCGGCTGCCGCGTTCGTGGCCGGTTCGGGTGAGCCCGTCGCCTCACCTTGTGGGAGCTTTGTCAGCTGGTGCCGCCGTGCTCGCTCGGCCGTCGCCTGAGCCGCCAGTTCCTTCAGCCACGGCTGCTCCTCCAGGCCCTCCCTCCTCATCGCCCTTTCCAGGTTGGCTCGCCATGACACCCGGCCGTTGTACTTCTCGAGTCGAAGCAGGTCCTCGTACAACGACTGAGCCCGCTGCATGTTGAAGGCCCGAAGGCTCGACTGCCCGAACACCGGCGGCTCTCCGCCCGGGGGCCACGGGGTCAGCGGGTCGTCGGGGTGGGGGTGGATGAGCAGGAAGACGCGCCCGGTCTCCCCGAGGTCTCGCTGAGGCAGACCCACGTCCTTCGACGAGTACACCGCGTCGAGGGCTGTCCCGAATGGTTCGTTGTACACGGTCCCACCATCCGTGTACCAGAAGACTTTGTCCCCATTGCCGTTCCAGACGACCTCCGGCGGGTACTGGCTCCGTGATCGGGTGAGCTTCATGGCGGAAAAGGCGAAGGCGTGGGCTGATGAGGCCTGGGCCACATCCATGGCCGACCGCCATGTACTCACGTCGATACCAGGCGCCAAGGCGAAGCTCGCCGCATCCCGATACGTGTCCGCGCGCACGGCGTCGTTCTGCGCTGCGCTCATCATTCGATAGGTAATGCCCTGGAGGTTGGCGATGGACATGACGAGATAGATCGATTCTCGTTGGATCGGCTCTCCCCGATTATCTTGTCCACCACCGTCGGGCTCCTGCCCACTCAAGCGTTTCCATGCCCACTCCACCAGGAGCTTCGGCGACAACGGCGCCCGCGGGCGCCCGGCCATGTCGGATCCCTTGAGCAGCAACCGAAGGTCGGTCTCGTCGACCCACAGCTTTCTCTGGTCCTCCAGCCCGTTCCCGGTGAGCAGGGTGTGGGCCAAAAGCAGGCCCGTGATCGACCCGGCCGAGGCACCGACGATGGTGTCGATGACGATCCGCCCATCGGATGCCCAGACCGATTTGAGCAGCGCGGTAAGCGCACCGGCCTCGTACGAGCCGAGCGAGACGGCCCCCGCGATGACCAGGGCGAGCCGAAGCGGTTGCGCCGTCGAGGGCGTGAACTCGGCGGCGACCTCCTTGTTGACGTCCATCCCGAATCTCCCTTTCCCGGGCTTGGCCGGAAGTGGAAACGATCTACGTAGAGCCCGCCTTCGGTGCCGGCTCGGGAGTCGGCGTCGGGGTCGGTGTCGAGGACGCGGCTGGTGCGCCGGTTGCCCGAAAGTTCGTCACCTTGTTGAGTAGGTCGAACCAGAACGGTGCTCCCAGGCTCAAGGCCAGGGCGGTGAGAACGAGTCCGACCACCTTCAGGACCCACTCCCACCCCCACTTCTCCGGCCGGTTGGCGGTCCACCCGAGCGGGATATGCAAGTCCTGCACGTCCTTCAAGAGCTTCGCCGCGCACGCCGCCGGATTGTCCTTGGTCGCGCTTTCCTTTTGGCAGTCGACCGGCGTTGCCGCGATGTGTTGCGCTTGGGCGGTCACGCTCTGGCGGAGGGTCGCGTCGTTCCACAGGGTCCTAGCGAACAACACAGTGTCGGCATTCAACGACCCGACCAGGACGATCCCGATCACGAACAGGATCCATTTCGTACGCCGCTTGTACCAGCCGGACAGTCGGTCCATCTTGTCGTCGAACCACTGCTCCACTTGGGTCCGCAATTGATCGATATCCCGGTTGGCGCTCCTCATGAACGTCTCCAGCGGAGCTCGCAGCGAGGTTGGCAGCGAGGCGGTGGCAAGCCGATGTTCGAGCTGGTCGAACAACGCGTCAGTGGTCGGCGCCGCCGTCGCCACCAGAGATACGGTGACTCCGGGACTGTGGGCCGCTCGGCCGGCGGTGCGGGCACGCTTGACCCTCCACTTATTGGGCCCGGCGGCCGGGTCCACTACGTGGAACCTCTCGTTGTTTATGAAGATGTCGAATCTACGAGTGGTGGGAAAGGTCTCGGCGTTGGTTACATCGATCACGAGCTCGCCGGTGGTCCGCTGGATGGCGGAGACGAGGACTGTAAAGGGCAGTCAGGGGGCCCAGGATGTCCCAGATGCCGACCTCCAGGTAGCGTGCCCGTCGGCGCCAGAACGCCTCGAGGCCTTCACTGATCCCTGACACCAAGAGACTCAACAGGAAGTAGATCAGGATCAGACCGATCGCCACGCCGACGAAGCTGGAGTTCAACACCGCGGATCCCCCCTTGCTCGGCGGGCGCAGCGCTCGCGGGCCGGCCTCGCCATCTCCGTGCCGGAATCTATGCGGATAGCTCGCGGACGGCCATCGGATGTTTGGGGGACGGAACGTCCCGGCGCGGCGAGCCGATTTCGCCCCAACCGATGGTCCGTTCTATGGTCGCCCAGCCGACGAGAGGGAGGAGCGATGGCCTACGAGATCGAGGTCAAGGAACTGCCGGTGCGGCGAGTGGCGACGATTCGTGTGCAGATCACGCCGGATCAGATGGGAGCGACGTTCATGGAGCTCCTACCCGAGGTACACGCCTTCCTCCAGGGCCGCGGCGTCGAACCCACTGGACCAGGGTTCGGCATCTTTCACTCCTACGAATCAGACAGCGTCGACATGGAGGCCGGCTTTCCCACGCCAGAGCCGATGACCGGAGAGGGTCGCATCGTCGGTCGGACCCTCGACGCCGCCACGTTCGCGGTCACGTGGCACAACGGCTCCTACCAGACGATCGGCGAGGCCCACCGCGCCATCGAACAGTGGACCAAGGACAAGGGCCGCGACGTCGTCGGCCCGCCGTGGGAGGTCTACAGGGAGGGGCCGGAGAGCGGAAAGTCGGCTTCGGAGTACCGAACGTCACCAGCTGCACGTAAGAGCCCGTGTGCGGCGCGTGGATCATCTGATTGTTGCCCACGTAGATCGCCACGTGATGGATGGGCTGATAGAAGAACACCAGGTCTCCCGGTTGCAGGTCGCTCACCGGGATGTGCGGTAGCGAGTAGTACTGGTCGGCCGCCGAGTGGGGCAGGGACACCCCACCGTGTGCCCAGGCCCACATGGTCAGCCCCGAGCAGTCGAACCCGGTCTGCGGGCTTGACCCACCGTACTGGTAGGGAACCCCCAGCACCGAGTAGGCGGCCTGGACGGCGGCGGCCGCTCCCCCGTTGACGGATGGAACCGAGCCGAACCCGCCAGAGCCGGCGGCTGCCGCCGCGGCCCGGGCAGCCGCCGCGGCCTGGGCCTTCGCAGCGGCCGCGGCAGCAGCCGCCTCGCGAGCCTGCTTGGCCAGGTCGATCTGGAGCACCTGCACGAGGTGTTGCTGCTCGGCGATCCCCTGTTGGATCTGGGTCCGCTTGTCCCGGAGCGACGCCACCACCGCCCGCTGCTTCGTCAGCGCGGCGTGGTAGACCTGGGCGGCCCGGATGGACTGCTGGCGGGTGACCTCGGCGGTCGCCGCCACGTCCGCGTCGCTCTGCGCCACTTGGTCCACGAACTCCAAACGATCGGCGAACTCGGCGAACGTGGTGGAGCCGAGAAGCACGTCGAGCTGCGAGCCGGTACCCGTGTACGCGGCAACGGCCCTCGCCGAGAGGAGCGCTCTGGCCCTGTCGGCAGCCGCCTGGGCCCGCTCAGCAGCGGCGCGGGCGTCCGTGAGCTCTTTCGTGACCTTGTCGAGCTGGATGCGGGCCTGGTTGTACTGCTCGTCCAGAAGGGACAGCCGGTCGTTCAGGGCGTTGTATTTCGCTTTGGCGGCGTCGAGCTCGTGCTGGGTGGCGCGGGCGAACGCGACGGTCGAGGCTCCCACGGTGAGGGATGCGATGAGGAGGGCTGCCGTCAGCAGCCGCACGACGCCTCGGTGCCCCCTCTTCGCTGGTCGCGGCATAACAAACGGGCTGCTCATCGCAGCCCGGGCCAAGAACCTAGCGGGCTAGTCCGTTCGTGTCAAACCAATCTGGTCGATTTTGGCGATCTCCGGGCGGCCGATCATTGCCCAGGCCAAGCCTGGCCGGGTTCGCCCTGCCCGCGGGCCGGGCATAGGCTGATCTGCGGTGAGCCCCAAGCGGATCTTGTTCATCGACAACCGGCCGGAGCACCTCCGGCAGCCGGCGCTGCGGCTGCAGCTTGCGGGCTACGAGGTCGACGAGGCGGACAGCGGGGCGGCGGGACTCCGAAAGCTTCGCCAGCGCGCGTACGACTTGCTGATCCTGGACGCCGACCTGCCGGCCGAGGATGGGTGGGGTGTCCTGAAGGAGGTACGCGGCGACGAATCGTTTTCTGAGCTGAAGGTGATCGTGTTCATGGCGGCAAAGGGTGAGACGGAGAAGCTTCTGCTCGTTCCGGTCGAGGCGGAGCTTCGGCGCCCGTTCACCATCGGGGCCCTGCTGGAGACCGTGAACAAGGTGATCGGAAAACCCTAGGACCAGCACATCACAGGCCGAGCCGACCCCCTTGCCGCGGCCCATCCCCCCCGGTCGGGTCATACCACTTGGTCAGCGTGCTGTTGCTGGAGGTGAGGATCCGGCGGGCCCAGACGAAGTGGTCGGTGTACCAGCCGCTGGCCACGGGTTCCAGCGCCACCCCGTCGTTGCTGCCGGAGGAATGGATCATCCAGTTGTTGCCCAGGTAGATGCCGACGTGGTCGACGCTGGACGCCGCCATGTCGGAGCTGGTTCGCTGGGGGATGGACCAGCCCGTGTAGTCCGGGTGGTATTGGGCGGCGTTGTAGCCGTCCTCGTAGCGCTTCATGCTCCACCACACGAATCCCGAACAGTCCATGCCGCCGATGGGCTGGCTTCCGCAGCAATATCCGGACGGGGTCTTCGTGTTCCACTCGCCGCCCCACACGTACGGGTACCCGATCTGCAGGAGCGCGTAGCGGGTCAGGGCGAGCTTGCCGGCCTGGGTCGCCGAGTCGAGGTTCGGCAACGAGATGTCGTTGAACGCAGCGGCCGAGGAGATGGTCGAGGACGACATGGTGGTGGCCTTCCACAGCGAGTACGCGACTTCGTCGCGCTTCGTGTAGGTCTTGGGATCGAGGTCGAGGGTCTCGTCTCCGTGGTTGTAGTGCATCTCCAGCCAGTGGGCCAGCTGCATGTAGGGGCCATACGAGTCGAGCGTGTAGGTGATGGTTCCGTCGGTGGTGTGGATGTGCTGGAGCCCGGAGATCTCGGTGGAGAACTTCCCCATCGCCAGGATGAGGGCCTTGTCGAAGGTTCGGGTGTAGGGATACCCGGTCGGCCGCCAGGTGCCGTCGTCGAAGCCCGGGAGCCAACCGAGCTTCGTGGCCACGTTGATGTAGCGGTAGAAGGGGTCGGTGGTCGGAACGTCGGAGAACGTGATGGTCGGGTCGATCGGCTCCAGCGGGGCGTACACGGTGACGAGCGTCCGGGCCAGCAGGTTGCGTTGCTCGATGGCGGTCGGCTCGAAGGTCGACGTGCCGTAGTCCTGCATCCACGTGTGTTGCTGGGCCACGTAGTTAATGGCCGTGTAGTCCCAATACGACGTGGGCACGTCACTGAACGACGCCATCGCGCTGGTGGCCGGGATCAGCGTGGCGGCGATGACGGCCGCGAACAGTGCTGAATATGAGAGTCCCCGCCGCATGAGCCGGTTATCGACCCTTCGTTCATGGCCCTTGAGAGTGGCCAGGTGCGGCCTTGCGCCCGCGGTCGTCGATACACTCGGGCCAATGCCCGAGCTTCCGGAGGTGCAGGCACTGGCCGAGCGGATCGAAGCCCGATTGTCGGGTGCTGCGCTGCTGCAGTTGGAGCCGCTGTCGTTCTCCGCTCTCAAGACGGTCGCTCCTTCACCGGCCGATGTATTGGGGAAGCGGCTGACGTCGGCGAGCCGCCGCGGGAAGTACCTGGTGTTGAGTCTGGAGAGTGTGGACCTGCTCATCCACCTATCGCAAGGAGGCCGGGCCGATTTCTTGCCGGGCTCCAGTGGCGGCAGGCCGAAGGGAGGCGTGCTTCGTCTGCGATTCGACCGGGAGCCGGTCCTGCTGGTGAAGGAGTTCGGCACCGAACGAAAAGCCGGATGGTGGCTTCTCGCGGACGGGGACCTCGGCCCGCTATCGAAGCTCGGCCCCGAGCCCCTTTCGGAGGAGTTCCGGGATCTCATCATGTCCGGTGAGGACACCGGACGGCTCCACCCCATGCTTCGGGACCAGCGGCGGGTCGCCGGGATCGGTCGCGGGTATGCCGAC
>WNGG01035348.1_pt1 | contig 10543 bp, 12 predicted proteins | sample 5400661 | NCBI WGS metagenome assembly WNGG01 (sample SAMN13153372, study PRJNA577476) | soil metagenome | isolation source: 100 cm soil or saprolite under Garry oak tree replicate 1 | place: USA:California | collected 2016-06-15
TCGACGCGGCCGGGCCGGGCGGCGAGAGCCTCCTCGAGCAAGTCGGCCCGGTTGGTGGTGAGCAGGAACGTGACATCGCTGTCGGCGGCGAGGCCGTCCATCTCATTGAGCAGCTCGAAGAGCAAGGGGTTGTCGCCGAGATGGTGACCGCGCTCTTCGGCGATGAGATCGACATCCTCGACGACCACGACGGCGGGCTGCAGCGCCCTGGCGACCGAGCAGGCCTCGCCGATCAGGCCGAGCGCTCCGCCGGACAGCAGCACGATGGTCGTCGCGGGCAGCTGGCCGAGCAGGTAGCGAACCGTATGCGTCTTGCCGGTTCCCGGCACGCCGTAGAGCAGGACGCCGCGGCGCAGATGCTGCCCGCTGACGCGAAGCCGGGACGCATGCCTCGCGACGCCGATGACCTGCCGCTCGATCCCGGCGAGCAAGTCGGGCGGCAGGATGACCTGCTCGCGCGCGACGGCGGGGCGCTCGGCGAAGCTGAGCAGCGCACCGCCGTGATGGCCGAACACCTCGTCGCCGAAGGCGATGACGTTGCCGCGGAACACGTTGTGCCGCAGCGCCAGGGCACGGATCTGATCGACAAGATCAGGGGCGAGCTCCGGCGGCGAGGAGGCGATCTCCAGCTGCACTCCCTCGACGGAGCCATGCTCCTCCGGCCCGCGCACCAGCAGCGCGGCGACGCCGTCGCCATCGGCGGTCAGGTAGATACCGCACTGCACGCAGGCCCTGGTCGTGCCGTCAGGCCCGGCGGGCAGGGCCTCGGTGGCGACGCTGCCGACGCCCGGGCCCCACGGCTGCCCGCTGTCCTGAAGCAAGTCGGCGAGCCCGAAGTCGCGGTGCCGGTATCTGGTCAGCCCGACGAGCTGGTGGCTGCGGCCGGGCTCATGCAGCCAGGCGTCGAGCCCGGTCTGGACGTTGACCTGGTCATAAGCTGGCCAGGAGCCCCTGGCGACCGGCGGCGTGGCCGCCGGGGATCCGAGATGGCCGGCCAGGAGGCGGCTGACCGATTCCTCCTCGGCACGCGCGGCGGCCACGGTGCGCTGCATGAACCGGCGGGCCAGCCTTCCGATGTCGGCCAGTTCCGGGCGGCTCTGCGAGTACGTGGCCGATCCCCCCGGCTCGCCGCCGCCCGCGCTGAGAACCACCGCGGACCGTCCCTTTGACGTCACACCGGCAGCATAGGCAGCAGCGGCGATCACGTGCCCGGCATATCCCCGCATAGTTGAGCGGCCAGCGCCCGCCGTGTTGAGATGGACACAGGAGTTGTGGCGTCAGAAGGGGAGCGGCCCGATGAGCGTCCAGCTGAATCACACGATCGTCGCGTGCCGCGATCAGGCGCTCTCGGCATCGTTCCTGACCGAGATCCTCGGCCTGCCCGCGGCGACCAGGTACGGCAGGTTCCTGGTCGTCGGCACGGACAACGGCGTGTCGCTCGACTACGCGGAGACCGATCGCGAGATCACGACGCAGCACTACGCGTTCCTGATCGGCGAGGATGACTTCGACTCGATCTTCGGGCAGATCACGGCGAGGAACGTCAGGCACTGGGCCGATCCGGGCCGGACCAGGCCCGGCGAGATCAATCACAACGACGGCGGACGTGGCGTCTACTTCGAAGACCCCGACGGACATCTGATGGAGATCATCACTCGCCCGTACGGCGGTTGATGACGCCACGGTCAAAGCGCCCGTGCTGACTAATGCTGTGGTGACTAATGCAGTGGTGACGGGTGCCGCGGTTGGTAGATCGAGAGCTCCGAGCCATCGGGCAGCCTGATCGCGGCCAGCAGGCCCCACCCTTGGTCGGCGACGTCCTGCGCCACCTCGACGCCCTTACCGCGCAGCTCGGCGAGGGTGGCCTGAATGTCGTCGCACATCAGGAAGAGCTGATGACTGGCGGCGTCGCCCGCAGGATGGACCGCCAGCTCGGCGGGCGGCAAGGCGAAGATCGGCCAGCCGCCGCCCGCGTCTACCGACGTCAGGCCCAGGACGTCGGACGTCAGGCCCAGGACGTCGGCAAAGAAGCCGCGGACCTTTTCTGCCTGTGGTGAGAAGACGATCGCGTGCACGCCGTTGATCATGCCGCAATTGTGTCACGGCGGTTAGCCTCTGCTGTCAGCAGATTGGCTTGGTCCTGGCGAGCCTGGTCGGTCATGTTGGTCGTGACGCGCACCGCGGCCTATCCGAGAGCAGGGAGACCATGACGACAGCCGTTGCGGAGCTCACAAGCAGCCCGGGCTCGCTCGATGACCAGCTGATCTCGCGGCTGCTGTACCACCGGATCATCCTGCTCGGCTCGGAGGTGGATGATGCCGTCGCTAACCGGCTGTGCGCGCAGCTGCTGCTGTTGTCGGCCGAGGACTCGCGCAGCGACATCTGCCTGTACATCAACTCGCCAGGCGGGTCGGTGACGGCCGGGCTGGCCATCTACGACACGATGCGGCTGATCCCGAACGATGTCAGCACGCTGGCCATGGGCCTGGCTGCGAGCATGGGGCAGTTCCTGCTCTGCGCGGGCACCGCCGGCAAGCGCTACAGCCTGCCGCATGCGCAGGTGCTGATGCACCAGGGCTCGGCCGGCTTCGGCGGCACGGCGGCTGACGTCGAGATCTACGCCGAGCAGCTGGAGAAGACGAGCGCCACGATGATCACGCTGACCGCGCAGCACACCGGGCAGCCTGCGGGGGTGATCGAGCGGGACAGCCTCAGGGACCGGTGGTTCAGCGCCGAGGAGGCGCGCGACTACGGGATCATCGATCACATCGTCGAGCGGCTTGATGACGTCCGCCCGGCGATCGCGACCAGGATGGCAGGGCTGTGATCGTGGGCCAGTACACGATTCCCACCGTGGTCGAGAAGACGCCGCTCGGCGAGCGGGCGTTCGACGTCTACTCCAGGCTGCTCTCCGAGCGGATCGTCTTCCTCGGCACCGAGATCGACGACGGCGTCGCCAACGTGGTGATGGCCCAGCTGCTGCACCTCGAGTCGGTCAGCCCCGACGTGGAGATCAGCCTGTACATCAACTCCCCGGGCGGCTCGTTCAGCGCCCTGACCGCGATCTACGACACCATGCAGTTCATCAGGCCCTCGGTCGCGACCATCTGCATGGGCCATGCGGCGTCGGCGGCCGCCGTCCTGCTCGCTGCCGGCGCGCCCGGGCGGCGCGCGGTGCTGCCGCACGCCAAGGTGCTGCTGCATCAGCCGTCGAGTCAGGCTCGGGGCGCCCTGCCTGACCTCGCGATCCAGGCCAAGGACCTGGCTAAGGTGCGCGCGGAGGTCGATGAGATCCTGAGCCGGCACACGGGGCACCCGGTCAGCAAGATCAGGGCTGATACGGACAGGAACAAGACGTTCAGCGCCGGCGAAGCGGTGAACTACGGCCTGGCCGATGTCGTGATCGCCAGCCGGAAGGCTGCCTCGGCCGCCGAGCTGCTCAGCGCCTGAGGCTCACGCGGCGAGCAGGCAGGTCGCCTCGCCGCCGCCGCGCGGCAGCCCGGGAGCACGGGCGGCGCGGACCGCCTCGAGCCTGACGAGCCGCGCCTGCCGGTCGCCCTCCGATATCAGGTCGCGTCCGGTGGCCGCCAGCAAGTCGGCGAGCTCGATGCGCAGGGCGTCGCAGATGGCGGCGAGCACCTCCGATGAGGCCTCCTTGCGGCCGCGCTCAACCTCCGACAGGTACGGCATGGACACCCGTGCGGCCCCGGCCACGTCGGCCAGCGTCCTGCCCTGCTCGAGCCTGGTGCGCCTGAGCACGTCGCCGAGCATGGTCCGCAGCAGCGGCCTTGACCGGTGCTTGTCGTGCTGCGGGCCGATCACGACCGGATCGAACATCGCCGTTCCCTTCCTGGCCGGCTGGCACCTGTCGCCGTAGTGTGCGGCACCGTACCTGTGCGGCACCACGCTACGGGCCGCCCGGTGCTCGCTGAAGTGCTTTCGCGACGGGCGTAAGCGGGTTCAGGCAGGTCCGTTGCCCGGCGCGCTGACCCGCTCGGCTGCCCGCACGATCTGGGCGTTCGACGAGTCGATCGCGGTGGGGCCGCCGGGGATCGGCACGAACCAGATGTGCATCATCGGCGGGGTCACGCGATTCCTTGATCCGGCCGGGCAACTCGGATGCGCTGCGGTTACCACGCCGACCACGCCGAAGCCGTGCCTCAGGCAGAGGTTGGTGTGCACGTGCCACTGGGTCAGGCAGCCGCCCGGCTGCGGCGTGGCGCCGCCAGGGGACGTGATGTACATGGCGGCGACCAGCACCGCCCCGTGCGGCGTGTTGGCGTATACCAGCGACTGCGGCTTCGCGGTGCTGAGCACGTGCCCGGCCAGCGCCGAATCCAGGTAGTAGGACACGTTCAGGTAGTGCACGACCGGCAGGCCGGACGGCGTGACCGGCCGGTATCCGGCCGCCTTCGCCGCCGCCAGGCTGCGGAACCTGCTCGCTCCCCGCCAGCTCGCATCCACCAGCGCGACGGCCGCGCGCTGCTGGGCGGCCGTGGGCCGGGCGTCGCAGGCCGCGGTGCTGGCCATCGCCATGCCCGGTGCCATCTGCATGTGCGGATCGGGCATGGCGATGTCGCCACCCGGCGTGCTGGTCGCCAGCCGCAACGCCGGCCGGTGCGCGGCCGGCATGCGCATACGCGCGGACGAAGACGGCCTGGCAGCTGATCCGGCCGCCATCACCATTTCTGGCCCGCCCGCGACCAGGGCGACGCTCAGCAAGGCGGCGGTGACGCCGCACGCGGCGGTCGCGGTGGCCACGAGCCGGCTGCGCCGCACCAGCCGGCCAGCCCGCGCGTGCGGCAACCAGAAGCAGCCGGCCAGGATCAGTGCCTCGAGCACGGTGCACAGCAGGTCGCCGAAGCCGACCGGCTCGACGTCGCCGGGAGTCGGGCCGACCATGTCGCCGACGGTCCTGGTGAGTATGTAGATCGCGATGATGTTGGCGTTCAGGACGGCGCCGGCGCACAGCACGGCCCTCGATGGCCTCGCGACCGCGAGGACCGCCCAGGCCAGCTGCAGCCAGCCGGCGGCGAGCATGAAGACGCCGAACACCCAGTACTCCTGGAAGTGCGAACCGGCCACGGCGAAGTGAATGACCGCCGTCGCGACGCTCGCGATGGCCAGGCAGTACGCCACCAGCCGGCTGAGCGGCACCGCCCGCCGGGCACTGTTCGTCGACATGACGCCATTATCAGTACCTGGGCGGCTTCATGGGCCGCACTTGGCCCCGGGAGTTCACCGGGGGGCGCCGGCCGGCGGTGGCCCGCTTGCCTGGATCGCGGCGAGGTAAGCGCGGATCGCGTCGCGGTTCCGGGAGAGGCACTCGATGCGCTGGTCGAGCCGGCCGGCCTCGCGCTCGAGCAGCGCCTCGGTCTCCGCCGTCAGGCAGGCGGCGGGCAGGTGGATGCCGTCGGGTTCGGCGAGGAACGGCAGGATCACCCGGATGATCTCGGTGGTGAGGCCGGAGTCGAGCAGGCCGCGGATCTGCTGGACTCGTAGTAGCGCAACATCCTGGCGGGCACGCCGGTGCGCCTGGAGACCTCGCCGATGTTCATCTCGCCCCGAGTGGTAGGTTCCGGGTTTGACTTCACATTAGTGTGAAGGTTTGACCATGATGGCATGTCCGCCCCAGCAGCAACCGCCGCCGATGCCCCGTCAGCCCGGCTCCGGCTGCCGCTGGCCGGCCTGCTCGCGCTGTCGGCGGCCGCCTGCACGGACGTGATGACCGACCTGCTCCCGGCCGGCCTGCTGCCCCAGATGAGCGCGTCGCTGCGGGTGCCGGAGTCCAGGATCGGCTACCTGGTCAGCGCGTTCGCGATCGCGTCAGCCGTCACCGCCGTCCCGGTGACGGCCGCAGTGCGGCGCGTCCCGCGCCGCACCGCCCTGATGGCCACGCTGGCCGGCTTCGCGCTGTTCAACTCCGTTACCGCGATCTCGTCCAGCTACGAACTGACCGTCGCGGCACGGCTGCTGGCCGGCGTCATGGGCGGCACCCTGTGGTCGATGCTCGCCGGCTACGCGGCGCGGATGGTCCCCGCGGACCGGCGGGCCCGCGCGATCGCGATCGTGCTCGCGGGCATCACCATCGCGCTGTGCCTTGGCGTCCCGGCCGGCGCCGCGCTCGCCGCAGCGGCGGGCTGGCGGGCCAGTTTCGCGCTGCTGGCCGCGGTCGCGGTGGTTCTGATCGCGTGGGTCCGGTGGACCGTGCCCGCCTTCCCTGGCGAGCGGGCGGCCGAGCGCGTGCCGTTGCGCCAGGTTGCCGCGCTGCCTGGGATCCGCGCTGTCCTCGTGGTCACCGCGCTGCTCCTGACGGCGCACCAGGCGATGTACACCTACATCGCGCCGTTGGCGCAGCGGGCCGGGTTCGACAGCCCCGGCCTCGTCCTGCTCGAGTTCGGAATCGCCACGGCGGCCGGGATCTGGGTGACGGGGATGCTCGCCGACCGGCGCCTCCGCGCGACGCTGTGCGCGTCGCTGGCGCTGATCGCCGCGGCCATGCTGGGCCTGGGCGTGGCGGCCGGCCGACCGGTGCTGCTGCTGGTCGCGGTCGGGCTCTGGGGCGCCGCGTTCGGCGGAGCACCCACCCTCCTGCAGACCGCGCTGATCGACGCCAGCGGCGCGGCCAGCGCGGACGTCGCGACTGCCATGCAGACGACGGTCTACAACGTGGGCATAGCGGCCGGGGCACTGGCCGGCGGGCTGGTCCTGGCCGGCGTCGGGCCTGGCGGGCTGCCCTGGCTCAGCCTGATGCTCGGGACCGCGGCGCTGGCGACCGTCACGGCGGCGCGACGGTGCGCATTCCCGGCCCGGCGGAACGGCGGCTTACCGTAGCCGCGGGGAGGGCTGGCCGTCGCGATTCGCTGAGCAGGGAACCTCGGGGCGGACCCGGATCGTTGCCGCATCGGCACAAAGCCCGCACGCGGACCGATCGCTGGGTAGCCTGACGTGCGCCAGGCCCGCGTGGCCGGCCGCACCCCCTGTCGTATTCCTGACGGAGCCGATGTGGACCAGATTTCCGCCCGGCCCGCGGGGCGCCACGCCGCGCCCGCGGGCACCAAGCTGCGCCTGCCGTCCGTGACTGCCCGCGGGGCGCTTCGAGTTCCTGAGATCACCGTCTACTTCTGGGCCATCAAGGCCATGTCGACCGGCATGGGCGAGTCGACCTCGGACTACAGCGTGCACGCGATCGCGCCGGTGGCGGCCGTCGGGCTCGGGTTCGTCGGCTTTGTCGCCGCGCTCAGCCTGCAGCTGGCCATGCGCCGCTACGTGGCCTGGGCCTACTGGCTCGCGGTCGTCATGGTCGGCGTCTTCGGGACCATGGCGGCCCGACGTCCTGCACGTCGGCTTCGGGGTGCCCTACGTCGTCTCGTCGGCGCTCTACGCTGTGACGCTCGCCGCGGTGTTCTGGACCTGGCAGCGGATGGAAAGGACGCTGTCGATCCACACCGTCAACACCGCCAGGCGCGAGCTGTTCTACTGGGCCGCGGTCGTCGCCACCTTCGCGATGGGCACGGCCGTCGGCGACCTGACCGCGGTGACCATGCACCTTGGCTACCTGTTGTCGGCGGTGTTGTTCGCTGTCCTGATCGCCATTCCCGCGATCGGCTACCGGTGGCTTGGCTGGAACCCGATCCTGACCTTCTGGAGTGCCTACGTGCTCACTCGCCCGCTCGGCGCCTCGGTCGCCGACTGGCTTGGCAAGCCGAAGAGCCTGGGCGGGCTCGGCTGGGGCGATGGTCCCGTCGCCTTCGCCCTGACCGGGATGATCGCCATCCTGGTGGCCTATCTCGCCATCACCCGCAGGGACGTGCAGGGCCGGGCGAGACCGGCCTAGATCTTGATGCTGACGAGCCTGCGGCCGCCGACGACGTCGACGTCAATGCGGGCCAGGTCGCCCCGCGAGATCGAGGTGCCGCCGGCTAGCAGCAGGTGAGCCGGATGCCCGGGAACGCCGTAGCCGGCGGCCGGGACCTGCCACCCGGCGATGACCTGGCGCTTGCCGGAACGCGACACCGCGACCAGCTCACAGGTCAGCGGTCCGCGCACGCGAGCGAGGTCGAGGATCACCTGCGTGCCCCACGCGAACTCCACGAGCCCGACCCGGCCACGCACGCCTGTCGCGGCGTCGGTGGTGGTGTGCTGCTCGCCCTGCATGGCCAGGACGGCCGGCGGGCTTTGCGCCGGTGCGGCCGCCACGCCCGCCGCCACGCCGCCGCCTGCCAGCAGCAGGCACGCGGCGGCCGCCAGGAAGGCTCGCTGGCGGCCGCGCCGCCGGCCAGCCGCTGCACGGCGGTGCATCAGGTCTTCTATCGCGGCACCGTCCGGCTCGTCTTGTCCGGGCTCGACCGGGTCGACGCCAGCGAACAGGCCGGCCATCGCGGACAATTCAGCGAGCTCGGCGGCGCAGGACTCGCACCCCGCGAGGTGGGCCTCGAACTCCAGCCGGTCCTGCTGCTCGAGCAGCCCGAACGAGTACGCGGCGACGTCGGTGTGCTGAGTGCTCACAGCGACACCTCCCGTTCGGCCAGGACGAGCCGCAGGGCCCGAACGGCGTAGTAGACCCGCGATTTCACGGTTCCGACCGGGATGCCGAGCACCTCGGCCGCCTCGTTGACGGTACGGTCGCGCAAGATCGTCTCGTTCAGTATCTGCCGGTGGGCCGGCGAGAGCTCAAGCATCGCGTCGGCCACGATCACGCTGCGCAGCAGGTCATCGGTCCAGTCCGGAGTGGACGCCTTGGTGAGCATCCCCTCGTCCGTCTCCATCGGCCTGGCATTCCTCTTGCGCTGCTCATCGATCACGATACGCCGGGCCACCGTGGCCAGCCAGGGCATCAAGGACGGCGCGGCCTGATCGAACTGGGCGGCCTGGCGCCAGGCCCGCAGCATCGTTTCCTGCACGACGTCCTCGGCGTGCTGCCGGTCACCGGCGGTCAGCCGCAGCACGAACGCGAGCAGCGGGGTCCGGTAGCGCCGGTACAGCTCGGCGACCATGACGTCGTCACCGGCGCCGGCGCTCGCCTCGGAACCGCCCCACCGGCGGCGCTGGCCAGTCTCCCGGCCTGACGGCTCAGGGACTGCCATTGCGGTGCTCCCGTTCGCAGGGCTTTCTGTCAGCAGATCGCATGAGATCGTACAGCCATTCGCGCCCGGATGCCCTGCTGAGCGGTGGCCGTGAAATTTCCTGAGCTCGTGCTGAACCCTTGCACCCCGGCAGTGCGTACCCCTGCCTGACATCCCGGGCCCGGGAACGCCAGTACCCGGCGGCGCCGCAATGGCCGCCATCGAGACAGGAGATTCCCGATCATGAAGTACACAATTCCTAGCCGGCGCGTGCTCACCTTGATGGCCGCGGCGACGAGCGCTCTCGGCCTGGCCGGCACGGCAGCTCTCACCGTCGGCGCGAGCTCCGCCGGGGCGGCCGTCACGAGCGCGCACGCGAGGTCGTTCACGTTCAGGCTCGTGCCTTCCGCCGGCATCGCGACCTGCCTGCCGCACGCCGGCGGCAGGGTGACGATCACCCCGGGAAGTCAGAACGACACCATGCAGGTCTCGATCCACGGCATGCCGCGCAACGCGGGGTTCGACCTGTTCGTCATCGAGCAGCCAGCCAAGCCGTTCGGCATCTCGTGGTACCAGACCGACATCCAGGTCGGCCGGCGCGGCAACGGAAGCGCGACCGTGCGCGGCATCTTCGACAAGGAGACCTTCACGGTGTCGCCGGATCCGGCGAAGACGATCGCTCCCACCCACCAGTTCCACCTGGGCCTGTGGTTCAACAACCCGCGGACCCCGTTCAACCTCGGCTGCGAGGCGGGCGCTCCGAACCCGATCGTCACGCCGTTCAACGGCGAGCAGCACGCCGGGATCCAGGTGCTCAACACCGCCCAGTTCCCGGTGAACGCCGGGCCGCTGTCGCACGTGCACCGGTAACCCCGGCCGCACGCTCCAACAGGCCGCTCCTTCCCGCCCGCCGGCGGGAAGGAGCGGCTTTTTACGTCGCGGACTCGGTGACCGACTGCGCGGTGCGGGGAGGCGGGCAGTCCAGGCCGCAGTGCAGCACCGCGGGAGCGGGTGCGGGCTCGGCGGCGGCCCGGCGCGGGTTGCGGATCGCGACGGCTGCGAGCGCGCCGCCCAGCACGCACAGCCCGGCCGAGATAAACGAGGCCATCCGGAACCCGGCAGCGAACAAGTCGGGGTGCAGGTACGCGGCGCCGGTGAGCCCTGCGGCGGCGGGCAGGACCGCGACGGCGATCAGGCTGCCCGCCCTGGCGACGTCGTTGTTGATCGCCGACGCCGCGCCCGCGTTCTCGGCCGGAGCGGCGGCGAGGACGGTCGAGGTCAGCGGCGCCACGTTGATGGCCAGGCCGAAGCCGAAAACCAGGACGGCCGGCAGCACCTCGGTCAGGTAGTCGCCGGAGTGGCCGATCCTGGCGAACAGCGCGAGGCCGGCGGCGATCACCAGCGGGCCGGCGGTCATCTGCAGCCGGGGGCCGATCCTCGCGGCGAGTGCTCCCGACCTGGCCGACAGCAGCAGCATG
>WNGG01014159.1_pt1 | contig 10541 bp, 8 predicted proteins | sample 5400661 | NCBI WGS metagenome assembly WNGG01 (sample SAMN13153372, study PRJNA577476) | soil metagenome | isolation source: 100 cm soil or saprolite under Garry oak tree replicate 1 | place: USA:California | collected 2016-06-15
CGGACTACGTGTTCCCGCGCACGGCGAACAAGATCCTCCGCGCGTTCCTGGTCGCCAAGGGCGTGCCGGCCGCGAACATCGAGGAGGAGTACACGCCGTTCAGCCACCAGGACTACCAGACGATCGTCGGCAAGATCAAACGCTTCGCGTCCGGCGGCGGCGGGTGCGTGCTTTCGACGATCAACGGTGACAGCAACGTGCCCTTCTACAAGGAGTTCGCGAACCAGGGCCTGCGCTCGGAAAACGCGCCGATCATGGCGTACAGCGTGGCCGAGGACGAGTTGCGCGGCATGGACACCTCGGCGCTCGTCGGCCACCTCGCGGCGTGGAACTACTTCCAGTCCGTGGACACGCCGGCGAACACGAAGTTCGTGAGGGCGTTCAAGGACTACGCGAAGAAGAACAACCTCCCCGGCGGCGAGAGCCGCGTGACCGACGACCCGATGGAGGCCGCCTACTTCGGCGTCCACATCTGGAGGCAGGCGGTAGAGAAGGCGAAGAGCTTCGAGGTCGACAAGGTCCGGGCGGCGGTCTACGGCCAGACGTTCGCGGCGCCGGTCGGGACGATCAAGATGCACGAGTTCAACCAGCACACGTACCGGCCCGTACTCATCGGCGAGATCCTCAAGAACGGGCAGTTCAAGATCATCTCGCGCACGAAGGGCAACGTGGAGCCAGAGCCGTGGAGCAAGTACACGAGCCCGGACAAGGGCTGCGACTGGATCAAACACCAGGGGACATACCAGAAGAAGGCCTGATGAAGGCGCTCTTCCTGCTGTTGTTGGTGGCGTGGCTCGCCGCACCCGCGGCGAGCCACGCGCAGTCTCGGGAGACGCTGAAGGCTCTGGCCGACCTCGTGGTCGACGACGGCGACAAGCGCGAGGCGGCCGTGACCGTGCTCGGCACCACCCGCGATCCCAAGTGGCTCGAGTTTCTCGGCGCGCTCCGCGACGGCAACGTCTACGCGCGCGGACAGGGCAAGGCCGCGGAGGTCGTCATCGGCGGCGCGAAGTCCACGAAGGGCGACCAGGACGTGATCGACATCGTCACCGCGTACGGTCGCCGGCCGCTCGGCACCGTGCCGGTCTCGGGCCTGACCGAGATCGCGGCCGACCGGCGGCTGCGCATCGCCATCAAGCCGTTCCTCGATGCCGACGAGACGCGCACCCAGCTCGCGAGCCCCGATCCGGAGACGCGGCGCGGCGCCGCCATGAAGCTCGGGCACCAGGCGGAGGCGAGCGCGGCCCCGGTCGTCGAAGCCGCGATCGCGAAGGAGACGGTGCCGCACGTCCGCCACGCCCTCGAGGAAGCGCTCGCGCTGATCCGGCTCGCGCAGAGCGACGCGGCGGTCCGCGTTCTCGCCGCGCAGAGTCTCGGCAACCTGCACTCGTTCGACGCGGCCCCGGCCCTGCAGAAGCTCGCGTCGGACTCTGCGGCGTCACGGGCCGAGCGCGACGCCGCCGCGCTCGCGATCCGCCAGATCGAGCGCTGGAGCCTGCTGGTCCGCACGGTCGAGACCCTGTTCCAGGGCGCGTCGCTAGCGTCGATCCTCCTGCTGATGTCCGTCGGGCTTGCGATCGTGTTCGGGCTCATGGGCGTGATCAACATGGCCCACGGCGAGCTGATGGCGCTCGGCGCCTACTCGACGTTCGTCGTGCAGAACCTGTTCCGCGCCCGCTGGCCCGAATGGTTCGACGCGTACTTCGTGGTGGCGCTGCCCGTTTCGTTCGCGGTCGCCGCGGCCGTCGGGGTGGTCCTCGAGCGAGGGGTGATCCGCCGCCTCTACGGCCGTCCGCTCGAGACGCTGCTGCTCACCTGGGGCGCCTCGTTGATCATCCAGCAGGGCCTGCGGCTCTGGTTCGGGGCGGCCAACGTCGACGTGTCGTCACCGCGCTGGCTCTCCGGCGGCTTCGCGTTGATGACCGGGCTCACGCTGCCGTTCAACCGGCTCTTCATCATCGGCCTGGCCTCGGTCAGCGTCGCCGGCATGTACTGGCTGCTCTTCTGCACTGACCGAGGGCTCACCATCCGGGCGGTGACGCAGAATCGCGCGATGAGCGCGTGCCTCGGCGTGCGCGCGGGGGCGGTGGACGCCGTGACGTTCGGCCTCGGCGCCGGGCTCGCCGGCCTCGCGGGCTGCGCGCTGACCCAGATCGGCAACGTGGGGCCGTCGCTCGGGCAGAACTACATCGTCGACTCGTTCATGGTGGTCGTGACCGGCGGGGTGGGCAAGCTCGCGGGGACGGTGCTCGCCGCCGCCGGGATCGGTGAGCTCAACAAGGTGATCGAGCCCGCCCTGGGCGCGGTGTTCGCGAAGGTGGCCATCCTGATCGCGGTCATCCTCTTCCTGCAGCGGCGGCCGGCGGGCCTGTTCGCTACGCGAGGCCGCGGTGCGGAGGCGTGAGTCGATCGCGCTCGCGGTGGTCTCACTGGTGCTGGTGGCGGTGTTGCCGGCGCTGAACGCGCTGCCGCCCTCGTCGCCGTTCCACGTCCCCAACTTCACGCTGAACCTGTTCGGCAAGTTCCTGACCTACGCGATCCTCGCGCTCGGCCTCGACCTCCTGTGGGGCTACGCGGGCGTGCTCAGTCTCGGTCACGGCGTGTTCTTCGGGCTCGGCGCCTACGCGATGGGCATGCACCTGATGCTCGAGATCGGCACGCAGAGCGTGTACCAGAATGCGCTGCCCGACTTCATGGTGTGGAACCAGGTCAAGACGTTGCCCCTGTTCTGGCGGCCGTTCCACAGCGCGATCTTCACCATCGTCGCGATCATGGCCGTGCCGGCCCTGGTCGGCTTCGCCTTCGGCTTCCTCGCCTTCCGGAGCCGGATCCGCGGCGTGTACTTCTCGATCATCACGCAGGCGCTCGCGCTCTCCGCCTGGCTCGTGTTCAACCGCAACGAGATGAACCTCGGCGGCACCAACGGGCTGGCGGACTTCAAGACCATCTTCGGCTTCCGGCTGAACCAGCCATCGACCCAGCGGGGGCTGTACGTGATCACCGCGCTGACGCTGATCGCCGGCTTCCTGCTCTGCCGGTGGATCACCCGGACGCGCGCGGGCAAGGTGCTCGTGGCCATTCGCGACAGCGAGACGCGCGTGCTCTTCTCCGGCTACGCGCCCGCGAACTACAAGCTCTTCGTCTTCGTGGTGTCGGCCGTGCTGGCCGGCGTCTCGGGCGCGCTCTACGCGCCGCAAGTGGGCATCATCACGCCCGCGAAGATGGGCGTGCTGCCCTCGATCGAGATGGTGGTGTGGGTGGCCGCGGGGGGGCGAGGCACGCTGATCGGTGCGGTGGTCGGCGCCTTCGGAGTGAACTGGATCCAGAGCTGGCTGACGACCAGCTATCCCGACGTCTGGCTCCTCTTCCTCGGCGCGCTCTTCATGAGCGTCGTGCTCTTCTTCCCCGACGGCGTCGTCGGCGCCGCCGCTCGCCTGGTCGATACCCTCAAGCGCCTCGTGCCCTTGCGCGCGTCAACGCCGTCGGTCGGCCCGAGCAACCTCGACGTGGTGGAATCCGAACCGACCTCGCCGACCCCGCTCCAATGAGCACGCGCACCGGCCGCGCGGACACGATCATCTATCTCGACGACGTCACCGTCGACTACGACGGCTTCAAGGCGCTCAGCCGGCTCAACTTCTACATGGACCGCCGCGAGCTGCGGGTCGTCATCGGACCCAACGGGGCGGGCAAGACCACGCTGCTCGACGTGATCTCCGGACGCGTCCGGCCCGCGAGCGGTCGCGTGATCTTCGGCCACCACACGGACCTGACGCAGCTCCGCGAGAACGAGATCGCCGCGCTCGGGGTCGGGCGGAAATTCCAGACGCCGTCCGTGTTCGTGAACCTCACCGTGCGCGAGAACGTCGAGCTGTCCCTGCGACGCGCCAGCAAGGGCGTCTTCGCGACCCTCTTCGAGCGCGGCGACGTGGACGACGACCGGCGCCGCATCGACGGCGCGCTGGAGCAGGTCGGCCTTGCCGCCAAGGGCGGCGTGCTGGCGGGCGCGCTGTCGCACGGCGAGAAGCAGTGGCTGGAGATCGGGATGGTGATGGCGCAGGATCCCGAGCTCCTCCTCGTCGACGAGCCGGTGGCGGGCATGACGGACGAGGAGACCGCGCGCACCTCCGAGCTGCTCCTCGGCATCGCGCGCGACCGCTCCGTCCTGGTCATCGAGCACGACATGGAATTCGTCCGCCAGCTCGGCGCCAAGGTGACGGTGCTCCACCAGGGTACGGTCTTGTGCGAGGGCCCGGTGGAGCAGGTACAACGTGATCCGCGCGTGCTCGAGGTCTATCTGGGACAGCGCCGGGAGACCACGCATGCTCAGCGTTGAGCGCCTGGGCGCCGCCTATGGCGAGTCGCAGGTGCTGTGGGACGTGGATGTCGAGGTGCCGTCGGGCCGCGTGGTCTGTCTCATGGGACGCAACGGCATGGGCAAGACGACGGTGCTCAAGACGATCATGGGGCTGTTGCCGGCCCGCGGAGGCCGCGTGACCTTCGACGGGGCCGACATCACGCGCTGGTCGCCCGACCGTCGCGCGCGGGCCGGCATCGGCTACGTCCCGCAGGGGCGCGAGATCTTTCCTCACCTGACGGTGGCCGAAAACCTTCGGATGGCGTACCTGGGATGCGGGCGCGAGTCACGCCTGACCGACGCCCTCGACCTGTTCCCCGCGCTCAAGCCGCTGCTCGCCCGCAAGGGCGGCGTTCTGTCGGGCGGCGAGCAGCAGATGCTGGCGATCGGACGCGCGCTCTTGACGCGACCCAAGCTGCTCATGCTCGACGAGCCGACCGAAGGCATCCAGCCGTCCATCATTCTCGAGATCGAGGACGCCATTCGCCGGATCAAGACCGAGATGGGGCTGGCAGTCCTCCTCGTCGAGCAGTATCTTGACTTCGCCGAGCGACTGGCCGACTCCTACGTGATCATGGCCAAGGGCGCCGTGGTCGCCCGCGGGAATACCGGTGATCTGAAGGTGGAAGCGCTGCGGCATCATCTCGCCGTCTAGGACATGAGGGGAAATCGAGGAGCGCCACGGGTCTCCCGGGGCGCTCCAAGCGTGCGGGGGTCTGGGGGCCATTTCGAGGCCCCCAGTTCAACGATCTAGGAACGAGGTCCGACGATGCACCTCACGCCCCGGGAGCAGGAGAAGCTCTTGATTTTCACCGCTGCCGAAGTGGCGCGGCGCCGGCGTGCTCGCGGCCTCAAGCTCAATCACCCGGAGGCCGTCGCCCTCATCACCGCGGAGATCCTCGAAGGCATCCGCGACGGCCGCACCGTCTCCGAGTTGATGGCCGCCGGGCAGACGATCCTCGGGCGCGATGACGTCATGGAAGGCGTGCCTGAGATGGTCGACGAGGTCCAGATCGAGGGGACGTTTCCCGACGGCACCAAGCTCGTCACGATCCATCAGCCGATCCGTTGATCCCGTGCGAGTGTGTCACTTACCCATCGCCGCCCGGGTTGCCTCGATTTTCGCTTTCACGGCGTCGAGGTTGAAGCTGGCGCCCTTCTGCATCGGCGGGTACTCAGTCGATACTGCTGCGCCCCGGCTCGAGTTACGGTAAACCTCCTGGCGGTCCGGAGCCGCCTCATCTCGGGGATGACGTGCTCCTGCCTCCGGTCGGCTCTACTTCAGCCTGACGAACGCCACCGCGAAGGTCTGCCCCAGTGCTGCCTGGAAATACGTCCCCTGGAGCTGGTCGCGCTGTGCATCGTAGGTCAGCGTGTACGTGCTGCCGGGGTAACCCGGAGCGCGTAGCTCGACGAAGACCTTCAGCGCGGCTCCGGCGCGTGTCTCACTTGAGGGCAGCGACCCTTGACGCGAAAGCGAGCGCCCCGGGATGGGGGCGCCCGCTCGGTCATCAATACGCGCCCGTCACCCGGTCATTGGCTCGGGTTACGGTGCCCCTGCCTCTTGATCTGGTCCAGTACCTGCGTGAGGTTGTAGCTCGCCGGATCCTGCATCGGCGGGAACGCCACATAGGACTCGAGCTCCTTGAGCCATAGCAATTGGCCGATGGGCAGGATGTTCCAGTTGTAGAGATACGCGGTACTCGGGGCGGCAAGTGCACCGGCGTAGCCCAACAACGACTTGCCGTCGGCGCCGACGGTCGTCTCGAACGGATCGCGCAGGATGTTCTGGAGCTGGGTCCAGTGGAAGGTGTTGGCTCCCATGAGCCCGCCGGTAGAAGTGTCGGGCACCATCGTGTAATAGAACTTCCAGTTCTTGTACCGCACCGCCGACGGCTGCGCGCCCGTATAGTAGAAGAACACCTCGCGTGCCGACTTATCGGTCTTTCCTTCCAGGTAGTCGCGCTGGTCGACGCCGTCGAGGGTCGTCTTGACGATGCCGGGATACTGGCCCGCTTCGATCCGCTTCTTCAGCGCGTCGCCCTTCGGTCCGCCGGCGATGTTGACCAGCGTCGGCACCCAGTCGAGTGCCGCAAACATCTCCTTCTTGACCGTGCCGGGCTTGATGACGCCCGGCCAGCGGACGACCAGCGGGGCGCGCATGCCGCCTTCCCAGGTGGTCAGCTTCCCACCTCTGAAGGGGGTGGTGCCGCCGTCTGGGAAGGTGATCACCTCGGCGCCGTTGTCGGTGGTAAAGGCGACGATCGTCTTGTCGAGCTGGCCCATGTCCTCCAGCTTCTTCAGCACATAGCCGATGTTGTCGTCCATCTGCTTCATGCCGGCTTCGTTGATGCCCCAGTCCTTGCCGCCCTTTTCGCCCAGCATGGCCTCGTACTTCGGCGACAGCATCGTCGTGATGTGCATGCGCGCCGGGTTGTACCAGACGAAGAAGGGCTTGTTGGTCTTCTTGGGATCGTTTCGATCGAGGAAGTCGATGACCTTGGCCGAGATCTCCTCGTCAACCGTCCTCGAGCGATCGAGCGTCAGCGGACCCTCGTCCTTACACTTCTGATTCCTCGCCGTGCCGTCTGAAGACGTGCACGCGAGGACGGGGCGCGGCGGCGTCAGACAGGTCGTCGTTTTCGGATCCACGGCGCCCGGGACCTCGGGCAGACCGGGGATCGGCGTGTTCTTGCACGGCGGGGCGATGCCCTGCTTGGTCGGGGAGACGTTGATGTCGTTGAAGCTGACCCCTTGCATCGCGTCCAGGTGGTACAGATAGCCCCAGAACTCCTGGAAGCCGTGCGCCGTAGGCAGCGCGTCGGTGTGGTCGCCCAGGTGGTTCTTGCCGAACTCGCCCGTGTTGTAGCCGAGATCCCGCAGGAACTTCGCGAGTGCTGGCGTGCCGGGACGCAGGTACGACGGGCTGCCGGGAAGCTGCGGCGGGATCATGCCCGTGCGCAGCGGATGCATGCCGGTGAAGAAGGCGTTACGCCCGGCGGTGCAGCTCTGCTCGGCGTAATAGTGCATGAAGATCGCGCCCTCGTTCCCGATCCGGTCGATGTTGGGCGTCTCCCCGACCATCAAGCCGCGATGGTAAATGCTCGGCTGCATCCAGCCGATGTCGTCGCCCATGATGAACAGGATGTTGGGTTTCTGCTGCGCGGCCGCATGGGTGATCGGCAGCAGCACGGCGCTCAGCACCGCAATCGCGATCAGTATCATTCGCCGTCCTGGATTCATGATGCTTTCTCCTCCTTGCCGTTCTCGGCGGAGCCCATGAAGGCGTACGAGCCGGCGGCGTGGGTAGACTTGCAACCGGCGCGCGGCCCGACCGCGGCGCGCTCGGTTACATCGGCGCTGTTCGGTGTTTGACCTGGCACCTGCTGGTCAGGCCGGCTTCGCCGTGCCCTTGGTCCACGCCGAGAGGCGTTCGACCGCCAGCTTGGCCCATTCCTTCATCACGTTCTCGGCGTCGCCCCACTCCCACTGCGCGGCCGTCGAGATGTTGCCGCCACCGATGCGGCGGTCGACGCCCGCCACCAGGATTTCGCCGGTCATGGAGTCGGTAAGCTTGACCTCGGCCTGCGCCCCGCCCACGAACGGATACGAGCCGGTCGCACCCTTCTTGAGGGTGCTCAACAGCCGCGCCTGCGGAATCACCATCGTGATAGTCCGGAGGCCCGGTGTGGCCGCGGCAAGGTCGGTCACCGCCACCTGGAGCTTCATGACGTCCGGACCGTCCTGGTCGACGACCTGGAACTGCTTGGCCAGCTCCTGGTCCAGGGCGGTGTAAAGAAAGTTCACGAGCCTCTGCTGGTCCTCGGGGGAGACCTTCGAGTTCGCGTCGCCCCAGAACGTCACCGGCTGAATCATGATTTTCGTGTACTGGCTCCACTTCGCAGCCGGGTTGACGTAGCGCAAGGCGATCTGCCCTTCCTGGCCGGGGGTCAGCTGCGCGCACGCGGGGCCCAGGAACCCGCACTTGATGTCCGCCTGCACCACCGTCGCCTGCTGCGTGGTGGTGCACGCGGCCAACAATCCGGCGCATGCCCCGGCCGCGAAGAACCGTGTTACGCGGTTGACTGATCGCGTCTTGTCGATGAATGTGTCACTCATGCCGTCCTCCCGTCGGATTCGGTGGCTGCCAGAACGCTAGTTCCGGCCTCCAGAACGCTAGTTCCGGCCTTTTGTGCGCGATATGTAGCGCCCTCTCGGAGACAACGTCCATGGGACTAGGGTCCATGGGACCTTGGTCCCACGCGACATATCGCCTTCCAGTCGACATGGCACCGCGGTCGCATCGACAGGATGAGATAGGAGCACGCTCTATTCGCGGCTGGCGATCCGGCCCAGGTCTTCTCCAGGGCGCCGTCGACGGTTCGCGCATATACTGCGCCACGTCACGATGGCGAGACGGCGACCCATCGCCTCACGGGAGGACACGCGCGTGATTCCTGGGGAGTACCTGCTCGGAGAGGGTGACGTCATCGCAAATCAGGGGCGGCGGACGGTCGAGCTGACCGTCGCCAACACCGGGGACCGCCCGATCCAGGTCGGTTCCCACTTCCACTTCTTCGAGGCCAACCGCGCGTTGCGCTTCGACCGTGCCCAGGCGTTTGGCATGCGGCTCAACGTTCCCGCCGGGACGGCCGTGCGCTTCGAGCCCGGTGACGAGAAGCGGGTGACGCTGGTCGAGCTGGCCGGTGCCCGTCGCGTGTTCGGACTCAACGGCCTCACCGCCGGCGGCGACAAGACGGCCGCGCTCGCCCGGCTCAGCGAATGGGAGCGGCAATAACATGCTCGAGTCGACGACGTCGTCATTCTTCGAACGATTTCACCGCTCGGCTCGCCGCCCGAGCGCGGCTCACCTCGCACTGCCATGACCTTACGCATGACGCGGCGGCAGTACGCGGACCTTTATGGCCCGACGGCGGGCGACCGTGTGCGCCTCGCCGACACGGACTTGCTGATCCGCATCGAGCGCGACCTCACGGTGCCCGGCGAGGAAGCGAAGTTCGGTGGCGGCAAGGTGATCCGCGACGGCATGGGCCAGTCGGCACGGGCCACTCGATCCGATGCCACGCTCGACACGGTCATCACCAACGCGGTGATCGTCGATCACTGGGGAATCGTGAAGGCCGACATCGGCATTCGCGACGGCCGCATCGTCGCCATCGGCAAGGCCGGCAACCCCGACCTCATGGCCGGAGTGACCTCGGGCATGGTCATAGGCGCCGCGACCGAAGTGATCGCTGGTGAAGGGAAAATCGTCACCGCGGGCGGGCTGGACAGCCACATCCATTTCATCTGCCCGCAGATCGTCGCCGAGGCGATCAGCGCCGGGCTCACCACGCTGGTGGGCGGTGGCACCGGCCCGGCGACCGGCACCGCGGCCACCACCTGCACGCCCGGGGAGTGGAACATCCACCGCATGCTCGAGGCCGCCGAGGAGTTCCCGGTCAACCTGGGCTTCCTCGGCAAGGGCAATGCCTCGGCGCCCGACCCGTTGCGCGAGCAGATTGCGGCGGGAGCCATCGGGCTCAAGCTCCACGAGGACTGGGGCACGACACCGGCCGCCATCGACTGTGCGCTCGGCGTCGCCGAGGAGTACGACGTCCAGGTGGCGATCCACACCGACACGCTGAACGAGGCGGGCTTCGTCGAGGACTCGATCCGCGCGTTCAAGGGGCGGACGATCCACACCTATCACACCGAGGGCGCCGGTGGTGGCCACGCACCCGACATCCTGCGCGTGTGCGGCGAGCCCAACTGCCTGCCGTCGTCCACGAACCCGACGATGCCGTTCACCGTGAACACGATGGACGAGCACCTCGACATGCTGATGGTGTGTCACCATCTGAATCCCCGGATCCCCGAGGATCTGGCGTTCGCGGAGTCGCGAATCCGGGCCGAGACGATCGCCGCCGAGGACATCCTGCACGACCTCGGCGCCATCAGCATGATGTCCTCCGACTCGCAGGCGATGGGCCGCATCGGCGAGGTGATCATCCGGACGTGGCAGACCGCCGACAAGATGAAGAAGCAGCGCGGCCCGCTGCCCGGTGAGACGCCGGGTGACGACAACGTGCGGGTCAAGCGCTACGTGGCCAAGTACACGATCAATCCCGCCATCGCCCACGGCCTGGCCGAGCACATCGGCTCGGTCGAAGTCGGGAAGCTC
>WNGG01011589.1_pt1 | contig 10539 bp, 8 predicted proteins | sample 5400661 | NCBI WGS metagenome assembly WNGG01 (sample SAMN13153372, study PRJNA577476) | soil metagenome | isolation source: 100 cm soil or saprolite under Garry oak tree replicate 1 | place: USA:California | collected 2016-06-15
CCACACCGGCAAAGCCTTGCAGTTGGCGAGCGATTTCTTCCGCTGAGCCTGAAATCGCTTGCTGCGACGAGGTCTCATTGCGAGGTTGGAGACGAACCTCTGTGCCGACCGTCAACTCGATGGTTGCCGGATCCCGTCCTACCGCTGCGCATGCCTGTTGGAGTTCTTCGTAGCGCTGCTTGACGACAGCAGGATCGACATGCCAGGCGGTGTTCCAGGCGTCGGCGTACCGGGCAACGAGGCGCAGCAAGCGAGGGCGGCGAGCGCCAATCAAGATGGGTGGGCCAGCAGGTGAGGGTCCCCGCGGGCGCAGGACGCAGTTGTGGACCTGGTAGTATTGTCCCTGGAAGTCGACATGCCCTTCTCGCAGCAGAGGCACAATCACTTGCAGCGCTTCCTCGAAGCGGCCGGCCAGGTGATCGAAGGGATAGCCAAAGGCTTCGTATTCTGGTTGATGCCAGCCGGCTCCGAGGCCCAGGATGAAGCGGCCAGCGCTGACATTGTGATTACGCCTATCTAAGACATACCAGTTTTTCGCAAGAGATGGAAGGCAAAAAAGATGCTTTTAGCATAGATCGAGTTAAGGAAAGGGAACGCAGCTTTTTATGTGCAATTGAAAGTGAAGCTTTCAGTTTTATCACCTCTTTTTTCTTTGAAGGCCACCTCACAGTCCCAATATCTATCTCAAATTTCTTAAAGGCCTTCGTAAGTGTTGAAACATCGTCTACTTGATCTTTGAGCGAACAAAAGCACATCAACGGCCTGCGTAATATATTCCGCTGCCATCTCTTTTTGTTCTAGCTCATACAATGGATCCTGCATCCCTTCGCCAGACACCATCAGTACGTCTCCTTGATAAAGTTCGCCATCTTCATCTACTGATAAGGGGAGATCAGGCTTGTAGCTGCGTACCATGTCCATTGATTCTGAATGGACAATGCGCCTGATGTAGGCCTTTAAGTGCGTAATGTGTCTTTTTTGAAGCGCTCTCCAGAGCTTTATACGGGATCTCTGGGCGAGTTCATGGATTTCTAAATCCAAGACTTCTGGAGATGCAATATGACGAGGTACTTTTTCTCGCGCTAAAGCGAGGATATAGCCGTCATTTTGTCTCAAGATCTCGTCGATCTCGTTTGCATCATATTTGCCACCAACTGCAGAAACATCAAGCAGATTCGGGTTAATCATGAAATGCTCCTTTATTTTGCCCGAATGAATTTTACGTAAGACTCACTACTGGTTTCTATCTCTCTAGTCACTAATGACAGGGCTTGTAATAACCAAGGCTACCAACAAATCAACCAGGCAGTTAAGCTAACGCACAGCAGTGGGGAGAACATCTTACATTTGCATACAAAATACGTTCATCCAGGGGTTTTCTATCTTTATCTCAATAATAAGAATGTTTTTGATCGATGTCAAGTCAGATAAATGATAGGTTTAATAGTCCATCATGGCAAAATTTAGATAATATCGTAAAATGAGCGACATATCTTTGTTCGATTTTCTTAAATAAAATGAAATAGCAATCTAACAGTAAATCTGCTGGCTCATCTAATAAGCGCATCTAACAGGTAATAATGAGCTTATACGAGCATAGCGAAGTAAATACAACAAAAACATCTATCATGACAAGAGCTTCAAAGTATCTATTTTATCCAGGAAAGTTAGCTGTCCTGTAGACAATCCTTATAAAATTTTCTAGATGAAATAGAAAACGAATTTTCTGTTTACAACTTTTTATTCTTAGTTGAGAATATGCTTGTGTTATTAAGTTTTTTATGATATGATCACTCAAAATATCTGGTTCCTGTGGCGTCAATTTCACCCAGAAAGGTAATAAGGGCATGGAACAAGAAGGTTTCATCAGGCCAATTAGGGTAGAAGCATTGCCTGAATTGGATGATGATGAATTTTGTGTAAGTATTACCAAGGCAGCAGAGTTATCAGGACTCTCTGAGAGCCAGATACGGTACCTTGAAGGTCTTCAAGGTATCAACATAGGAAAAAGAGGCCCCAAGGAGCGCAACAGAGTCTATACGAAACAGGATGTGAAACTTCTCTGGTGGATCGCGCAGCAGGATTTTCAACCCTCTAAGATCGCCAATTTTCTCAGTCAACGCCAGGAGGAAATTCTTACCGTACTAGGACGTATAACTTTACAGCGAGTTGTTCAGCATGAACAAGATTCCTCTGCTTACGATGTGCTGGTTTCCCGTTTGGTGGCTCTTATCCTGTCAATCTGGCAAGAAGCAGCGCTGGGCGGGGGAAAAAAGGCCGATGCAGCTATTATGGGTGTCATGTTTGGGCCACAAGATGAGACCTGGAAAGCTTCATTTCTTCAAAATTATGCTGAAGGTCGGGCCATTGACTTAGCAGGCTCCCTGGTTGTCTGGTCTAGTATTGTACAAGAGGAACTCAAAGATCTCATCGTCGATCCCCTTATCATCTTTGGGAATCTCAATATCATCTTTTCTCATCAAACATGGTATTTCCCTGCCACAAAAAAGCTCGTTTTCGATACCAGTCATTTCTCCGATCCCACTGAACCGTTTGCCGTGGCCATCTTGTGGCTCCCGCTCGGCAAGCATACGGCAATTCATCAATTACAAAGAAGCGCGCAAAATGTGAGTGTACTCCAGAAGAAGCTCGCAAGTGTGCTCATGCAAAGTCTCTCGCATATTCTGGAACGCTCTCCTCATCCGACAAGTTTACTGGCTTCAGTCTTTTCCCGGGGTATCCTGGGTCAACATTCTGTCTTACGCGGATTGAGCTTGCTGCTTGAGACATGTATTGAGCCATACTTCCCTGATTGCTATTCATATATTGCGAGATTTTCGCAATATGGGCCAATGGGGCAATTAGAGATTCTGGAACAGCGTGGAGATGAGGAGGTGGGTTACCTTCCAAAGGTTCTGGCTACTCAAGACCTTCCGTGGTGGATAAAATATGTTAAAAAGTCTGCCAGTTTAGCACTTGCCCAGGATGCAACGGCTACTCACCTTCTCCACAAAGGAGAGCACGGTTCGGTTGTGTGTTTCCCCCTCATCGTAATCGATAATGTCGTAGGTGTTCTAGGTATTGAGAATGTACGTGCCGATTTCCTGGCAGAGAGAAATGGGTTGACTGATGCGGACCTCCTGCGCTACTTGATTTGCATCGCTGAAATAGCTGCCGAGTACTTGAACCTCACCGAGTCCTCAGCTCAAAAAGCTGAGAGATCGAAACTTGCCTATGTCAGTCAAGAGACAGTGTCCTGGTGGTTGGACGTTTATCACTTTGGAGGACTGAATTATACCAGATTTATAGAAAAGGTCTGCTGCTGGATGGAGGAGATGCCAATCAATCCTGATGACGAGGTGAACCTGATCGTGATTGATATTTTCAAGGAAAGTGAGCTCGCAGCGGATTACCAGGGCTTCGAACTGATCATAGAAATTGTTCGCAAAACATGGGAGCGTATTTCTGAACTGATACAGAATGACCCGATTGCAAGGGATCTGTCAGCGAAGAAACAATTGGAGCTCTTTGAGACGCCTGTGGGAGAACATTTGCTTTTTGCAACAGTCAATATACCCAGGGATTATCTGCTGATCTTTCTTGAGAAAATTCGGAGATTCTGGCAAAAAGAAGCGGGTGACATATTCAGGTGGAAGAGAGTCGAAATCGAAGTGGCATTGCAGGTGGGTATCTGTCGATTTGATGGTGTAGCCAGGTATAACAGGGAGATGGCTTTCCAAATTATGAATTACCATCTTCGAGAGTTAGTCAATCAGATATATGGCAGGGATGAAGTTAGCGAGCAACCCCTAGAACATGTAATTGAATATAATGCAATAGTGCGGACAGAGAAGGTACATGAGTGAAAGCGTCGGTAATTATTCCTGTTTATAATGATCCTCGAGTAGAGGCATGCATCCTGTCATTGTTGGAGCAAGACTACCCGAAAGAGTTGTATGAGATCATCGTGGTTGACAATAATAGTAACGACTCGACTCAAGAGGTTATCCAGCGCTTCAATGTAAAGTATGTACGTGAGGACAGAAAAGGTTCCTACTCTGCCAGGAATAAAGGGTTAGAGATAGCGTCAGGCGAAGTGGCTGCATTTATCGACGCGGATTGTGTTGCTGATCCCCATTGGTTGAGCAAACTTTTGGAAGGCTTCAGAGATCCTGAAGTTGGGGGTATCGGCGGGAGGATTCTGAAGCTAGAGGCACAAACATGGGTGCAAGCCTATGCCGAAGACCTGGCTGAGCAACAGCTTGAGCCTCAGTATCTTCCTTTTCATGATGCTCCCTATATCGTTACCGCTAATGCAGCGTATCAAATGTCTATTCTACGTTCACTCAAAGGGTTTGATGCACAATTTCGATAAGGTGGGGATGTAGACCTGGCCTGGCGAGTGTATGGAGAAGGCTTTAAGATCGTCACCGCTCCAGAGGCGATTGTCCATCATGCTGCGCGAGAGACCGTCAAGGGTTATTTCAAACAATTCTTTAACTATGCTGCATGGCACGTTCTTCTTTTCAAAAAGCATCGCCACAACACCAACCATTTCACTAATGCCTATCCCTTCTTAGGCCTGAGAGGGTTGCTGTTTTCCGTGATGCCTGCTATGTTTGTTCAAAAGGTGTCTGGCGAACCACGTACAGTAAAGAAGCGGGAGGCTTTTCTCAAACTCGTAACATATGTGGCTATTATTTGTGGCAATCTCTATGGCGCCATTAAATTTCGTGCTTTCTATTTCTGAGCAAGGCAGTATTCGACTTCCGTGAGCGAATAAGGGGTGCAGTTTTGCAACCGAAGGTGAGCATATCAGCCAGCTTAATTTTTAGGTGTTCTCACAAACATGATTGGCTTTTTTCGTATTTTGTTGATCGGAGTAGTGAGAAAGTAGTGAAAAGGACCACATGAATTGAGAAGAGGTCGGATGCAACCGGACAGCAGCAGTGCAAAAAGGTTCTTTCTATCTCCTATATGTTTGTCCCATGAAGTAAAGTTGCATATCATCCTGAAGGGCAAATATACGTAGAAGAAGACCGAGAGAAAGGCAAGCAAGATAGTCAAAGGGTAGCGAATAATGAGTACCAGGAAAGCAAGATAGATGAGAGGCGCTCCGAAAGCCCATTTCAGTGTTGTGTAGTAGCGCTTGAGGACAAGCCACTCAAAGAACCCGCCTTTTAAATTCCTATCATTACTGTGTTTCTTCTCGTGCGTATAATAGCGATATAGATTCATTTCTCCACTAAACCATCTACTTGTCTGGCGAATTGTTGCCGGAAATGTGGGCGCATATTGCGTATAATCTACTTCTTTCAGCAAGGTGATTGGTATTCCCCTGAAGGCAGATCGATATCCAAATTCTAAATCCTCTGCAAGCGTAACAGTGTCAAATAGATCAACTTGCTCAAGCGTATCTGCTCGAATAAAGAGTCCATGACCGGTACAATAAGGAAGTGTTGATATGCTCTCGTTATGTTGGAGGCAGCGATCATATTCGCGCAGCACCGGAATGTTAGCGCAGAGTTCCCATTTTGTTTGGAGTAAAGCTCCGGCCTTTTGTAAGGCATCAATTCGCCCGTAGTTCTCCAGATAAATTGAGGGCTGCTGGTAGACACGGTCCTTTCCATGAAGTATCGTCTTGATCACTTCAACTTCTGGCCTGGAATCCACGTCGTAAATTCCAAAGTATGTTGCCTGGTAATCAGCAGTATTGCACCCGGCTAGAATGTGTTTTATTGCCCAATTGAGCTGGTGCGCTTTAAAGCCATCGGTTTCAGAATAGTGGAGATGGGAAAATCTGTATTGTTCTGGCATTTGCTTTAGGGCTGCAACAGTATCACTATTTCCTCCTTCTTTTTCAGAAGTGACGTAGTGGATAAGCACATTTGGGTACCGGGCCAGTTTGTCAAAGTACTCAACGCATGTTTTTATCACTGCCTTTTCTTTATATACTGGTATGAGGATATGGACGGTGTTCATGGGTGTATCTTCCGGTGTCAAGGGTTGTCTCTCTGATATCCCCTCATAACTTGCCTCCTTCGGAGGCGAACAAAGGAAGGAGGAACCTTCGGGGGACACCCCCGCGCCCCCGGCAAGGGGCTTCGCCCCCTGCACCCCCTCTTTATGAGTGGATGTCAGCTGTCTCTGGCGTATCCAGCGAAGAGAAGATGATAGCTGTATAAGTTGCGAGCAGCTTATGAAAAGCTGAACGCCAATAAGCACATACAGAAGCACATCCAGGAGTTGCATGTTGATTTCTCACTACAAAGAAAACATTAATTTATCGTCGAACCTATCTGATACAGAGAAAGAAAAGCCTGAATCCGTTCCTCCAAGGGTCGTCTATCAACGAGCGCCAAGTCTGCAAGATGCTCCTGTCTACACGAGCAATCTAGCGAGTTGATGATGGAAAAATCGCGCGTCGTATTGAAGGTTTTTAAAGCATCTAGAATTACAGGCGTACATGATGGACAGTTATGGGGATAGACCGTATCACTGTCTTTTCCATCGACATCCAGGCATGCTACTCGCGCTCGTGCAAGACTGTCACTATCTACCTGGTTAAGAATATCAATAGTGGTCCAGAGAGAAGGTGGAGTATACATTCCTCGTTTTGCCAGTTCCGCAACAACGGTATAGGGGGCTATACGTGTAGGACAGATGGAGACATCCTCGTATCCAAGAGAGGCAACATACTGAATGGATTGTACTGTTTCCGTTACGGCTTCTCTTTCCGTAAGAAATGCTGGTTTGATCATCAGGTAGACTTTTGCGGTGTAGCCGTTCTCCCATAGAAGATGAGATGCTCGCTCAAACTGTTCTTTGGTACAAGTCGTATTGATGCAGACATTTCTGATGAAGTCATCTGCTGATTGAAGCCCTATGCCGACGATTAGACGTTTGTCGCCGAGGTGCGCTTTTGCTTCAGCAATTGCCTGGGGGGTGATGAATTGTGGTAGAGATTCAACCATTATACCCTCGCAACGGGAACGAGCGATTGTGCGATAAATGCCCAGGCGTGCCGCTGGAGGTATTTCTTTGTTGGCAAACCAGTTCCCACTGTTATAGACACTGATGAGTTGGTAGGAGTTTATGGGCTCGGTTGCAAACGCTGAATGGAACTGCCGGAGAAAGTCCTCGGGAGTAAAATCGAGGTTTAGACCATAATATGCCTCATTCGGAATAGGACACATCGTGCAGGTCGCTGCAGTACAACCTCTTGCAGCAAGAATGATCTTTTTCCGTTTATATGTTCTTCCACCTTCATAAAACTCGTAATCCAGGACAGAAAAGGGTTTGTCTAAGGTTCCTATCTGGATGCGGTTACGACGAATTCCTAAAGCGATTTTACTTAGCCCTTGACGAAGGCGACTAATGCCAGGGTACGTCTGCTGCTCAATCATATATCTACAACTCCGAACTACTCGTTTTCTATCTATCAGTTGATATCCTCTTCGCGCTGCTGTTCAGCATATAGATGAGAAATGCATCTATATGCATCTAATCTCCATTTCTTCCTAATGTACCTATAAATGAGCCACTATTGAGGAGGAAGAAGGGGGGAAAGTGTGTTGATGAATCAGATCTTCTGGAATGACTATAGCTTGGTTGGTTTCCTTGCTGGTGGTATGTTCTTCTTTTCCAATAATAACGGAATACAAACATATGAATATCATCAACACTATACATTGACAGCCATGACTTTCATTGACTTGCTCCTACTATAATGACGCTTTTTCTTTCCTCCTCTCTATTCCAAGTAATTTCAAATTGTTCCGTCGTATATCTCTTTGTTATCATCTTATATGATTAGTCATAATGTTGATCGAAATTTTTATAGATTGTATCAGAATATACGTCTGTAGACAATAGAAAACTTTCAATTTGAGCAAGTTGCTTGGTGAGAAATAGAAATTATTTTGGAGATTAACTCAAATTTCTGCGAAATTCCCAAGAAGATATTTTATAGGTAATAAGGAAATTTTAGTAACGCGAAGAGCGCTTATCTATTAATACTGTTCTTGAGGGTCTTAGAGGAGGGGGTTTAATCGGTAGAGGTGCCTACTCATCTTTTTGAGTTTAAAGTATCTCGAAAATATGGTTCCACTTGTTCTAATTGTTATGGGATATTCTTACTTATGGGAATAAAGCAAGCGAAAATCAATTTGGTAGCTGGGCCTCTTTTTTGAAATAGCTTTAGGAAGCCGAGTCGTAGGCTAGTCAATCTCAGTAACCAACCCAGGTAGTACCGTTATTCGTATGCTATAATTCCCCAAGGCATTGCTGACAATATAGTCACCAGGCTCTAAACAATGTGTCAGGATTTTCTATCTTGTAGGATAAGTATGAGAAAAAGAGCCCGGTTGATTGAAGTCATGTAATTGTACTCTACGGATGGAAAAGCGATAGATTAATGCATTATTGGCAAAAGGTCTTTGACTATTTTCTAGAACAAGGCTTTCCCGAGGCGTTGCTTCGATTTGTATGCATTAACTTATATGAGGCTTCTCAAATTAGCGCTATTATAGAAAGAATAAAACCGCGTACTATGCTTGAGATTGGTACGTTCATTGGTCTAAGTACTGGAGTGCTCGTACAAACAAGTCCGCCGGACAGTATTTTAGTCTGCATAGATCCTAATCTGCCTGTAAATGTTCTCTCGGAGAGATTTCATTACTTCGAAAGCCGGGGCTCCCTCTGGTTTGTGCGGAACATGTTGGAGCATTTTGAAAAGCTTCAGAAGACGGTGGTGCTTGAGGGGTGCTTTACTCCCATGTCTGCTCTATATAGAGATCGTTTGTTAGCGCATGGCGGCAATCCTGAAAGTGTTGCTGTTATCGGTGAGAGCGCGAGGGATTTTGCTCCCTACGATTTGGTATTTGTAGATGGAGATCACAATGAAGAGTCTGTCTATGCAGACCTGTCATTGGTGTGCCATTATATTTCTGAAGATGCGCTTATTATTCTGCACGATTTGAGTGGCGATTGGGGAATACATGTATTTGGCGGGATGAGGAAATTCCTTCACGAGCACCCTGAGTTTTCAGTTCGGATTCATGAGAATCTAGGATTTCTCTATAAGCGTTCACAGCATATCTCAGCTTTGATGAAGGAGCTATACTAACATGAAGTACAATCATCAGTGATGAGATATCTTGCCTGGAGTGTTATGCATGCCGTCTCGCTTAGAGGACCTATGAGAAAAATAGACGCGGCCCTGTTTGATGTTGATGGGACACTGCTCAATACTGCCGAATTTGTCTATCAAGCTTTTTTGTATACTTTTCACGCCCATGGACTTACCTGGAGATCAATCGATGAAATAGCCACTGTAATGGGCAAACCACTTGAGGAATGCTATTAATTCTACTATAACCTGAACAAGCTGAGGAGCGCATTTCTGCATCCCTGGCGCTCAGCGCCTTCCTGTACGGCCTTATCGTTTAAGCGCGCAAGCTGCTGCCACTGAGCTTCTGAGTCGCTGGAGAACGCAGGCATCAGGGTAGCGCGTAAATGCTGTTTCGGGCGCAGGGTGATTACCGGCTGGAAGCCAGGGGCATAGCCAGGAGCGGGCTGCGGCGTGTAGTGCTGGAGAATACTGGTGAGAATAAGCCGTGCCTCCATTTGTGCAAGCGGCATCCCGATACAGGTACGCGGGCCGCCTCCGAAGGGGAAGTAGGCTCCGGGCGGGATCTGTTGTCCGTTCGCCGGATCCCAGCGCTCGGGTTTGAACGCCTCCGCGTCCTGCCAGATATCGGGCAAGCGATGAGTGACCCACTGGCTCAGGATGACCATTGTACCGACCGGCAGGCGTACACCGCCTAGTTCGGATTCTTTGGCGACGAAGCGCAGTTGCAGCCAGGCCGGTGGATAGAGACGCATGGATTCGTTCAAGACCCAATCGAGATAGGGAAGCCTGGCAAGATCGTCAAGGGTTGGTTCGCGACCGGCGAGTACCGAGCGAATCTCATCCTGCAATTTGATACGTACCTGCGGATATTGTGAGAGCAGGTAAAACGTCCAGACGAGGGCAATCGCGGTCGTTTCGTGACCGGCTGCGAGGAAGGTCAGGATGTGATCATGAATCTGTTTCTCGGTTAATTTCGTACCTGGCTCTTCCGCGCCCTGTGCCGACATCAGCATAGAAAGCACGTCATGGTAATCGCGGTCATCGTCACGGCGCTGCGCTATTAGCGTATAGATCAGCATATCGAGCTGGCGCGAGGCAGCCATACGCCTGCCATAGCCGGTAATGGGGTTGTCAATGCGAATATTCAAGAGGCTTTCGGCCATGCTCGTCGAAGTGCCAATGATACCATCGAAAGCGTCGCTGAGAGGGCCAAGCTGCGAGGACAGGTCGATGCTGAAGAGGCACTTGCTCACGATACGCAGCGTTAACTCTTGCATGGTTCGCGACATATCGACTGTATCTCCCGCATGCCAGGTTTTGAGCAGTTCTTGCGTGTATTGCTCCATGATCGCGGCATAGCCTTCAACCTGTTTTTTATGGAAGGCCGGTTGTACCGCCCGGCGCTG
>WNGG01009640.1_pt1 | contig 10538 bp, 7 predicted proteins | sample 5400661 | NCBI WGS metagenome assembly WNGG01 (sample SAMN13153372, study PRJNA577476) | soil metagenome | isolation source: 100 cm soil or saprolite under Garry oak tree replicate 1 | place: USA:California | collected 2016-06-15
GACGGCGACGTCGCGCTCCACCACCGGCGCGGAGGCGGCGGCGACCGCGAAGGCCAGGGCGGCGATCACGGTCGCGGGGGGCGGTCAGCGCCCGTAGCGGATCTGCGTGTTGACGATGCCCAGCTCCACGCGGCGGTTCTTGGCGCGGGCCGCCTCGGAGGTTCCGGGCACCAGCGGGAGCGACTTGCCGTGCCCCGTCACGGAGAGGATGTCCGGCGACAGGCCGGCCTTCGCAAGGTATTCCCGCACCGCTTCGGCGCGACGCTCGGACAGCTTCTGGTTGTACTCGTCGCTCCCGACGTCGTCGGTGTGTCCGTTGACCGAGACCGTGTAGTCGTGCGAGGTCATCAGGATGCCGGCGATGCGGCTCAGCAGCTCGCGGTCCTCCGGCCTCAGCTCCGCCTTGTCGAACTCGAACTTCAGGTGGTCGCTGCCCAGGTTCATCGTCACGCCCAGGGCCGTGCGCCGCGTCTCCGCGATCTGCCCGAGCGCCACCTCCAGGCGGTTGACCTCGGCCTCGGCCTTCTTGCGAATGGCCTCCGCCTCGGCCTGCGCGCGCGCGGCCGTGTCCCGAGCGGTGCTGGCCTCCTGGCGCGCGGCGTCGGCCTGCTGGCGCGCGTCGGCGGTCTGCGCTTCGGCCGCCTGGCGGCCCTCCGCCGCCGCTTTCGCCGCGGTCTCGGCGGCCTTCGAGCGCTCGATCGCCTGCCGCGCGAGGGCGTTCGACTCGTCGGTCTTGCCCGACAGCGTAGCGACCTGTCGTTCGACCGCGTCCATCCGCTGCATGGCCTGGTAAGCAAGGAAATCCAGCCCTGCGACTCCCAAGAGGAGGATCACGACGAGAACGGCGAGGCCCTTCCTGCTCCGCGCCGGCTCCCTCGTCTCTTCGGACTGAAGGGAAAGGCTCCTCAGACTGGACATAGTGGCGCCTCCTCCACCAGGGTAGGGCAAATCCGTCTCGCGTTCACCTGTGGACATGACGGCGATCACTGAAGTCTTGACCAGCACCGCCGGCCGCGCATAGGCTCCGGAGCATTCACCGCCAGGAGGTCCGCCCATGCGCTGCGCTCGCTGCCTCGCCGCCCTCTTCCTCGCCGCCGCGGCTACCGCCGGCGCGGCCGACAAGCCGCCGGAGCCCTTCGCCGGGATGAAGTACCGGCTCGTCGGTCCGTGGCGCGGAGGCCGGGCCATGGCCACCGTGGGCACGACCGGGGACGCCAACACCTACTACGCCGGATTCACGGGGGGCGGCGTGTGGAAGACGACCAACGGCGGCGCCTCGTGGACGAGCCTCTTCGACAAGGAGACCGTTTCGTCGATCGGCGCGATCGACGTGGCCGACTCCGACCCCAACGTCGTCTACGTCGGCACCGGCGAGGCCTGCATCCGCGGCAACCTCTCCCACGGCGACGGCGTCTACAAATCCACCGACGCGGGCAAGACCTGGACGAGCGTCGGGCTCAAGGACACGCGGCAGATCGGCGCGATCGTGGTCCACCCCAAGAACCCCGACCTCGTCTACGTCGCCGCCCTCGGCCACGCCTACGGCCCCAACGCCGAGCGCGGCGTCTTCCGCTCCCGCGACGGCGGGAAGAGCTGGGAGAAGGTGCTCTTCAAGGACGAGAAGACGGGCGGGGTCGACCTCGCGATGGACCCCCGGAACCCGAGCATCCTCTTCGCGGCGCTGTGGGAGGCCAACCGCACGCCGTGGAGCCTGACGAGCGGGGGGCCGGGCAGCGGCCTCTACCGATCCGGCGACGGCGGCACCACCTGGAAGAAGATCGAGGGCAAGGGCTGGCCCGACACCGTGCTCGGCAAGATCGGCGTCAGCGTCTCCGGCGCCGACGGCAACCGCGTTTACGCGATCGTCGAGGCCGCCGACGAGAAGGGCGGGCTCTACCGCTCCGACGACGGCGGCGAGAGCTGGAAGCAGATGACCGACGACCACCGGCTCCGCCACCGGCCCTGGTACTACACGCACGTGACGGCCGACCCGCACGAGGTGGATACGCTCTACGTGATGTGCGTGGGGCTCTACCGCTCGCGCGACGGGGGCCGGACCTGGACGCCGATGCAGACGCCGCACGGCGACTACCACCATATGTGGATCGACCCCCGCGACTCGAAGCGGATGGCCCTGGCCAACGACGGCGGCGCGACGATCAGCGTGGACGGCGGCGAGAGCTGGAGCCGCCAGGACAACCAGCCGACCGCGCAGTTCTACCACGTGAGCGTGGACGACCAGTGGCCGTATATGCTCTACGGCTCGCAGCAGGACAACTCGTCGGTGGGCATCCGCAGCCGGAGCGAACAGGGGGCGATCACCCGCGCGGACTGGAACCCGGTGGGGGGCGGCGAGGCCGGCTACGTCTCGGCCACCCCGGACGGCAGCGCCGTCTACGCCGGCGAGTACTACGGGATCCTGACGCGGCTGGACCGCAAGACCGGCCAGGCGCACAACGTGAGCGTCTGGCCCGACGACACCGACGGGCACGAGGCCGCCAACCTGAAGTACAGATTCAACTGGACCGAGCCAATCCACGTCTCCCGCCACGACCCGAGCGTCGTCTACTACGCCGGCAACGTCCTCTTCCGCACGAACGACGGCGGGATGAGCTGGACGCCGATCAGTCCCGACCTCACCCGCAACGACAAGAGCAAGCAGCAGCGCTCGGGCGGTCCGGTCACCGGCGAGAACATCAGCATCGAGTACTACGACGTGATCTTCAGCCTCGCCGAATCGCCGCGGCAGAAGGGCGTGCTCTGGGCGGGGACCGACGACGGCCTCGTCCAGCTCACCCGTGACGACGGAGCGACCTGGAGCAATGTCACGCCGAAGGACCTGCCGGAGTGGAGCCTCGTCAGCCAGATCGAGGCGTCGCCCCACGACCCCGCGACCGCCTACGTCGCCGTCGACCGCCACAAGCTCGACGACTACAAGCCCTACGCCTGGGTGACGCACGACTACGGCCGGACCTGGCGCCGGATCGCCGCGAACGGGATCCCCGACGGCAGCTTCGTCCGCGCGGTCCGGGAGGACCCCGTGCGCAAGGGGCTGCTCTACGCGGGGACCGAGACGGGTGTCTTCGTTTCCTTCGACGACGGCGCGCGCTGGCAGCCGCTCAAGCTCAACCTTCCCACCGTTCCCGTCCACGACCTGGTCGTGAAGGGCGACGACCTCGTCCTCGCCACGCACGGCCGCGCGTTCTGGATCCTCGACGACGTGGCGCCGCTGCGCCAGTGGAGCGACGCCGTGGCCACCGCCGACGTCCACCTCTTCACGCCCAGCGCGGCCTGGCGCTTCCGGGGCGGCAGCGGGCGGGGCTCGTTCCAGGGACAGAATCCGCCCTCCGGCGCCATCTTCTATTATCAGCTCGCCCGGGCGCAGGGCTCCGTCAACCTCGAGGTCCTCGACGGCGGCGGCAAGGTGATCCGCACGTACAAGAGCGAGGAGGAGGTCGTCCTCGACAAGCCCCTTCCCGAGCGGCCGGAACCGGACGAGAAGCCGGACGTGATGCCGAAGACGGCCGGCCTGCACCGCTTCGTCTGGGACCTGCGCTACGACAAGCCGAAGCTCGTCGGCTCCGCGATCTTCGACATGGGACCACCCGACATGCCGATGGTGCTGCCCGGCGTCTACCAGGTGCGCCTCAACGCCGGCGGGCAGAGCCTCACCGCGCCCGTCGAGGTCAAGCTCGATCCGCGCGTCAGCACGTCCGCGGCCGACCTGCGCCAGCAGTTCGAGATGATGGTCGAGCTGCGCGACCTCCTCGGACGCGCGCACGGGACGCTCCTCGAGATCCGCGCCGTGCGGCAGCAGCTCCACGCTCTCAAGGGCCGGCTCGGCGACTCCGCCCGGGGCAAGGCCGTCGCCGACGCCGCCGACGCGCTCGACTCCAAGATGTCGCCGCTCGAGGCCGGGCTGATCCAGGTCAAGGCGCGCTCTTCGCAGGACATGTGCAACTGGCCGACCATGCTCAACAGCAAGATCACATGGCTCTCGAACGTCGTGGGCAGCGCCGACGCGGCGCCCACGCGGCAGGCGCGCGAGCTGCTGGCGGAGCTGAAGGCCCGCACCGACGCCCAGGTCGCTCCGTGGAAGGAGGCGCTCGCGAAGGACGTGGCCGCGCTCAACGCGCTGATGCAGGAGGCGGGCGTGCCCGCCGTCGGCCTCCCGGCGCGTTAGGAGCGGGCCACCGCCGCTCGCCGAAGACATAGAATGCCGCATGCCTGCGAGGAGTCCCGCATGAAGCGCTTCGCCGCCGTGGCGACCGTCCTGGCCCTGCTCGGCGGCGCCGCCTGCCATACGAACCGGCCCGTCTGGAGCGCAACGCCCGGGGACAGCCGGACTCCCGGCACGATCGCCGGGATCCTGAAGACCCCCGGCGGCGAGCCGGTGCCGGGCCGGCGCGTGAGCGCGGTCTCGGTGGAGACCGCGCAGCGATACTCCGCGGAGAGCAACGTCAACGGCGGCTTCTCGATCCACGTTCCGCCCGGGAAGTACCGGCTCGAGGCGGAGCTGCGCGAGGGCGAGACGCTCGTCCGCGATCCCGGCGTGATCAACGTCAACAAGAGCGACACCGACGCCAACCGCGAGATCGTGATCAGGCCGTAGATGACCGTCCGCATGGCCACCCTCCTCGCCGCCGTCCTGGCGGCGGCGAGCGCGCCGGATCCCTCCCCCGCCGTCCGCCGGCTCTCGCGCGCCGCGCTCGAGGACAAGATCCGCGGCGGCTGGGCGGGCCAGATGATCGGGGTCTCGTTCGGCGCCCCCACCGAGTTCCGCTTCAAGGGCCGGACGATCGAGGGTCCGATCGAGTGGAAGCCGGAGAACGTCGCGAACGCGATCGACCAGGACGACCTGTACGTCGAGATGACGTTCGCGGAGGTGATGGACAAGAAGGGCCTGGAGGCCACCACCGAGCAGTACGGCGAGATGTTCAAGGACTCGCAGTACGAGCTCTGGCACGCCAACGCCGGCGCGCGCCGTCTCCTCAACCGCGGCATCAAGGCGCCCTGGTCCGGACACCCGAAGTACAACGCCCACGCCAACGACATCGACTTCCAGATCGAGTCGGACTTCATCGGCCTCATGACGCCCGGGCTCCCCCAGGAGGCCAACAAGTACGCCGACCGTGTGGGCCGCGTGATGAACTACGGCGACGGCCTCTACGGCGGGATGTTCTTCGGCGGGATGTACGCGGCCGCCTTCTTCGAGAGCGATCCGCGCAAGGTGGTGGAGACCGGCCTTCTCTCGATTCCGGCCGAGAGCGGCTACGCGAAGGTCATCCGCGACGTGCTGGCCTGGTCCGCGCAGCACCCCGACGACTGGAAGAAGACGTGGCAGCTCGTCACCGACAAGTGGGACCGCGACGATCCCTGCCCGGACGGCGCCCTCGACAGCTTCAACATCGACGCCCGCCTCAACGGCGGCTTCGTCGCGCTGGGCCTGCTCTACGGCAAGGGCGACTTCGCGCGGACGCTCGACGTCTCGACCCGCGCCGGCCAGGACTCCGACTGCAACCCCTCGAGCGCGGCGGGGATCCTCGGCGTGATCCTCGGCTACGAGCGGATTCCCGACGAGTGGAAGGGCGGCATCCCCCGCCTCGCCGGCACGAGGTTCCGCTTCACCGGCTACTCGTTCGACGAGATCACGCGGTCGACGCTGAACCGGGCCCTGAAGGTGATCGAAGGGGCGGGCGGCAAGGTGACGCGCACCGAGGTGCTGGTCCCGCCGCAGCCGCCGCGGGCGCCCGCGCTCGAGCAATGGGCGGTCGATCCGCCGAGCGCCCGCATCGCGTTCGGCGAGCCGGCGTGGACGTGGAGCGGGACCTGGAGCGACGCGAAGGAGGACGAGCGGTCGCCCGCGCCCACCATGAAGGCGACGGAGGCCGCGGGCGCCGAGGCGACGTTGGGTTTCCACGGCACCGGTGTGACCGTCGCCGGCCGGTGCTCCGCACAGGGTGGACGCGCCGACGTCTACCTGGACGGCGAGAAGGCCGGCGAGATCGACGCGTACATCCCTCCCCGCACGCACGACAACGACTACTGGCACGTGACCGGCCTGAAGAGCGGGCCGCACACGCTGCGCATCGCGACCCGTGGCGACAAGGACCCGCGCTCGGCCGGCACGCAGATCGGCATCGAGCGCGCCATCGTGTACGGGAATTGAATCGCCGCTTCAGCGCCGGTACTTGTGAACGAGACCGACGAGCCTGTCCCACATCGCGTCGTCCATGCCGTACCGCTGCCGCACGGCGCGGACCTCGCCGGGATTGAGCCATCCCTGCCGCGCGGCCTCTTCGGCATCCTCCATGCTCGCGCCCACCGACATCGCCAGCTTCCCGACGGCGATGAGCAGCCCGTGGCAACGCGTGGTCGGCATGTCCTCGCATTTCTGGGCTTGATACTGCTGGAACGCTTGCGCCAGTGACTGCGCCGTCTCCGAGATCCTCGCGTAGCTCGATTCCAGGCGCTGCCGGGCGCCGGCGCGGAGAGCGTCGACCTGGGTGACGGGACCGATGATGTTGGGCGGCGAGGACGGCGACGGAGAAGGTGTCGTGCGCCCGCTGGCGAATCCGGACCCCGGATTGAACGTGCCTTTTGCGTCCTTGCCGGGCGCGGCGGTCAGGTCCTCGTCGCGGATCACACGGGTCCCGGCCGGCGGGCTCTGCTGCTGCTGCTTCTTCTTCTCGCGGCGCTCCTGCTCTCGCTTGGCCACCTCGCCGAGCGAGTCGGCGTAGGCCGGCAGGCTCAGGATCGCGGCGACCGCCAACCAGCCCCATGCCTTCATGTGACTGCCTCTTTCATACGGCTTGCGCGGAAGCGTCAAGCACGACGCGTGCCGCTTACGGAGATCCACGGAACATCGACCTTCGCGCTGACCGTTGAGATCTCAGGTGCGCAGTCATTGCGCGATCATGCGCAACTCCTTGGCATATGATCTCGGCGCATGAGAGAGCCCGGGAAGCGGAGGGACGCCGTTCGCGGACTGATTCTCCTCGCTTCGACGCTCGGCGTGGTGCTGCGCGCCGGGACGGTCCCCGCCCAGCCCCCGCCGCCTCCCAAGTACCCGGCCTTCCCGAGCGAGACGCCGGCCCGCTTCGACCCGGTGGTGGAGAGCTTCGACTACGTCAAGCGCGACGTGATGGTCCCCATGCGCGACGGCGTCAAGCTGCACACGGTCATCCTCCTCCCCAAGGGTGCGCAGAACGCCCCCATCCTGCTCACGCGCACGCCCTACAACGCCACCGAGCTGACGAGCCACGCTCAGAGCGCCCACCTCGGCCCGATCCTGAGCGGCTACGACAACGCCACCGAGGTGATCGTCGAGGGCGGCTACATCCGCGCCGTCCAGGACGTGCGCGGCAAGCACCGCTCCGAGGGCGACTACGTGATGAACCGCCCGCTGCACGGGCCGCAGAACCCGACGCCGGTCGATCACTCGACCGACACCTACGACACGATCGAGTGGCTCGTGAAGAACGTCCCCGAGAGCAACGGCCGGGTCGGCATCCTCGGGATCTCCTACGACGGCTTCCTGCCCCTGATGGCGCTCGTCAACCCCCACCCCGCCCTGAAGGTGGCCGTGCCCATGAACCCGATGGTGGACGGCTGGATGGGCGACGACTGGTTCCACAACGGCGCGTTCCGGCAACAGATGATGGCCTACATCCACGACCAGGAAGCGACCCCGAAGTCGGAAGCGAAGTGGTGGACGAGCCACTTCGACGACTACGACCTGTTCATGCAGGCGGGATCGGCGGGCGAGCTGGGGCGACGCCACGGCCTCGAGCAGCTCGGCTTCTGGCGCAAGATCCTCGAGCATCCCGCCTACGACGCGTTCTGGCGCGACCAGGCACTGGACCGGATCCTGGGCGCGCAGCCGCTGAGCGTCCCGGTCATGCTCGTCCACAGCCTGTGGGACCAGGAGGACATCTACGGCGCCCCCGCCGTGTACCGGGCGCTGGAGCCCAAGGACGCCGCCAACGACAAGGTCTTCCTGGTCCTCGGTCCCTGGCATCACGGCCAGGAGATCGCGGAGGGAAGCGCGCTCGGCGCGCTGAGGTTCAACAGCGACACCGCCCTCTATTTCCGGCGCGAGATCCTGCGGCCGTTCCTCGATCAGTACCTGAAGGAGGGCGCGCCGAAGGCGAACGTACCCCCGGTCACGGCGTTCGAGACCGGCACGAACGCCTGGCGGCGCCTGCGCGCGTGGCCGGCCGGCTGCGCGGACGGCTGCACGCCCAAGCCGACGCCGCTCTACCTCGTCGCCGGCCCGCGGCTGAGCTTCGCCGGGCCCCGGCCCGACGATCCGGCCTTCGACGAATACGTGTCGGACCCGGCCAAGCCCGTGCCTTTCCGCGCGCGGCCCATCCAGCCGATCGGCTACGGCGACGCCTTCACGTGGTCCCGCTGGCTCGTGGACGACCAGCGCGAAGCCTCCGGGCGTCCCGACGTGCTGGCCTTCGTCTCCGACGCGCTCGCGGCCGTGGTGAAGATCAGCGGCCAGCCGGTGGCCAACCTCGTCGCCTCCACGAGCGGCACCGACTCCGACTGGGTCGTCAAGCTGATCGACGTCCATCCCGACGAGGTCGCCGGCCATCCGGCGCTGGGCGGCTATCAGCTCATGGTGTCGGCCGACATATTCCGGGGCCGTTATCGGGAGAGCCTGGAGGCGGCCCGGCCCGTCGCCGCCGGCGAGCCGCTCCTCTACCGGTTCGCGCTCCCGACCGCGAACCACGTCTTCCTGCCCGGCCACCGGATGATGGTGCAGGTCCAGTCGAGCTGGTTCCCCCTCTACGATCGGAACCCCCAGACGTTCGTCCCCAGCATCTTCTGGGCGAAGCCCTCGGATTACCGCAAGGCCACGCAACGCGTCTACCACGCGCCCGGCCGCGCGAGCTTCGTCGAGCTGCCCCTGGTCACGACACCGTGAGCGCCGGCCCGGCGCCCGTGACGAGCGGAGCCGCGCCCAGCCGGACCCGCTTCGGCGTCGTCTACTTCGGCATCGCGCTCGCCGTCATCCAGTACATCGACCGGGTCTGCATCGCGCAGGCCATGCCCGATATCCGGAGCGACCTCGGCATCACGGCCGCGCGCTACGACGACTACGCCGGCTACGTCTTCAGCGCCTTCGCGCTGGCCTATGCGCTCTTCGAGATCCCGACGGGCTGGCTGGGCGACCGGTTCGGACCGCGGAAGACGCTCATGCGGGTGGTGCTGTGGTGGTCGTTCTTCACCGCGGCCACGGGATGGATGCGCAGCGTCGGCTCGCTCATCGTCACGCGGTTCCTGTTCGGAATGGGCGAGGCCGGCTGCTTCCCGAACCTGACGCGCGCCTTCGCCACGTGGCTGCGGCCCGAGGAGAAGGTGCGCGCGCAGGGAATCCTCTGGCTCTGCGCGCGCTGGGGCGGAGCGGTGACCCCCGTCCTCGTGGCCCTGGTCCTCGCGAAGCTGTCGTGGCGGAGCGCCTTCGGGGTCTTCGGCGCCATCGGGGTGGTCTGGGCGGTCTTCTTCTTCCGCTGGTTCCGCGACGACCCGCGCGAGCATCCGAGGGTGAACCCTGCGGAGCGTGCCCTCCTGGCGGGGAACCCCCCCGTGGCGCGCCACGACACGGTGCCCTGGAAGGCGTTCCTCGCCTCCCGGACCACCTGGCTGCTGTGGGCCCAGTACTTCTTCTTCAGCTACTGCTGGTATTTCTACGTCACCTGGCTCCCGACCTTCCTCCGGAACGCCTATGGCTCGACCACGGGCAAGTACGCGCTCGCCCTCCTGGCCGGAATACCCCTGTTCGGCGGCGGATTCGGGAACCTCATCGCGGGCTTCCTCACCGCCCGCCTCGCGCGGGCGACGGGGAGCCTGGCGCGCGCGCGACGCCTCCTGGCCTCCACCGGATTCGCGCTGGCGGGGGTGGTGTTCCTCTTCCCCGCCCATCTCCAGCATCCCGCGCTGATCATGCTCGCGATGGGTCTGGCCAGCCTCCTCGGCGACCTGTCCATGCCGTGCTCCTGGGGCGCCTGCATGGACGTGGGCGGCAAGTTCGCGGGCACCTATTCCGGCGCCATGAACATGATGGGAAACCTGGGGGGCGCCCTCGCCCCGGCCGCCATCGGCCACATCCTGAAGATGACGAACCGCGACTGGGCGGTCGCTTTCTACCTTTCGGCGGGGGCCTACCTGGTGGCGGCGGTCTGCTGGCTCTTCATCGACCCCGTCACGCCCCTGGCGCCCGACGAGGAGGGGCATAGGGCATAATCCCCCATCCGTCCAGGAGTCCTCGTGGACATCGTGCTGAATCGGCGGGGGGGTGTCCCGGTCAGGGACCAGCTGGTGGCCCAGCTCGAGCTGAAGATCCTCGGCGGCAGCTTCGTCCCGGGGGAGCGCCTGCCCAGCGTGAGGGCGCTCGCGCGCCGCCTGGACGTCCACGCCAACACCGTCTCCGCCGCCTATCAGGACCTCGAGTCGGCGGGGCACGTGGAGCTGCGCCGGGGGGCGGGGGTCTTCGTGCGCCGGGGCGCCCCCACCGCGCTGCCCGAGGC
>WNGG01009642.1_pt1 | contig 10538 bp, 8 predicted proteins | sample 5400661 | NCBI WGS metagenome assembly WNGG01 (sample SAMN13153372, study PRJNA577476) | soil metagenome | isolation source: 100 cm soil or saprolite under Garry oak tree replicate 1 | place: USA:California | collected 2016-06-15
CCGTTGCGGTGGTACGGGCTATCCGAGTTCGCCGACGGTATGCGCCTGGCGTGGGCCCTCGAGGACGATACGATCCGACTGGAGACTTTCATCCGCCCCGGACAACTTGTCGTCACGGCGAACGTCGCAGGTCCGAGCCACTTGGACGACGCGACGCGCCTCGGACACCTCTTGTTCCAGCACATCGCGCGCGAAGCGTCCCGCGAGCCGCATGCCGGAATTAGCGGCTGACAAGTAGGTATCCAACCTCGTGCGGCGACACTGCATACATAAGATGACACAAAAAGCGTTTACGACGTAAGCTGCGTAAACTGCGCTTACTCGGAGTACGCGCATTTTTATATAGTAGGTCTGCTTCAGGAGAAACGTGGCCGAGGTTGTTCGAAAGGGCGGCTTGGCAGTCAAGATGGCGAAGAAGGACTTGCATACAAGTGTTGAGTCACAGGTTGAGCAATTTCTCCACGCGAAACCGCAGGACGCTTACACGATTAATGGGATATTGATTGACTTACTCCAAGTAAAGCCGGAAAACCTCCGGGGCCCGTGGAGCACTTGGCCAGGCAAGCTCCCAACCCTTTATGGCCGTGTGCGTCGCGTGCTGGATCGCCTTTACATCTCCGGCAAGGTTACAAGGGCAAAGCAGGGACGCGCAGTTTTCTGGGCATGGAAGGGTGAGTGACTGGGAGCGGCCGCGTCGAACGTGCTTGACGACGGACAAAACACCGGAGAGCTGATTAGCCTCTATCAGGTGGAAGCCAACCTTGTTCAGCAAAAAGTCGGTCACATCTTGGTCATACGGAGCCTAGCAGTCACGGTCTTCTCAGGTATTCTGGGAGCGGCCCTGCTTTCGCCGACCAAGGGCGTCGAATTCGTTTCATTGACGATAGTCTTGTTTTACTATTTCGATGCCATTTATGACGCATACTTGATCCCGATTGTCGACCGGGAAGGCGCTTTGCGCGAAGCCCTGGCGGAGGTCATGGAGGGAAGGAAGGGTGTGGGTACGGACCTTGCTGCGAAATACCGACTGGGCATAACGCATCGGCTCACTCCAGAAAAATGGTCACCGTTCGCGAGAGGATTGCTCGAGCCCCAACGAATCGGTCTCTATCTGGCATTGGCACTTTCCCCGATCCTGCTCATTCACGGTCCTTCCCTAGTTCGAGGATTTCTCTGCTAGGAGTGGTGCACTAATGTCAACCTTCACAGACGGCCTGGTTTCTGGGTCTATTTCTCGCATCACAGATTACGACAGAAAGAGGCGCAAGCATCCCACAGTGGAAGGCCGAACGATGCCAGAACTTGAGGATCTTGCCATTGGGGAGTCGAGGGCCTTCCACCTCGCGGTCTTCTCGATGGACATTCGGGGATTCACCGACTTGTCGATGAAACTGGACAATCCCAAAATCAATGAACTCGCAAGAATCCAAGCCCTGTATTTGTCGGAGATGTCCGCAATTATCCGCGATTATTCGGGAGTAACGGAGAAATATACGGGCGACGGGGTAATGGGGCTTTTTGGAACTGAGAGTGATACCAGGGCGGAGACCGACGTGAAGAACGCGCTCGAGGCGGCCCTGACCGCGAACCTCGCAATCAAGCGAGCTTTGAACCCGTACCTCGAATCCAAGAATCTCCCCCGGATCGTATGCGGGATTGGAGTCGATCATGGACCGGTCTTGGTGGAACGCGTCGGCCTCAAGGGAGGTAATCAGTTCTCCCTGGCCGGACCGACAGTTAGCCTTGCGTCCAAGATTCAAGATCACGCCCCTGAAGGTTGCGTCTTCATCGGGAACGACGCCTATAAGCGCGCTCCAAAGGACTTTCAGGCCTACTGCGTACCGACCACTCTCGACTGGAAGTTCAAGTATCCTGTCTACCACTTCAGATGTGAATGGCAGGAATAAGCGTCCGTCGCAATCGCATCATGTTGTGAGTAGCGTGCGAGCCGGGGATGAAGGTTTGAATCAGGAATATTGTGCGGCTAGAGATACCGTATCGTAGTGTGACATCTAAACCCCATCTGAGGCGAAGCGGATTGCCTGATGCTTGCATTCCTGTCACCGGACAGCTGAGGCAAAGCCTAATTTGAGGTGCATCGATTCGACCACGTGACACCTCACCATAATCAGCATCCGCAGAAAGCAGAGAAAGAGCGACTCGCGAGACTCGCGACTGAGTGTGTGCGGAATGCTTCGGACCTACTCGAAGCGTCCGCGCTACTATCGAAGAAGGGCTTTTACGGTTTCGCCGCTTTCTTGGCGGTCGCAAGCCTGGAGGAAACCGGGAAAGCTGTTTATGCCTCTCAGCGCGCCCAAGGCACCCTCCCCGCGTACTTCGTCGACGTCGAGAACCATGTCGGCAAGATGCAGGTTGCTTTGATCATGCGGGACCTGCGTCCCGTGCTCTTCAAGGATGACATGCTTCAAGCCCAGGCTTGGACCGCTCTCCTCGCATGGATTCGGAACAGCGATCTCCCAGAGGTTAGTCGTTACTTGGAGCATTCCTCGGATCAGAGGGCTGCCCAAGCCGCCGTCACGGCGCTGGCCGAAACGTTGGGCCGAGATCAGCCTTGGATTCCGCTGTACCAAGGGACAGCTGTAAGCGAGTCTCCGCGTGACACACCCTACTCTCTTTCCAGAGCTCGGGCGCGAGGCCTGTACGTTGACCTGATGCCAGGAGAAGTCCACACCCCGAGGCAAATTGGAGAAACCGAGTTCCTTCGCGTCTATCGACAGGCTGCGGCCGCTCTCGAAGCTGGCCACATGTCTCTAGAAGGCGATCCCCACCCTGAGGCAATCGTGGACCTCGCTGAGCTACTGGTGAGGACCGTCAAAACAATACCACTGAGGGCTCTCTGGCAAGACGGACAGGGCTGACGTGGAACCGAGAGTGGGATTGCCACAGGTGGAATCAGCCGGCGAGAAGTAGCGATCGCGCCATAACGCGACAATACGTTGCCAAGCATCAGCTCGCCGACCGGTTGCGAACAGGAATTGGGGTCACAACTCGTACAAACGTTCTTACCCAGGGACCCGAATATTGACCCGACACGTAGTCGGAGGGAGGGGCAGGCTTCGTGCCTAGCGTGGTCGCTTTCGACTCCAAGGATTTCAAGATCCCTGGCAACGTCAGAGACTTTTTCTGTCCTATCGGAATCGGTCTGAAGATCAAGGATCGGGATGAGTTTCGGGCTTCCTATCGCCAATCCATACGAGAGCAGGCTGCGAAGCACCGCTTCGCACCAAAGCGGAGTGTATTCGATTCCTACTCCCTAATCCGTTTGCTAGGTGGACCTGATGCAGCCAAGGATTTCTACGCGGCCGTCTTGGAGACGGTGAGACCGCAAATCGATTTCGTCTATCTTTTCTACACAATCATTCCGCCTAGAAAGGTGCCACGGGTCTACCTGTATGGCGAGGAACAGACTGCAACCCAGGATCCCGTTGAATTCCTGGACGCGCACAAGGCAGGATACGTCGTCCTCTGCGCTTGGAAGTACTCTGAAGTCGTTCCGCCCAAGGAACGGGCCGAGCTGGTTTACCTCGACTATTTTCAGACGGAACGCACGAGGGCATGGGACGCCCTCTCCTTGCTCAAACCTCTTCTCTTCATTCGAGGAGACACGTGCAACCCTTGTGTGGCGATGGCTGATGAACTCCTTTCCCTTGTGGACCGGCAGCTTAAGCGGAATCTCTACATCGACAACGAGAGGCTGGATGACCGGTCAATTGTCCACGCGCTACGCGACCTAAGGTTGAAGGGCACGCCCATCTTTATCGGACAGCCCGATCTGAAGAAGATCGTGCCGTATACTCGAGATAAAGTGGTCTCGTCGGACTTCGTTGCCAGACCAGTACACTTTCTTAGCCTAGAAAGGCGACCCAAAGAGATGGATAACAAGGCATATCGCGAGATGGTCAATCTCATGCCGATTATGGATCACTTGGTGGAATCGGCGTGTGAGATCGAAGGCTCGATCAAATTATACGACGCGACGGAGGACTATCTCCTGGCCCGTCCGGGCGACTTGTTTGCTTTCTACGGAAATGATGGGCGTGAGATGTGCAACATGCTGGGGCAGCATGTTGCCATCAAACCGCTTGACCTCACTCCTAGATCGTAGATTGGTCCGATAACCCAAGAAAAGAAGGGTATATAGTGTGATTCAGGAAACCAACCTTCGGGTGAAGATTGGCTTCAGTTAGCGTAACAGCAAGCTGCCGTATTTAACTTTTCGCCACTGATTGCCGATTCTATTCAAAGCCATTTTTTGGGCCCCATCATGCTCTAGTTCTTCGGGCCTTTCCCGTCCCCACGGAGACGTTTTCAGGGCGGGCGAGGTTATATCTAGACGACCAGATAAATTATTCGCACCGTTATCTCTTCGCAAAGACCACCTGCGTGTAACAGCCAAGTGGCAGCCGAGACCCCTGGTCGTTGGGACAATCACCGCGGATCATGATCGTTGGAGAAGTCGTGGTTGATGGGACGGAGGTGGACGGGGCCGCAGTTCACGGCCACCACTCTGGTTGTCCACCGCGGAGCGGGGCCGAAGATTCCCGCTCGTGTGCTGGTCGAGTTTCACACGTTGTTGGTCTCGGTAGGGTTGTTCCTTCACCACGTCGTTGAGCCAGTACAAAGCCCCCTCCTCGAGATTGAAGGAAGCCCAAGAAGTGAAAGCCATGCGGCTAGTTGCGGTGGCGAGTAGCCCAGACTGACGAATCCCAGTTGCCTTTTGACGGTCGCTGAGACTATGAAGACGCTCCACGCTGAAGGCACCAGCGAATCTCGCGCCGATGCGAACGTTCGAGGGGTCTGGAACCTTAGGAAGGTTGGCCCCTCCCTCGATCTCGGCGAGATACGGAGACGGCAGGCCCTGCCGCGACACCAGGTGCAGGCGCTTCATCGCCCGTGTGATCGCGACATAGAACAGCCGCCGTTCCTCAGCCTGGGCATCCCCAGCGCTCATGCGCACGGGCTCCAAGACATCCGGGTTCTCAACCTTGGACGGGAAACCGAAGAGGTGATCGCTAGCGTTGGCGACGATGACGACATCGGCCTCCAATCCCTTGGCTTTGTGGGCAGACAGGATGCGTACCCCCTGCTCGTCCCGATCCGGGTTCCCCACCGGGAGTCCACTCCGTCGGAAGGCTTGGATGACGTCCTCTAGCAAGTGATTCGTTCGGCTTAGGACGAGGATTCGGTCTGCAGGGACTTGCCGAAGCTCTTGACGGACGAGCGAGGCCGTGCGATTCACGATCGCCGAGTCGTCATCGGCCACTTCATGCACGTACGCTTCCCCCGGCTCGCGGCTGGCGATGACGACCTGTTTGGGCACCTGCCTCTTATTGCATGCGATGAGCGCGGCGCCCGCCTCCACGATGACTGCGGGAGACCGGTAGTTCACATTCAGCATGGTGATTGAGGCCGGACCGAAGTGCGACTCGAAATTGATGATGTAATCGACGTCGCCGCCCGCGAAGCCGTAGATCGCCTGCCAGTCATCGCCGACGGCGAAAAGTCGGGCTCCCGTCGCCGCGACGAGAGCACTCAAGAACCGCGCCATCGCGGCCGAGGTGTCTTGAAATTCGTCCACGAGTACATGCTGAAATTTCGGAAGAGGATTGGTGCCACCCTCCAAGATGTCGGCGGCACGATGCAGCATGTCGGAGAAGTCGATTCGGCCTTCGGCCGAGAGCGCGGCCTGATATCGCTCGAGAACGGCAATTCCGAGAAGCCCGAAGCGGTGAACTCGTGGTGTCGACCCCTTAAGGTGCGGTTGGATTTCCTTCGGCTCCCGCCGCATCGCCCGCGCGTTGGTGATGAATTGAACGAGCAGTCTTTCAATCGAGCTACCGATGTACTTCAGATCCCCGAAAGACTTCCCAACTTCTTCGAATGTCATGGGCCGCAAGACGATGCCTGCACCAGTCAACCGCCCTGAAAGCACAGCGTCCAGCATCCCCTCCGTTCGTTCGTAATCGTAGAATTCGATGAGCGCCTTCCCCTCGCGGTGGAACTGATCTCGCTTCCAGGCGATGCCCTGCTTGTACTCGGCCGTTGAAGTCGTCCAGCCCGCTGGCACTTCGCCAGCTCGATTGGTTCCCCAATATTCGATCGAGGCCCCACTTTCCGGAAGGGTGAAGTCGGGATGGTAGGCGCCTCGCTTCTTGCCGACGGTGGCCCAGGACGCTTTGGCCTCATACTTGTACTCGACATGATTGAACAAGAGGAAGTCCGCGATGATCCGTTCGCCAATCGACCGGACATGCTCCCCTCGCAGCGTTCGGTACGTCTTGTCGCCGCCAAGTGCAGGTGCAGTTTCGTCCTCGTTTCGATGAAAATTGAGGATCGCGCTGATGTAGAGCTGAGCGAGGCGCAGGTCCTGCCCCGTCCTTGCCTCCCGGAGCACTGCTGCAACTGAGGAATCCGTCCATCGGTCGTCGGCGACGCTAATCGGTCCAGTCGCGACGGCCTGGACGACGCGTTTGCCCAGGGAGTGGAGGGTTGAGACGGTAACGCCCCCTTTCTCCCGATCGGCGATCGACACTCCCATCCGTTTGACTCGATCTTGCATTTCCTCCGTGGCCTTGTTGGTGAAGGTGACCGCCAAGATAGCTTCCGGCGGGACATGGCGTTCAAGCAGGAAACGAACGCGTCCGATGATCGTACGGGTCTTTCCGGACCCTGCCCCCGCGATGACGAGATTCCGCTCGTCGTCTCGAACGATCGCCATCCTTTGCGCCTCATCGGCCCTGAGCTCTTCGACGAGCAACTTCGAGTGTTCCGTGATCGTTCGTTGCACGTACTGCTCGTTATGTTCCTTGAGGGTCTTTCGCAACTCGTTTGTATTGCGGTAGGCAGCGTCGAACCGACCCCGCACCGATGAGTCCCGGCTGCGGTGGGTGACTTTGGCGATTGACGGTAGAACTCGCTCTGCTAGTTCGGAAATCTTGCTGTCTAGTGGCCGTCGGAGCCGCTCGGCGATGTAGGTGCCATCCTGGACGAAGGACCGGACAGATTTCTCAATGGTGCGAAGGTCCGCCGCTGCCTGCTCAAGCTCGATGGCGGCTCGTTGCACCTGCCGTTTGCGGTACCAGAAGACCGCCACGGTACCCAGAGCGACAGCCGCAACGGCCGGAACCAACAGTAGAAGGTCCAATCCCGCCACCCGAGATTAAGGCGCCGAATATTGACGAGAGGCCTAGAAAAAGCCATCTATGGGAATTTTACCAGCGTTGGTCCCGGCCCTAGAGAGAAGCGATCCGAACAAATGGCGTGACAATGGCGCCGCTGTGTAGCGCGAGGTCGTGGCTCACGCGATTACGAACTTCGGAGGGTGACCGCCAAAGCCAATATCCACAAGATGAATGCGCTGGCCGTGCCACGACGACTTGGGAACAACGAGGTCCCTCCGCCGATGATCGAGCTGAGTGGTTCAGCCCTTCGGTTCCTTTGTGGCATGTATCGTCTTTCCAGGGGCGGCAGCAAGACCGAGCTCATCCAAAGGATTCTGACGTCCGGCTATCCGGTTCATGACGTCCTCATGCGAGCACGGGAACTCGAGCTATGTGATCGAATCGTTCCCTTTCTACACAAGGAAGATCTAGAGGGCCGACTGGAGGCCGCAACTTTGCCGGTGAGCGGTTCCAGGAAAGAACAGGTGCTTCGCCTGATTGAGAACCGGTTGTTCGACGCGAGAGCGATCTTGCATGACTTGTCCCCCATAGCCATTACCGACCTCTACCACTCAACCTTTGGGAAAGTCCCAACCGCTCCCAAGGGACAGGCTATCGATGAGATTGTGGCGGCGGCCGGTCTTGCTTCACGGGAAGATAGCACGGGGACGACCGGCGAGGTTGCTACCCCGGTTCAGTTCGAGCACGATGTCGCACTGTCGTTTGCGGGGGAAGACCGAAAGGTGGCTAGGGATATCGGCGAAAAGCTCCGACAGGCTGGCGTGCGTGTCTTCTACGACGAGTTCTACAAACCCGATTTGTGGGGACGAAATCTGTCCCAGGAATTCCGAAAGCGATACGGTCCTAGTTCCCGTTTTGTTCTGCTTTTCATCTCCCGCCACTTTGCAATCAAGGACTGGACAGATTTCGAATTCAATATTGCTCGGCAGGAAGCTCGGCGCCGCAGCCGTGAATTCATACTGCCCATCCGTCTCGACGATACGGCGATAGTAGGACTGCGGAGCGACGTTGCCTACCTTGACCTCCGGCGCGAGGGAGTTGATGGAATCGTGTCTACGATTCTGACGAAGCTCGGTTCTGGTGACGGACCTGGTGAGCTTTCGACCGAAGCCAGCCTAAATCGATCCTCCGACCGTGAACCGAGGCTTGGAGCCCGGTTAAGTCCGTCGATGGAACTGGTAACCGAACAGACAATTGTCTCTAGATCGTTCGATGTTGGGGGCGGGAGGCCTGCGACACTCGAGCTCCCAGTTGGACAGGGAGACTACACTTTTGGGAGCCTGGTGGAGGAGGATCGGAATTGGTTCAGTTGGTACATCGTCGACGTGAAGAACTTGCGAAAGATGGAGCAGGAGCAGGCCTTCGACTACGAGGCGGGAGAGGGCAGCGTTCAATCGGCGGCTATGGAGTGGATAGTGCCCTCGAGAGGCCCCTGGTATCTTGTGCTCGACATGTCGATGGACCAGGATGTGGGGCGCGTTACGGTCAATCTCAAACGACGACCGCCTTCGGCGACCACTGAACTTGAGAGCCGAGGCTGAGAGAGGTGGCCCGAATCACATCGGGCAGCCGCCAAACCCGCAGTGAAGGGCTTGCCGCTTGGACGTGGCCAACACCCCTCGGTGGCAGTAGCTGTGAATAACTACAGATTGACAGTCAATTTCATCCGCGAGTCCGACGAACAGACTCGTCGAGACCGCGAGAAGCGCCGTCGCCACCGTTTTCTTGCGCAACCCGGTACCTCACTCCTTTATTTGAGCGAGACTCATCCTAAAGGGACCTGATGTGAGAGGATGAAAAAGGAAAAGACGTATGCATGGACAAAGTTCCCTCCCGAGGTCATCGACGCTGGGATCTCGGCCTTTCGAAAAGCGGCAGCGTCCGCTGGACAGCCGACGGTAATAGCCAGCGCGTTCACTGTCAAACACGGTCAGGAGCGGTGGACGTTCGACAACGCTCCGGAGTTCTATGCGCTGTACAGGGAGCAATGCGAGTCGGCAAGGGTAACTATGACCACCCATTGGACCATTAGCTTCCAAGCCGGTTATAGTGAGTCCTTTTCTGGTATCGAAAGCGATATCGCCGTCACCCTGCCAAGCCGTGGTGCGATCGAGGAGGTGTTCGGCATTTTCGAGGAGGCTTTGCCGCGATCATCAGTCCCGCGGCCGAAGCCTCGACCGAAAGCCCTTGGCGACACGAAAGTGAAAGTGAAGGTTTTCATTGGACATGGGAGGGCCGATGCCTGGCGAGACTTGAAGGATCATTTGGCGGACAAACATGGAATCGGGGTCGAGGCCTATGAGATCGGGGCCCGAGCGGGCCAGACAATCGGAGACGTCCTGGAGCAGATGCTTACACAGTCATCGTTTGCGGTCCTCGTTCTGACCGGAGAAGTCGAGGACACTCTAGGAGGGGTTCACGCGCGCGACAATGTGATTCATGAACTCGGCCTGTTTCAGGGGAGACTTGGCTTCAATAAAGCCATCGCCCTGGTCGAGGAAGGAGTGGAGGAATTCTCGAACATTCACGGGGTGCAGCAGCTTCGGTTTCCGTCGGGAGGAATTAGCCGAACTTTCGGCGATGTCCTCGCCGTCATCAGACGTGAGTTCCCGCGCGAAGGTGCGACCTAGCATGGTCTTCGTTGGTTCCATTTCAGAGGGAGAGAATCTCCTTCCCTCACAATCAGAGTACTCGTTTGGGGAATGCAGGACAATCGGTGTGAATCATTACCCGGTTAGCAAGAGGCGCAGGGCCCGGGTGACGAGAGCAAGACCGAGGCCGCCAATCGCGCCCGTCACTATGCGTAGTGCATTCGTACTGTGCCGCAGCCCCGCAAGCTGCGTAAGACCATCTGCCAACAACGGTGCAACGAGGAGTGAGGCCATGCCGATAGGGACGGTAGACGCAAGATACCCGGTGGCCGGCAAGAAGAACCCCGCGGCGACACCGATCAGGAGGCCCGTACACCGGGCACAGATCGGGAACGTGTGGCCCCGGATTGTGAAGCATCGCTCCGGAATTCCGTGACAGAAGAAGTACAGTCGGAACGTATGGCCGCCGAACGGCACCTCGAGGTTTGCCCGGAGGATCGACATGAGGAAGTCTCTCACGGAACGTGGGTCGGATCGCCCTTCCGGATCCGTCGGGCTCTGCCAATAATACGCGTAGAGCAGGAACTGAACGGCGAGCACCAAGGGCCAGCTTGGGAAGATGCCTCGGATCGCCGCGTTCACGTCCTTCCAGAAGAGCACGGCCACGACCACGGCGATGATCAGGATCAGCAAACACGCGGACCCACAGCCCCCGCAGAACGAACCCCTCCGCCCCACACCGAAG
>WNGG01009644.1_pt1 | contig 10537 bp, 10 predicted proteins | sample 5400661 | NCBI WGS metagenome assembly WNGG01 (sample SAMN13153372, study PRJNA577476) | soil metagenome | isolation source: 100 cm soil or saprolite under Garry oak tree replicate 1 | place: USA:California | collected 2016-06-15
ACAAAGGCGTGCTCGCCGTGCCGGTCGTAGCCCTGCTCGCCCAGCCCGCCGGCCAATACGCGGTGGAGGTCGTCGACGGCTCGGAGCGACGCCTGGTGACGGTGACCACCGGGCTGTTCGACGACCGTGGGCTCGTCGAGGTCAGCAGTTCCAATCTTCACGCGGGCACGTCGGTCGAGGTTCCGCGGTCGTGAGCCAGCCCGTCATCGAGCTGCGCGATGTGGTGCGGCGCTACCCTGGCGATCCACCGGTCGAATCGCTTCGGGAGGTGAGCCTGCGGGTCGAGCCGGGTGAGCTGCTCGCCGTGATGGGACCGTCTGGATCGGGGAAGACCACGTTGCTGCACATCGCGGGCACGCTCGACCGGCCCACCTCGGGCAGCGTGCGCATCGACGGCGTCGACACCAGCGGCATGAGCGACCGTCAGCTCTCCGGCTTTCGCGCCACCCGTCTCGGCTTCGTCTTCCAGCAGTTCTTCCTCCTCGATGGCATGAGCGTGCTCGACAACGTTGCCGCCGGGCTCCTCTACCGCGGCGTCGACGGCCGAGAGCGCGGGCGCCAGGCCGCTGTTGCCCTGGAGCGCGTCGGCCTCGGTCATCGGCTCACGCATCGACCGGCCCAACTCTCCGGAGGCGAGCGCCAGCGCACCGCTATCGCTCGCGCGGTCGTCGGCCGACCCAAGGTCGTCCTCGCGGATGAGCCGACCGGTAATCTCGACAGCGCCTCCGGCATCGCGATCGTCGAGCTGCTGCGAGATCTCCATCGCGATGGCACGACCGTCATCGTCATCACCCACAGCCCGCTGGTGGCCGGCGCCATGGATCGTCGCGTCGAGCTGATGGACGGCCGCGTCGAACGCGACACCGCGGAGCCCTCGCGTGCGTGACGCATCCCGCCTCGCCGCGGGCGACCTGCTCGCGCTGGCGAGCCTCGGACTGCGCATGCGGCGGCTGCGGGCGGCGCTTTCCGCCGTGGGTATCAGCATCGGGGTTGCGGCGATCGTCGGCGTGCTCGGGATCACGCAGTCCAGCCAGAGCGACCTGCTGGCGCAAATCGATCGCCTCGGGACAAACCTGCTCACGGTGCAGAACGGGCGGCAGTTCAACGGTGGCGAGGCGAAGCTTCCGACCGCGGCCCGCGCGATGATCGGCCACATCCCGGCGGTGGAGCATGTCTCGGCGACGGCCCTGCTGAGCGGCGCCGTCTACCGCAGCGACCTCGTCCCCAGCTACGAAACGGGGGGCATCGGCGTCCGCGCGACGGACATCGCATTGCTCGACGCCCTCAATGGACGCGTGTTGCACGGGACCTTTCTCAACGCTGCGATGGCGAACTACCCGGCCACGGTGCTGGGCTTCGGCGCCGCGCGTTACCTCGGGATCGACCGGGTCGACGAACCCACGCGCATCTGGATCGGCCATCGCTGGTTCACCGTGGTCGGCATCCTCCAGCCGTTGCCGCTCGCGCCCGAGATCGACCAGTCGGCGCTGGTCGGCTGGCCGATCGCGCAGTCGGCCCTCGCCTTCGACGGCTTCCCGACGCGCATCTACGTGCGGGCGGCCACCGATCAGGTCAGCGTGGTCGACGCCATCCTCGGCGCCACCGCCAATCCCGAGAGCCCGGAGCAGGTCGCGGTCAGCCGCCCATCGGATGCGCTGGCGGCTCGACTCGCGGTGCAGAGCTCGTCGACCACGCTGATCATCGGCCTGGGGGCGATTGCCCTCCTCGTCGGCGGGGTCGGCATCGCCAATGTGATGTTCGTTTCCGTCCTCGAGCGGCGTTCGGAAATCGGCTTGCGCCGCGCGCTCGGTGCGACGCGCCCGCAGATCGCGGCCCAATTCCTTGCCGAGTCCCTCCTCCTCTCCATCATCGGCGGCATCATCGGCGTCGCCGCCGGCGCCTCGGCGACCGCGGGCTACGCCACCATCCAGGGCTGGGCGATCCTGATTCCGCCGACCGGCTGGGCCGCCCTGATCGCCGCCATCGGGATCGGCGCCGTGGCCGGGCTCTATCCGGCCCTTCGTGCCGCGCGGCTCGCCCCGACCGACGCGCTTCGTTCGACCTAGGGCTACCCGAACTCCCAGACCGTCTGCGTCGCGGCGTTGGCATACGCCCACGCCTGGACACGTTTGACCCGAACCCGGAGAACGACTTCAACGTTTGGATCCACCGATGCCCGGTTGCCTGTCGCCGGATCCACGTATTTCTCACCGTACGCGGCGTTGACGCGGTCCAGTTCATCGGGCTGCGTCACTACAGTGGCCGTGCCCGCAATGATGATCGGATCGACACCGTCACCGTTGTGGACCACGATCGATGGTGCGGCTGCGAGACTCCGCGGCTTTAATGTGCCGGCGCGCGCCGTGAAGTAGAGGCTGGCGCCACTCCACCAGAACCAGACGGGCACGGCATGCGGACGACCGTCCGGACGTGTCATGGCGACCCAGATCTCGCGCATCGCTCGCAAGCGAAGGTCGACGGTCCGCCAACTCAGATGTCCCCGCACCCGGAAGTCGTCACTCATTCAACCGATTATCAGCATGCTCCTGAACGGCCCGGTCGATCGAGGTCCGCTCATACCCGATGACCTGGATCTTTTCCTCCAGCCCCCGCTTGTGCTAGAGTCCGGTTGTCCGGACAACCGGTCCTTTCGCTGTCTTTTGCGGGGGCTGAGTGCGGCGCGTTGATGGTAAGGAAGGGGATGTCCTTGCAGCGTCCGGCGCTTGATCGTCGACCCGGCCTGGCCCTCTACGCGGCCGTAGAGGAAGCCGTCGAGGCGCTCATCAAAGAGCGGCGGCTCGCGCCCGGCGATGCCCTCCCCGCCGAGCAGGAACTCCAGACCCTGTTCGGGGTCAGTCGCGCGACGGTGCGACAGGCGCTTGGGCAGCTCGAGCGCCGTCGCATCGTGGAACGCCACCAGGGGCGCGGCACCTTCCTCGCCATTCCGACGATGGAACTCTCGCTCCCGCAGCTGACGGGCTTCTCGGAGCAGGTCCGGGCTCGAGGCATGCGACCGACCAGCCGGCTCGCCGATTACCGAGCCGTCAATCGCGCGCGAGATCGCGATGCGCATTTCTTTCCGCCAAACACGCCGCTCGTGCGGATCACTCGGGTGCGTTGTGCCAACGACATTCCCATCGGCATCCACATCGCGTACCTCCCACAGGAGATCGTCGAGCGAGCCGGCTTCACCGAAGCGTCACTTCGCGCCGACCCGTCGCTCTCGCTCTACCGCCAACTGGAGGCCGCCGGTGTCCGCATTCGGTGGGCGGAGGAGTATCTGCGAGCGCGGACCGCGGATCGAGCCGAGGCCAGGTTCCTGGGCGTGAAAGCCGGCACCCCGGTGATGGACGTGTTGCGACTCACCCGCTATGACAGTGATCGCTTGATGGAGGTGGTGCGAACGGTGTTGCTCGGCGACCGGTACACGTTCATCGCGTACCTGGAACGGCATCCCGCGGCTGCTGGTCTGGGGGGACTGGTCACTCATGCGCGGGAGGAGGAGGTAGCCAGACGATGACGCGAGCCCATCGATTTCAGTGGTCGGCGATCCTACCGGTGGTGGCCTTGATCCTTGCGAGTTGCGGTGGTTCATCGACCGGGAACACCGCATCGTCCGTCAGCGCGAACACGTCCGGGAATGCGGGTCCCAGCTTCAAGCCCCTCTGTACACCCCAGGGCGGGAAGAACTATAAGGTGGCGCTGATCATCGCGCAGGGCGGACTCGGCGACCAGTCCTATAACGACCTCGCTTATTCCGGGTTCCAGAAGGCCAAGGGCGACTTTCCGATCGTCGGGCGCGTGATCCAATCGGCCGACATCGTGTCGCAGGGCCAGGCCATCGTCCAGCAGGCAGGCCAGGCGAGCTTCGACCTCGTGATCGACCTGGAATTCAGCACCTATGACGCCGTCAAGGCGGTCGCGCCGCAATTCCCCAACACCCAGTGGATGACGCCGAACTTCACCTCGGTAGCACCCAACGACACGGGGTATCTGTTCAATGAGCAGGATGGCTCCTACCTCGCCGGCGTGCTGGCCGCCCAGGTCACCCAGGACTCGACCGTTCCCGGGATCACGCCGAGCAAGACGATCGGAGTGATCGGCGGGGTCAAGGCGGTCGGTATCGATAAGTTCCTCGTCGGCTACGTCCAGGGCGCCCATGAGATCGATCCGAACCTGAAAGTGCTGGTGAACTATTCCAACGGGTTCGGCGACCCCGCCAAGGGGAAGCAACTCGCCGATGCCATGTTCCAGCAGGGCGCCAACGTCGTCTACCAGGTCGCCGGCGGCACCGGGACCGGCGTCATTCAAGCGGCACAGTCGGCCAACAAGTACGCGATCGGCGTCGATTCGGACCAGGACGCCATCGCGCCCGGCCACGTGCTGACCAGCATGATCAAGCGGACCGACTTTGCCGTCTATGACTCCATCAACCGGCTCGTCTGCGGCAAACTCAAAGGCGGAGACACGGTCAATCTCGGTTTGAAAGAAGGCGCGGTCGGCCTCAGCCCCATGAAGTTCACCAAGAACATCGTTCCGAGCAAGTACCTCGACCGCGTCAATGCCGACGAGCAGAAGATCATCAACGGCCAGATCAAGGTGTGGAACACGATTACGCAGGGCAATCCGCCCTGGTTCACTTCGTGACGCAAGCCGGCCTCCCGGCGGGTGCCCCCACGCACGGGGCATCCGCCGCCTCCGGTGGCGTTCCACGGATTCGGATCCGCGGCCTGCGCAAGGCGTACGGACCGATCCTGGCGAACGATGGCATCGACCTGGAGATTGCGCGCGGGGGGATCCACGCGATCGTCGGCGAAAACGGCGCCGGAAAGACCACGCTGGTGCGCGCCGTCTACGGCCTGGTCGAGCCGGACGCGGGCAGCATCGAGTTAGATGGGCAGCGCATCACGATCGCCTCGCCGGCCCAGGCGATCCAGCACGGGATCGGCATGGTGCACCAGCGATTCCAGCTGGTCGAGCCGCTGACCGCGCTCGAGAACCTGACCCTCGGGGACCTCCCGCACAGGGGAATGTTCTTCGACCGGCCGGCCGCGCTGGCCCGGGCGCGCGCACTCGCGAGCGAGCTTGGCACGACGATGGAATGGGACCGGGCGGTGGCCCATCTGAGCGTCGGGGCTCGCCAGCGGCTGGAGATCATGCGGCTGCTCTACCGCAAGGCCGACATCTTGATCTTCGACGAGCCGACCAGCGTGCTCACGCCGCAGGAGGCGGATGACCTGTTCCGCGTGCTACGCCGCCTCGCGGGCCAGGGTCGCACCATCATCTTCATCACCCACAAGCTCCGCGAGGTCTTCGCCCTCGCGGAGCACGTGACCGTCATGCGCCGCGGACGAATCATCACCACCGTACCGACCAAAGGGAGTGATCCGCAGGCGCTGGCCTCCCTCATCGTGGGCGAGCAGTTCGAACGCCCGCGATTGCAGGAGGCCGCAGAGCGCGGGGACGCCGTCATCGACGTCGAGGGGCTGAGCGTCTGCGACGACCTCGGCAGCCTCAGCCTCCGCGAGGCCACCTTCACCGTCCACGCCGGAGAGATCGTCGGCGTCGCCGGCATCGAGGGCAGCGGCCAGCGGGAGCTCGTCGAGACATTGCTGGGCCTGCGCCATCCGGTCGCCGGAAACATCCGCCTGCACGGCCGGCCGGTGGCGGGGACGTCGGTCTGGAACCGGCGCAAACGAGGCATCGCCTTCATCTCGGAAGACCGCGACGGCGAAGGCGCCTGCCTCCCGGCCACGCTCGCCGAGAACGTGTTTCCGCTGGCACGCTACGACCCCGATCTCGCCCGCGGCGGCCGGCTGCGCATCTCGGCGATCGCCGCCTTCGCGCGCTCGGTCCTCGCTCGCTTCAATGTCCGGGGTGCGGCACCAAACAGCCCCGCCCGTTCCCTCTCGGGCGGGAACCTGCAGCGCCTGGTCCTTGGCCGCGAAATTCGTAAGACACCTCGGCTGCTGCTCGCGTCCCACCCCACCCGTGGCGTCGACGTGCGAGGCATCGCCTTCATTCACGAGCAGCTGACGCAGGCGCGCGCGGCCGGCGCGGCGACCCTGCTCATTTCTGAAGAGCTGTCGGAACTGATCGAACTCTCGGATCGCCTGCTCGTCATCTTCGAGGGACGGATCGTCGCGGATCTCCCCGCCGCCCAGGCGACCCCCGAGCGGCTCGGTCTGCTGATGACCGGCGCCGCCTGAGCCATGATCGCCGAAACCGGGATCCCGGTCGCCGGCCAGGAGACGATCGCGCCGCCCCGCGCGCTGCGACTCCTCCGCCCTGTGCAACTGGCCGGACCATTCCTGATCGCGTTGCTCGTCGGCGCGGTCGTCCTCTTCGCCTCCGGGCGCGATGCCATCGGCACCTACTGGCTGCTCGCCCAGCAATCGCTCGGCGGCACATCCCAGATCGCCAATACGCTGGTGGCGGCAACGCCGGTGCTCCTCACGGGCCTCGCCACCGCCGTGGCGTTTCGATCGGGGATTTTCAACGTCGGTGTCGAGGGATCGCTCTACGTCGGCGCCTTCGCCGCCGCCTGGGCGGGATTCACGCTCAAGGGCCTGCCCGGTCCGCTGTTGATCGTGGTCGCCATCATCCTGGCCGGAGCGGCCGGCGCGCTCTGGGCGATCGTCCCTGGCGTGCTCCGCGCGCGCTGGCGCGTCGATGAGGTGGTCACCACCTTGATGCTCAACTACGTCGCCATCCTGTTGACCAGCTGGCTGGTCAACTACTACTTCCTGGCGCCCGATATCGCCAACTCGATGAGCCCGCTGATCGCAAAGCAAGCCCGGCTCAGCTCGCTGCTGCCGCCGAGCCAGCTCACGATCGCCTTCGTCGCGGCGCTGCTGGTCACGCTGCTCTATGCCTACTTTTTCGATCGGACCCGGGTGGGGTACGAGCTGCGGATGGTGGGACTCAACCCGCGATTCGCACGGGCGGTTGGCATCGACCTGGCCGGCGCCGTCCTGATCGCGTTCGTGATCTCGGGAATCCTTGGCGGCGTCGCCGGCGGCTTCCAGATCCTGGGCGTCAACTACCGCTTCATCGATCATTTCTCGCCGGGCTACGGATTCACCGGGATCGCCGTGGCGCTGCTGGGCCGGGGCCATCCCATCGGGATCGTGCTGGCGGCGCTGTTCTTCGGCGCCCTCAGCAGCGGCGGCGCCATGATCCAGCTGTTCAGCGACATCCCGCTCGACCTGATCAACATCCTGCAGGGCACGGTGATGATCTTTGCGGTCATCGAGCTCAGCCGTCTGCCCTTCGTGAAGCGGTGGCTGCGCCATGCCTGACGCGATCCTCAGCGTGCTGGCGGCGGCGGCGCCCTCCACGACCTCCATCCTCCTGGCATCGATGGGCGGTCTCATCAACCGGCAGGGCGGGATCGTCAACATCGGGCTGGAGCCGATGATGCTGGTGGGCGCCTTTGCCGCCGTGATCGTCAGCGCCCAGACCGGGAACCCTTTCCTCGGTCTGCTGGCCGCGACCGCGAGCGGCGCGCTGCTCGGCCTGCTGTTCTCCTGGTCGATCACACGACTCGGTGCCAACGAAATCGTGGCCGGCCTGGGGCTCAACCTCCTCGTCCTCGGGTTCTTCGGCTACCTGCTTCCGACCGTGTTCAGGATCGAGGGGACCTTGCTACCGCCCGGCCTCGTCGGCCTCCCGACGCTGCAGATCCCGCTGATCGACCAGATCCCCGGCCTTGGACCCATCGTCTCGGGCCACGACGTCGTGACCTACCTGAGCTGGTTGAGCGTCCCGCTCGTCTCCCTCTTCCTCTACCGGACGCCGCTCGGCATCCAGCTGCGGGCGACCGGCGCCAACGAGGAGGCGGCGCGCGCGGCGGGCGTGCCGACGCTGCGGCTGCGAGACTTTTCAACGGTGCTGGCCGGCGCCTTCGCCGGGCTCGCCGGCGCGCAGCTGTCGTTGGGGGTGGTGACCCTGTTCAACAAGACGATGACGGGCGGCCGCGGCTTCATCGCGCTGGCCGCCTTCTATTTCGGGGACGCCAGGCCGGGCCTGACGGCGCTGGGCGCGGTCATCTTCGGCGTGTTCGAGGCGGCCGGCTTCCGCCTGGGCAGCTCGGGGATCCCGTCGCAGCTGGTCCAGATGCTGCCCTACCTTGTGGTCGTGATCAGCCTGACCCTGGTCGCGGTGCGGCGCGAGCGCCGGCTGCGCGAGCGCGGCCGTGCGGCTGCCGCCTCGATGCGGACCGCGGTGGTGCGCTAGTGGTCGCCCGTCCCCCCATCAATCCCCGCCATCGCCTCGCCCTGCTGCTGGTCGACGTCAACCGCTCGTTCTTCGACAGCGACGGTCCATTCCACTACCCCGGTGCGCTCGAGAACCTCGATCCCCTGCACCGGCTGCTCGATGCGGCTCGCGCCGGAGGACGCCTGGTCGTCCATGCTCGGGAAGCGCACCGTCGAGGTTTCCAGGACTACGAGCGGCCAAAGCTGCCGGAACACAGCTATCTCGGTGACCGGGACCAGGAGCCGTACCCGGGATTCGAAGAGCAGCCGGGTGAGGTCGTGATTCACAAGCGCCGCTTCTCCGCGTTCTTCGCCACCGACCTCGCCCTCCTCCTGCAGGAGCAGGGCGTTGAACGGGTGATCATCGCCGGCGTCAAGACCAACGTCTGCATCCGGGCGAGCGTCCAGGACGCGTTCGCCTACGGCTTCCGGCCGACCATCGCCCGAGGTTCGGTGAGCTCGAACCGTCCCCACCTCCACGAGGCGTCGCTCGAGGACATCCAGCGTTACATCGGCGAGGTCGTCGACCTCGACGTCGCCGTCGGCTGGCTGCGCAACGAGGGCCCCCATGACTGAGTTGGACGCGGTCGTCGCGGGTGACGCCGCCATCACCTTCGCCTGGCAGGTCAGTGTGCCGCCCTCGCCGGGACGGACCTCGAAGTTGCTGGGCGCGGTCGAACCCGAGGGCCGCTTCGGCGGCTGCGCGCCGGGCGTCGCGCTCGCGCTGGCCGAACTCGGCCACCGGGTCGCGCTGGTGAGCTGGCTCGGCGATGACGACCACGGGCGCGCCTACCTGGCTCACTTGCGAGCGGGCGGCGTCGATATCGCCGGCGTCGAGGTCGCGGCCGGACAGTCGTCGGCGCGGGCGCTGATGCTCTATGACGGCAATGGCAGCGCGACCTGCCTGCATCATCCGAGTGGGTCGGGCAGCCTTCGCCTGCCGGCATCCGGTCGCGACCGGCTCGACCACGCGCGCTGGCTGGTGCTGACCGCCGGCCCGGCCGGGATGACGCAGGAGTTGCTCGATGCCCGGGGCCAGCAGACCTCGGTCGCCTGGAACGTCAAGGGCGATCCGAGTCACTACCCGATCCCGTTGCGGCGGCGCATCATCCAGGATGCGCAGCTGGTGTGCTTCAACCGCGACGAGCTCGCCTTCCTGGCCGAGGCGCTCGAGGTGCCGGAGGACGCCGCCGTCACCACACGGATGAACGCGCTGCGCCGAGCGACCGGCGCCGTCCTCGTCATGACCGACGGGCGGGCGGGTTGCCGCGTGATCTGGCCCGAGGGCGACACGGTGATCCCCGCCAACCCCATCGATGTCGAGGACCCCACCGGCGTTGGCGATGCCTTCTTCGCGGCTTTCCTTTCGGCGACCATCCGCGGTCAATCGCCGCCCCAGGCTGCCGAACGGGCCACCGCGTTCGCCTCGACCTTTCTTCAGCGTCGGTCCGCCACGGCCGTGACCACTCAAGTCAGGAGGGACAAATCGTGATCAGTGCCAAGACGCGACCGGCTCCGGCCGGGGCCTGGTACCTCGGCCTCAAGGAGGGCGACGTCGCCCCTCGCTGCATCCTGGTCGGCGATCGCGCTCGCGTCGACATGTTCGGCGAGCGACTTCAGGGGGCCAGGGTGTTGAGCGATAAGCGCGGCCTTCGCACCATGGGGGGCACCTTCGAGGGCGTCCCGGTCACGGTCGCGGCCTTTGGCATGGGCGCACCGATTGCCGCCGTGTTGCTCGAGGAGCTGGCCGTGATCGGGGTGCGCGTCGTGCTGCGGGCGGGGACGGCGATGAGCCTCGCCCCGGACCGACTTCCCTTGGGCACCTTTATCGTCGCGCACGCTGCCCTTCGGGCCGATGGAACCTCACTGACCTACGCGCCGCTCGGCTACCCGGCGGCCGCCGACCCACTCGCCGTCAATGCGGTCACCGATGTGCTCGACCAAAGCCGCCTGCCGCATACCGTCGGCATCCTGGCCACCGCCGACGGCTTCTACACCGAGATGCTGGCGCCGTCGGACGCGCGCAGCGAGTCGGTGAGGCGGCGCCACGAGGAATTTCGCAAGGTCGGTGTGCTGGCGGCGGACATGGAGACCGCGACGCTCTTCGTCGTTGCCTCGCTGCTCGGGGTCCGGGCCGGATCGCTCTGCCTGGTCAGCGTCGACGGACCGGGACGGGCGCTGCTCGATGACGAGTCGCGGCACGCGGGCGAGGCGCAGCTGGTCGAGGCGGCGCTGCGCGCGCTGATCGCGATCCCCGACCCGGGCGAGCGGAGGACGGC
>WNGG01033730.1_pt1 | contig 10537 bp, 10 predicted proteins | sample 5400661 | NCBI WGS metagenome assembly WNGG01 (sample SAMN13153372, study PRJNA577476) | soil metagenome | isolation source: 100 cm soil or saprolite under Garry oak tree replicate 1 | place: USA:California | collected 2016-06-15
CGCGGTATGATTGCCCTTCAGCGTCGCGGTCAGTCTCGACCCTTATGCCCTCGATCGCCTGCACCGGCAGCTCACCGCTCGAACGAGCAAATACCCCACGATGTCTCCAGCTCACCTGACCAGACCGAGCGTCAAAGCGGCACTCACTCTGAGTGGCCGTTAACGCTGAGGCGAGAGCGCACAAGAAAGTGCCTGACATGAGGCCAATTTGCTCGTGCAGGTGGAGCTCTCCCAACCGCACCAGCAGGTAAACTCCGAGTACGAGGGCACACCCAAGAAAAAAGGCGGGCAAGATTCGTGGGCGGTGCACTATCGCAAGCCTTGCAGGATTATCCTCTACGATGCGCATATCAGCACTGGTCAGACCCCTAGCGCTGAAGCGCACCGCGAGCCGCCCGACCGCGGGCTTCGGCTTCAGTCAGAACCGCAACTGGGCGGCGATGCAGTGTAGCGCGCTGTGAGGTGGCTCCGATGTGGAGTCTACTCCTCCCCAAAGAAGCGCCGTCGCAGTGTCTCATTGAGTGGCAAGTCTGGTCCACTGGCGATATGATCGGGCATCCGGGTTGGGTCTTGGGCAATCAAGGGTAAAGCGCGGGCACGACGCGCTTCCCCATCTGGCCCTAGGGCAAACAACATCTGCGAAAGCCAGTTATCTACTGTGTGCATGACTCCATAATGGCGGTCATGCTCTTTGGCATAAGCATGACCAGCCTCAGGCCAGGTCTCATGGCTAAGCAAATGATCACACAGCACCCGTACATCCCGCACGGTCAGCGATAAGCCCTGGCCCCAGGAGGGATCACTGGTTGCGGCAGCATCGCCGATTAACACGACGCCTTCCTTGTAGGGGTGATCCACCCAGGTATCCGTCCCATCGAACGTCGCTAGCGGGCCGACTGCCTTTGCTCCAGTATACCACTCCGGCGGGGCACCACTTCTGACCGACTCCGCTATAAAGCGGGGAAGAGCTGCGGCTCCTTGCAAGCGCGTGCCCGTGGCTTTGGTCTGGACGAGGTAAGCACGGACACGCCCGCCACCTTGGGGAAATAAAGGGACGCCTTGGCCAAGGTTGGGGCTAATAATGTAATAAGAGGTATCCTCGCGGGGAGTGGGCATATCCTCGAACAGCACGCCGGAAATGATGAGCCGCTCTGGATCCTGGTGGGCGGTAAAGCCTCCCCACTTACGGACCATTGATCCCCGTCCATCTGCCCCTACGATGAGTCGGGCCCGCAGTTCCTCTACATGGCCATTCTGCTCAACTACTACACTCGGGACTGTCCCTGGCTTGACGTTCCGCACACTCGCCCTTCGGCGAACTTCGGCTCCAGCATCCCGGGTAGCTTGTAACAAAACTTCCTGCATCGTCGGGTGGTAAAAAGTGACCCCTGGGAGACGCTGGGGCGTAGTCGTAATGAGATCACGAGGTTCCCCCCATTCCGGTCCTATGTAAGTGCCAAACCGAGGGGACTCGTGGGCACAGGTATTGCGCAAAAGTGCGTAGAGGCCAAGCGCCTGAGTTTCTGCGACCCCCCAGGAAACCATGACCTCGCCGCGGACGCGATCCTTGAACTGAGTTTCTCGTTCGAGCACCAGCACTCGTGCGCCGTGTTCGGCCATTGTCTGTAACCGTACACCCGCTGATCAAACAGAATATCTCGTGCGGTCACTGGTCGGCTGAACACGACGCCCTCCAACGACGTACAGCGGCTCAGCGCCACATACGTCTGGCCATGGGCAAAGGCACCCCGTCCCAGATCAATCAGCACTTTAGCAAATGTTTGGCCTTGACTCTTATGAATCGTGATCGCCCACGCTAAACGGAGCGGATACTGCGTAAAGGTCCCGACAACCTCTTCTTCGATCCGGTTCGTCTCGCGGTTGTAGTGGTATTGGATATTCTGCCACGTCTCCGGATCGACGTCATAGGACAAACCCGCTATGTCGACAGACACCTTCTTCTCGGTTAGCGCACTCACCCTCCCTAAAGAGCCATTGACCCAGCGCTTCTCGGGGTCATTCTTCATCATCATGACCTGCGCCCCTCGTTTCAATGCCAAGACGGCTTCGGTGGGGAAAGCTGCTGGGTCGAAGAGGCCGGTAACCGAGGCAGGGTAGCTATAGAGCTTCGTGTTGATCTGGTCCAGGCACGCTTGGTTCTTCCGTAACGCTGCCTCGTTCGTGGTGGTCAGCGTGATGAAGGACGATTCGTGCAGACCAGTGCCTGTACGCTGTACTCTCGCGTTTAAGAGGGCGAACAGCTCGGCATCCAGGTCGTGTTCACGAATTTTATTGAGGACGCGAATAAACGTTTCGTCGCGCTGCCGATAGATAGTAGTGAGTTCGAGGACATAGGGACGCAGCTCAGCAAAAACATGGGCTAGGAAGAAGTAGGGCCCGCCGTACTGCTCCTCGAAGAATGCTTTCATTTCCCCGTCCCGGACGATCGGGGGCAGTTGGAAGAGATCCCCACAGAGCACTACCTGTACCCCGCCAAACGGGGTGCTCAGGTTATCGCGCTGGATACGCAACGCCGTGTCAACCGCATCCATGACATCAGCCCGCACCATAGAGACTTCGTCAATGATCAGGGTCTGCAGTTTTTGCAAGAGTTTGGGGTTCTTGCGTCTCCGGATGCTCTGCGGGTCGACAATCGTAGGAGGAAATTGAAAGAAGGAATGGATCGTTTGGCCGCCGACATTGAGCGCCGCTACCCCGGTGGGAGCCAGAACGACCGTGGCCTTGGCAGTCTTCTCCCGCAAGTAGTGCAGGAAGGTCGATTTTCCCGTCCCGGCCTTTCCCGTGAGAAAGACGCTCTGGCCCTGTCGCTCAATGAGGTCAAGAGCGTGCTGGAACTCGTCATTCAGCTTGATCTGCGAGAGATCCGCCGCTCTTTTCGCCACTCCTTGGAAAGAGGGAGGAACGACACGCTGGTGTGATCGTGATCGCGCATGATCTTTGGAGGCCGGCATAGATCAAGAGAGAATGGCATACGCTCGCTGTTGTTGAGTAGTATGCCTCAGACTGCCCGCCCTGCCCAGGCCCCGCGACAGAGGTGTTCGGGGGTGTCGGTGACCTCACATAAGAGGAATGAGGCGGGGCCGACGCAGAAATTGACGGCTCTTGAGCTGGTCAAGGCCATAGTGCAGCCTCCGCCCGACGCTCAAGCGTCGGGCTTACAGTACCAAGCCCGGTAAACCGGACTCCTAGGGGGCGTCAGCCCCCTTTGTAACCTGGGCCTGGTGCTTCAGCACCAGGCGGTGCCTGTGCCAATCTCATGCATCTCGGTTTAGAAGCGGAGGTGCAAGGGCCCAGAGATGAGCTGGCCAACCATATTCACCACCAGGTCGTGCACGGCCACCGCCGCTCGCTGACTGGCTCTTTTTTGCCACCCTCACCGAACAGGAGGACTCACACCATGGGAGATCGCTGTTTGCTGCGAATGACGTTCCGTGCCGCCGATCATGCCCAGGTCGAAGGCGTCCTGGGCGTGCTTCCATAAGTACAGCAATACTCTGGGCTGCGTGATGAGTGTCTGCTGCTCTGCGGGCTACACTCGCACGCCCTCGATGATGCTGAAGGGAAGGTCGGACGGCAGCAGCGCCCCGGTCGGCACGATACGCGTCAGCTTAAAGCCGGCCGCAGTGAAGAGAGTGCTAAATTCGGCCTCCGTCCGCGCACGGCCACCCGAAGCCACCACCAACATCTCCAGATCGGCGAACTGGCCCCCAAACGGTTCGGTGCGCGGCGGGATCACCATATCGACCACCAGCAGCTTGCCCTGCGCCGCCATCGCACGAGAGCAATTCGTGAGGATCCTGACGCTGCGGGCATCGTCCCAATCGACGATGACCCCCTTGAGCAGGTAGGCGTCGCCCCCGCTGGGCACGGACTCGAAGAAGTCTCCGGCCAGGACCTCACAGCGCCCCGCCAGGCCGGCGGCCTCAAGCCGCGCCTTCGCGCCCGCGACGACGTAGGGTAAGTCGAACAGGACGCCGCGCATGGTCGAGTGCGCAATCAGGAGGGAGGTGAGCAGCCCTCCGTGGCCGCCCCCCACGTCGACCAGCTGGCCAAACTGGGAGAAGTCATAGGCGGCGGTGAGCGCCCGGGTTGCCCGCGTCGTAAACTCAGTCATGGCCCCGTGGAAAATCTCAGCGGCTGCGGGGTGCTGCGCCAAATACTCATAGGGCCGCAGGCCAAAGGTCTGGTCGAAGGCCGTCTGCCCGGTCTGCACACTATGCAGCAGGTTCCCCCACGGGCGCCAGTGCTCCGGTGCCCCGAAAAAGATCGCCAGGGCCCGGAGCGAGCCGGGCACTTCAGTCTGCAGCGTGGCCGCCAGGGGCGTCAACCCGAAGCGGTCGCCCTCGACCTCTGCGAACACGCCGACACTGGCGAGGGCGCGCAGCAGCCGAGCGAGAGACCGGGCGTGGGTTGCCGTGGCCTGCGCCAGCTCGCCACAACTCTTGGGCCCGGCCTGCAGTAAGTCAGCGAGGCCGAGCTTGGCGGCGACGTAGATCGCTTGCGAGACCCAATACCCCGTCACCAGCTGTAGGAGTGCCATCGGGGGCGGTATGGCAGTTGGCTCTTGGGGCTGGTCGTGTGGCGCCATGCGTGTGTCCCTCCTGCAGGCCAGCGCCTACTGCTTGCCCGCTGCCTTGTCAATCAACCCCTTGTGGTCACCGGAGTCAGACTGTGAGCTGCTGTGGGAAGCCAGGTGTCTGCTTCATTGCAGGGTACTGGCACATATTCTGTTATGTCAGTTCCTCCAACAATACCCTAGCCTCCTGCAAATCTGCCGTATCAAACCCTTCGGTGAACCAGCCATAGGTCTCGGCCAGCATCTGCCGGGCTTCGTCCTTCTTGCCCTGCTGCTGCCACAATCGGCTCAAGCTCATCACCGCCCGCAGCTCCAGCGATTTCGCTTGTTGTCGCTGGGCAATCTCAATAGCTTTGAGAAAACACACTTCGGCTTCCGCCTCCGCTTGGGTGTTGGGTGGTAGGTGTTGGGTGCTAGGGACTCTAGACTCTAGACCCTGGACTCTAGACTGCCGCGTGAGCGGCGCGGCACACTCCGCACAAAACTTCGCCCGGGGCAGATTCTCAGCCCCGCAACTCGGACAGCGTTTCCTAAGAGGCGCAGCGCACTCTATACAGAACTTGGCCCCTTCAGGATTGTCCGAGCCACAGCTTGCGCATTGCATGCTGGCCCTTCTCTCTTCTCTCGTACTCTCCAAGATCAGTAGGATGGGTCGCGCAACCTATCCTACCCTCGTGAGCTGATCGCTGAAAGCTGATCGCTGAAAGCTATCCTGTCACAGCATTGCATCCCAGCCCTGCCAATAGAGCTCTGCGGCGCAGCGTGCCTCTTTGAGAAATTCTTGCCGGTCCCGCTCGGTGGTCAGCAGCAGCTCGACCAGCTTGCGGCCCGTCTGGGCGTGCTCGCGGTCCGCCTCGATATGACCGGAGAAAAAGCGCACCGCCTCGGGCGGCAGTTTTTGCAGCCCAGCCACCATCTTCTCCCAGGCCTGCGAAAAGCCGCCTTCCAGCACTCCTAAAGCACCCGAGTACTTGACCTTCTGGGTCACCATCAGCCAGAAGTACGCATTCAGCGTCCGGGCTGCCAGCGAGGCGCTTGACTCCTCCAGCTCCTTCCGCGGAGATAGTGTCAATGGGTGTGGAAAAAGAGTCGGGCAGCACTCTGTTCTCGGGCGCTGGTTGTTGGTTCCTCTTCCTCTTACTGCCGCACGTCTTGTTTCAGGCCAATTCTTCCAATAGCGCTTTCGCCTCTTGTAAGTCTTTGGTGTCAAACCCCTCGGTGAACCAGTTGTAGATCTCCGCCAGCATCTGCCGAGCTTCGGCCTGCTTGCCCTGCTGTTGCCATAGCCGACTCAAGCTCATCGCGGCGCGCAGCTCTAGCGACTTGGCTTGCTGGCGTTGCGCAATCTCGATGGCTTTTTGAAAGCGCCCTTCGGCCTCCACCTCCGCTTGGGGGTTGGGGACTTTGGACATGCCCTGACTTGCCTGAGACTTGTCCGAGACTTGCCCGAGACTTGTTTTAGACTGCAGCGTAAGCTGCCCTTTCAGCCGATACAGCTCCGCCTCGTACCAACGCTCCCCAGTTCTGTCCACCGCATCCAGCGCCTCAGCCAGCGCAGTTAATCCCTCCTCCACCTGTCCTGTCTTTCCGTACGCTTCGGCCAGCAGGGCGAGATGATACGGCCACCAGAACTCTGCCCCCGTGGCCCGAACGGCGGCCATGCCCTGTTGTATCTGTTTGATGCCTTCCTCTTCTTGTCCCTGCTCGGCCAGCGCCCAGCCACGTTGGGTGGTCCCTGCGAAAGGAGCCAAAAACCCGTGCTCGTTAGAGAGTACGCTCAGTGCTTCAGCCCGCTGCTGCACTGTCCGTGCCTCGTGCAGGTACTGATGGAGCATGGCATCACTGCTCCAGACAAGAGCCGTGGTAAAAGGGTGAGCAATCTCCTGAGCTAAGGTCAGCGCTGCGCGACTCCGTGTCAGCGCCTGATCCGGATATCCGAGCAACCACAAGACGTTAGCCAGAGAGCAATGACTGGTTACACCGATATCCCCGATATCCCCGCCGCCAACGCGAGCAATGGTAGAACGACGCTGCCGAGAGTCGTACAGGGCAAGGGCTTGCTCAAAGTGGGCGCGCGCTGAGACCAACTCCCCCGAATTGTATAAGACCGCCCCCAACCTAAAGTGCGCTCCCAGGAGGAGAGCCGCGTCTTGCGCTCGCTGAGCCAAGGCGAGGAGTCGCTCAGCCAATTCCCGTGCGGTCTGCAACTCTCCCCGCGCCAAATAAAAAGTCGCCGCGGCCCAGAGCGCCCGGAAGAGCTGCGGAGCCTCACCAATCTGCTGGCACAGTTCGAGAGCGCGAGTGTGGACTGCGCCCACTTCTGGGGCGGCAAAGCCTTTCGTGACCATCAATGGCAGAGCGAGGGCGATCTGTAGCGTGAGTTCCTGTTGCGCGCGCTCAGGTGTATCTGTCAAGGTCTTGAGGAACTCCAGAGCGGCGGTGAAGTAAGTGGTCGCTTCTGCAAGGGCCGAGCGCTGGACCGCCTGTTGCCCGGCCCGATGGAGATACTCTATTGCCTTCTGGGTGTTGCCGCTGCGACTGTAGTGATGGGCTAGCTTGCCGTAGTAGTCCTCTAACCGGGCGGGAAACACCTCCTCAATCGCCTGCGCCGTGCGCTCGTGCAACTCTTTGCGCCGCGCTCCTGGAGCACGGAATTGTAGGCCACCTCCTGCGTCAGCGCATGCTTAAAGCGGTATTCGACCTCAGGGAAGGCGGGCTGCTCATAGAGAAACTCTTTGCTTTGCAGCGTTGCGAGCAGCCGGTACAGTTCCTCTTCCGACTGAGACACGACCTGCCGGACGAGGCTCAGGGGAAACTCCCGGCCAATGACGGCCAAGTGTTGCAGCAACCCCTTTTCTGCCGTGCCCAGTCGGTCAATACGTGCTGCCAATACCCCTTGGACGGTGGGGGAGAGGTGCAGCTCGGTCGGCACCCGCTCCAGTGCCGTCGAGCTGGGGCCAGGCGGGGACGGCCTTGGCCAAGTTGCCACGCATCCTTGGCAGGCTTTGGCAACGGGGAGCGGGGCCGGGACAACGCGTGCTCGGCGACTAGGCTCCTAACCTCCGGGACTGTAGTCGGGGAGGTTCTTCCCGCCCGGTAGAAAATTTCTTTATAGAGCCCTGTTTCCTTGCCGATAGGAGGGGGAAAGGGAGGACCCTGGATGAAGAAGTACATTGCTGCTGCCGTAGCGGGTGTTGTTATCAATTCCCGCGACATCACCAAGCGCAAGTAAGTGGAAGAAGTGCTGCAAGCAAGCGAAGAGCGGTATCGCGAGCTGTTCGAGAACGCCAATGATATCGTGTACACGCACGATCTCGCCGGACACATCACTGCGGTGAACAAAGCAGGGGAGCGGGTGACTGGCTACACGCGTGCCGAACTGCTCAGCTTCAACATTGCCCAGATCGTGGCTTCCGACTCCCTCGCCCGGGCTCGCGAGATGATCGAGCAGAAGCTCGCCGGAGCTGGGCTGACCGAGTACGAATTAGAGAGCATCACTAAGGATGGCCGTCGGGTGCCGCTCGAAGTGAGCTCCTGGCTGATTTACGAGGACGGGAAGCCTGTAGCGGTACAAGGGATCGCACGCGACATCACTAAGCGCAAGCGGACGGAGGAAGAGCTCCTCCGCCTCTCTACTGCCGTCAGGATGTCTACAGATAGCATTGTCATCAGCGACCTCGAAGGAAAGATCGTCGAGGTCAATGAAGCAACCCTGAAAATGTATGGGACCGAGGACAAAAGGAACCTGATGGGAAAGAGTGCTTTTGATCTGATCGTCCCTGCAGACCGGGCAAAAGCCTTTGCCGGCATGGAGGAAACCCTGGCAAAGGGGTTCGTCAGAAATCGAGAGTATCAGGTCATCGTTAAAGATGGCAGCACGATTCCCGTAGAGATGAACATAGCCCTCATGAAAGACGCGGTGGGCGAACCGGTGGGGTTTGTGGCCGTCAGCAGAGACATCACTGAGCATAAGCACCTGGAGGAGGCGCTGAGACAGAGCAAGGAAGAGGCTGAAGCCGCGAACCGTGCCAAGTCGGAGTTCCTGGCCGCCACGTCCCATGAGCTGCGCACCCCGCTCACCGTCATCCTGGGCTACACCAGCCTCCTGCTTGAGCAGACGTTTGGCCGCCTGGAAGCAGAGCAGGCAGACCCCCTGCGCCGGATAGACCGCAACGCGCAGGAGTTGCTCGATCTGATTACCGCCGTGCTCGATTTGAGCCGCCTGGAGGCAGGCCGGCTGCCGGTGGAGATCCGAGAGGTGCAGGTGCCGGAGTGGCTGGAGGAGCTGAAGGCGGAGACTCAGGGTGTATGGGAGCGGTCGAGTCTGGAATTTGTCTGGCAGGTGGAGGGAGCGCTGCCGCCTATCCACACCGACCCAGGGAAGCTGAAGGTGGTGGTGAAGAATCTGATTGGGAACGCGGTGAAGTTCACCAAAGCAGGGAGCATCACCGTGGCGGCGCAGGGCCAGAAAGGCGGGGTGGAGATCAACGTGACCGACACCGGGATTGGGATTCCCCAGGAGGCGTTGGCGCTCATTTTCGAGCCCTTTCGCCAAGTGGACAGCTCGGGCCAGCAAAGAGGCACGGGGTTGGGGCTTCACATCGTGAAGCGCCTGCTGGAGATGCTGGGCGGCACGGTTACGGTGGAAAGTGAGGGAGGGCGGGGCTCGACGTTTCGTGTGTGGGTGCCGAGAGACCTCCGCACCCCCTGATTGTTGACGCTCCGTACAGCGCAGAATTGCCCGTAGCGCCGCTGTGCTGTTAGACTCTTATGGAACCTCCGCCGTAGAGTGCGCAGGCGCGGCGGCATCTGGAAGAACTCCTCTGCGGGCTGCTGCTGACCGTGCCTGAGGTTCGAGCGCGACTCCGTTCCTGCTCACTCCCTGTTGCTGATCTACAGGTGCGCGCAATTGTCGCGAGCGCGTTGCAGGGGACACCGCGCACAGGGCAACTCTATCGTGAAGCCGGCCGCTTAGCTCAGCTGGTCGGCGGGTTTGGTCGCCGCCTGCTCAGGCTTCCTGCTGGGCCTACGTCAGAGCAGAAGTGAGCGTGCTTCCTCATGAGTCTCCCTCCTCACTGTCCTCACTGGTGGGGCTTCGTCCGGCGCCCGGAGTCGTTCCCACCGCACGAGAGTCTTGCCAACGGGCGCGGCGGTTGTATAGACAGGACCTGTGTTGGCAGAAAAGTGAGGTTATGCGATCCCTCGCTCCCAGACTCGTCGTGGTCGCGATAGTGACGGTGTTCGTTGGACTCAAGAGCGTCCGGAGCCTTGTCCCTCCCCTACTGGCGGCCGAAGCCAGCCTGACGCCCACCACGTACGCGGTGCAAGCGAGCACCGGGTTCGCCACCGCGCTCTACCGGCACTTGGCTCAAGACAAGGCGGGCCTCAATCTGTTCTTCTCCCCCTATTCCCTCTTCAGCGCGCTCGTGATGACGGCAGAAGGGGCCCGTGGCGAGACGGCGCGGCAAATGGGCACGGTGTTGCGGTTCCCGGAGGCGGTGCGGAACGGGGGTGGCAACGCGGACTCGCTCCCGTGGCACACCGCGGTGATCCATACGGGCATGGCTGCCCTGCGGCAGCGGCTGAGGGGTGGTGCCGCTTCTGACGCCGCGCAGACCCAGGCGACCCGCAAGAAGATCCTGCAGCTGGAACAGGAGCACCAGAGTCTGACGAACCAGCTCAAACAGCTGCAGGCCGAAGAGCAGGGGGCGCAGGGGTCAGAGGTCTCACAACGTGCCGCGGCTGTTGCCAGCGAACTGAACACGCTCCGCCAGCAGATAGACCAATACGAACTCCACATCGCTAACGCCCTCTGGGGCGAGCAAACCTTCCCGTTCCGTCCCCAGTTCATCGCTGCGCTGCGCGACGCCTACGACGCTGCCGCGACCCCGGTGGACTTTCTCCATGACGCCGAGGCGGCACGGGGGCGCATCAATCAAT
>WNGG01009648.1_pt1 | contig 10536 bp, 10 predicted proteins | sample 5400661 | NCBI WGS metagenome assembly WNGG01 (sample SAMN13153372, study PRJNA577476) | soil metagenome | isolation source: 100 cm soil or saprolite under Garry oak tree replicate 1 | place: USA:California | collected 2016-06-15
GGGAGGCGGGTGCGAGCTCGCGATGGCCTGCCACCTGCGCATCGCCAGCGAGAACGCCCGCTTCGGCCAGCCGGAGGTCAAGCTCGGCATCGCCCCGGGTTACGGCGGTACGCAGCGCCTGCCCCGCCTGGTCGGGAAAGGCAACGCCCTCTACCTCATTCTGACGGGCGAGATGATCGACGCCGGCGAGGCTCACCGCATCGGCCTCGTCAACAAGGTCGTCCCCGCCGAGCAACTGCTCGCCGAAGCGGAGAAGATGTTGCGGGGTATCCTGGCGATGGGACCGCTCGCGGTGCGGGTGGCGCTGGAGGCGGTGGAGCGGGGGCTCGGCATGACGCTCGAAGACGGGTTGCTCCTCGAAGCGAATCACTTCGGGCTGTTAGCCGGCACGCGGGACATGAAGGAAGGGCTCACGGCATTCCTCGAAAAGCGCGCGCCCAGATTCGAAGGCCGTTGAACCGGTTTCTTGCGGCTTGCGGCTTGAGCCTCGCGGCCAGTTGCTTGTCCGAGCGCCCCCGGCCGGCGCCGCCCGTGGTCTCGATCACCCTCGACAAGGATTCGGTCCGGTCGGCAACGAACCCGCCCGACACGCTCACGGGAACCCTCCGCGCTCAGGACGCCGACGGAATCGACTCCGTCTGGCTGCAGCTCGACGACGACCCGCCCATCGCTGAAGACGGCCTGCTCCAAACGTCGTTTCAGAGTCCATTCCGGGTCGTCGTGCCGGCCGGGTTCAGCTCCGGGGCCCGGCTCCCGCTCACGCTGGAAGCGCGTGACGTCACGGGTTTCCGGAGCGTGCTCGACACGATGGTCCGGGTCGCCCGCGCCGGACCGTGAGCCACATAGACTTAGTAAGTCTTGCCCTGACAATGACTTCTGAGTATTTTGTTCGGGCTGTGGACCCCCGTGGCCCTTTGCGTATGGGAGGCCCCAAGCCTCAAGCCTGGGGCTTCCGTCGCCCCGGGCCTGGGCCCGCGTACTGAAGGGAGCGGATGAGGGATCGCAAGCAACGGCAGCCGATGGCGGTGGGAGACGCGCTCCGCAACTACCTCGCCCGGTCGGGGCTGGCCCGGCGGCTGGCGCAGGCGCAGGTCATCCCCGACTGGCTCTCGCTCGTCGGACCGCAAATCGGAGCAGTCACTCACCCCGAGAGCGTGACGCCGGACGGTACGCTGTTCGTGCGTGTCGCGACGAGCGCGTGGATGTCCGAATTGCAGCTGATGGCGCCGCAGATCATGGCCGCGATCAACGCCGGCCGCGGGGCCGGACGGATCAGGGCGATACGCTGGCTTCTCGCACGCTAGAGCGCTATGCCTAAAGGAAAGGCCGCCGCCCCCAAAGAGACCGATGCGGGCGACTACCAGGCCGACTCGATCCAGGTCCTGAAGGGGCTGGAAGCGGTGCGGCGCCGCCCGGCCATGTACATCGGGTCGGTGTCGGCGCGCGGCCTGCACCACCTCGTCTACGAGGTCGTGGATAACTCGGTGGACGAGGCGCTGGCAGGTCACTGCACGCGCATCGACGTGACGATCCACTCCGACAACGCGATCACGGTCGTCGACAACGGCCGCGGCATCCCGGTCGACATTCACAAGACCGAAAAGAAGCCGGGCGTCGAGGTGGCGCTGACGATGCTCCACGCCGGCGGCAAGTTCGACAAGGCGACCTACAAGGTGTCGGGCGGGCTGCACGGGGTGGGGGTCTCCGTCGTCAACGCGTTGTCGGAGAAGCTGGAGGTGTGGGTGGACCGCGACGGCCAGCGCCATCACATGGCGTTCGAGCGCGGCGAGACGACGAAGCAACTCGAGGTGATCGGCAAGGCGAAGGGCACCGGCACGACCGTCTGGTTCAAGCCGGACCCCACGATCTTCACGGAGACCCGGTTCGACTACGCCACCCTCGCCACCCGGCTGCGCGAGCTCGCCTTCCTGAACAAGGGTCTCACCATCACGCTCAAGGACGAGCGCAAGGGCTCGCTGAAGGAAGAGACGTTCATCTACAAGGGCGGGCTCGCCGAGTTCGTGAAGCACCTGCTCGGCAACCGCAAGGCGCTGCACCCGAAACCGATCACGTTCGAGACCGAGCGGGAGGGAGTCCAGGTCGAGGGCGCGGTCCAGTACGACGACGGTTACAACGACAACACCTTCAGCTTCGTCAACAACATCAACACGCACGAGGGCGGCACCCACCTCACCGGGTTCCGCGCCGCCCTGACCCGCACGATCAACGAATGGGCGAAGAAGGACGGACTCCTCAAGAAGGAGGAGTTCACGCTCACCGGCGACGACGTGCGGGAGGGGCTGACCGCGGTGCTGCACGTCAAGGTGAAGGACCCCCAGTTCGAGGGCCAAACCAAGACGAAGCTCGGCAACTCGGAAGTCGAAGGGATCGTGAAGAGCGTGGTGAACGACGCGCTGGGCGATTTCTTCGACAAGAGCCCGAGCGTGGCGCGCACGATCATCGCGAAGGCGGTGAGCGCGGCGCGGGCGCGCGAGGCGGCGCGCAAGGCGCGCGAGCTGGTGCGCAAAAAGAGCGGTCTCGAGGCGGGCCTGCTTCCCGGCAAGCTCGCCGACTGCTCGCTCACCGACCCGCAGCTGTGCGAGGTGTTCCTGGTCGAAGGCGACTCGGCGGGCGGCTCGGCGAAGCAGGCGCGGGACCGGAGCAATCAGGCGATCCTGCCCCTCCGCGGCAAGATCCTCAACGTGCAGAAGGCCCGGATCGACAAGATCCTCTCGAACGAGGAGATCCGGACCATGATCACGGCGATCGGCACGGGCGTGGGGGAGGACTTCAACCTCGACGATGCGCGCTACCACAAGATCATCATCATGACCGACGCCGACGTGGACGGCGCGCACATCCGGACCCTGCTGCTCACCTTCTTCTACAAGGAGATGAAGCAGCTCATCGACGCCGGCTACATCTACATCGCGCAGCCGCCGCTGTACCGCCTCGCCAAGGGCAAGGAGGCGTTTTACGCCTACGACGACAAGGAGCGCGAGGGCTACCTCAAACGGCTCGCGAACGGCGAGGGCGGAGGGGGGGGCAGCGGCAACGTGGTCATCCAGCGGTACAAGGGCCTGGGGGAGATGAACCCCGATCAGCTGCGTGATACCACGATGGACCCCACCAAGCGCACCCTGCTGAAAGTCACGATGGAGGATGCGGTGGAAGCGTCGGAGCTGTTCGAGACGCTGATGGGCGACGAAGTCGAGCCGCGGCGGAAATTCATCGAAGAAAACGCGAAGTTCGTCAAGAACCTAGACGTCTAGACGGCTAGACGGCTAGGAATGCACAGTGACCGTATCGCTGATCATCGTTGGGCTGCTGGCAATCGCCCTCCTATGGCTCTTACTCGGCGGGCGCGGCGACGCTCCCGAGCCGACCGCCCGGCGGCGGGTGGACGACGTGATCGATCACGCGGAATTGGAGCAGGCGGAACGGGACGTGCAGGAAGCCCCGGATGAGGAGAGCGTGCGGGATTGGGGCCCGGGGGCTTCAAAGCCTCCGATCGCGTGACACGGGAAGCTCCTCGACGCCGTCCTTCGTGACCCGATGTGAGATCAGCGGGAGGGGCCGCTCCCCGAGGTCGGCGTCGATGCCGATGGCCTTTGCGAGCGCCGCGAACCCGAGCTCGATGCCGCCCGCATCCTTCGCGAACACCGACGCGATCGGCTCGCCGGCCATCACCTTGTCCCCGGGCTTCGCGGTGATGACGCAGCCCACGGTCGGATCGATCTGGTCCTCCACTGTGACGCGCCCGCCGCCCATCGCGACGATCGCGCGGCCGATCGTCCTGGGCTCAACCGCCGTCACGACGCCCGTCGCCGGGGCGCAGAATACCTCGACGGCGCCCGCCTGCGGCAGAAGCGACGGATCCTCGACCACGTGGGGGTTGCCGCCCTGGGCCTCGATCACCTGCTCGAACTTCTCGGCCGCGATGCCGGAGGCGAGGGCGTTCTCGAGGCGCTGGCGCGCCTTCGTGCTGGTCTGGTCGATCCCCGCCGCGAGGAGCATCTCCACGCCGAGCGCGTAGGTCACCGCCATCAGGTCGGGGGGCCCCTCGCCGCGCAGCCCCAGGATCGCCTCCTCGGTCTCGAGGGCGTTGCCGCAGGCACGGCCCAGCGGCCGGTCCATCGCCGTGAGCAGAGCCACGGTCGGGCAGCCGCGATCCTCGCCCAGCGCGATCATCGTCTGCGCCAACCCGAGCGCCTGCTCGAGGGCGGGCAGGAACGCACCGCTCCCCCGCTTCACGTCGAGCACCAGGGCGTTCAGTCCCTCCGCGAGCTTCTTCGACATGATGCTCGCCGCGATGAGGGGGATCGCTTCGACCGTGCCCGTGACGTCGCGCAGCGCATAGAGACGCCGGTCCGCGGGAGCGATCTCGGCCGTCTGGCCGATCATCACGCAGCCGATCTTCACCGTCTGCGCCTTGGCCTCGACGAGCGAGAGCCCGGTGCGGAACCCGGGGATCGCCTCGAGCTTGTCGAGCGTCCCGCCGGTGTGGCCGAGCCCGCGCCCCGACATCATAGGCACGGCGACCCCGCATGCCGCCACGAGCGGGGCGAGCACGAGCGACACCTTGTCGCCCACGCCCCCCGTCGAGTGCTTATCCACGCGGGGCGTGGCCCACCCCTCGAAGGCGAGCCGCGACCCGGAAGCGAGCATCGCGTCGGTGAGCGCTGCGAGCTCGTGGCGCTCGAGCCCGCGGAACACCACCGCCATCAGCAGGGCGGCCATCTGGTAGTCGGGGACGCGGCCCGCCGTGTAGGCGGCGACCAGCGCCGACCACTCCTCCGGCGTCAGCGCCCCGCCGTCGCGCTTGCGCTCGATGAGCGGCGCGGCCAACATTACCGGCGCCCCTCTGTCCGGAGCCCGCGATGCGCGGCGTCCTGGCGTGGCTCGTTTGCGTTGCGCCCGCCCTGCTCCCTGCCCAAACCCCGTTGACCGTGGCGCAGCACATCGCCCTCGGCGACAGCGCGCACGCCGCGCTCGCGCCCGCGCAGGCGCTCGCGCATTTCCGGGCGGCGTACGCGATCGACACGAACAACTACGAGCTGCTGTGGAAGACCGGGCGGGAGCTGGTGGACATCGCCAAGCAGATCGAGGGCGAGGACGACTCGTCCAGGCACCGGCGGGACAGCCTCTACATGGAAGCGCGGGCGTTCGGCGAGGCGGCGGTGCGGCGGAACCCGGGCGGCGCCGACGGGCACTTCCTGATCGGACAGGCGCTCGGCCGGCTGTCGCGCACCAAGGGGGGGAAGGAGCGCGTGCACTTCGCCCGGATCATCTACGACGAAGGGATGAAGGCGATCGAACTGGACTCCACCCACGACGGCGCCTATCACCTGATCGGCGCGTGGCACGCCGAGGTCAAGCGCCTGTCCTGGATCCAGCGCAAGGCGGCCGCGCTGCTGTTCGGCGGCGGCTTCCTCGCCAAGGGCAACTGGCACGACGCGCAAGCGTATCTCGAGAAGGCCGTGGCCCTCGACCCGCGGAAAATCTTTCATCGCCTCGAGCTGGGAGAGGTATACATCGACCTGGGCAAGTACTCCCAGGCGCGCGCCGAGCTGCGCGCCGTCTCCACGCTGCCCGTCACGGACGTGCTCGACCCCGAGTACAAGAAGGAAGCTGCGCAGCTCCTCGAGGACATCAAGGGCGAACGGGACGAGACCTAGCGCCCGCCCCGCATCAGGCGCTCGATCTCCTGCGTGGTCCGGGGAGCCTTCCCGGACAGCCACTCGGCGCCGCCGGGCGTGACCAGCACGTCGTCCTCGATCCGCACGCCCAGGCTCTCCTGGGGGAGATAGATCCCCGGCTCGATCGTGAGCACCATCCCGGGCCGGAACGGCGTGCTGTAGTCGCCGACGTCGTGCACGTCCATCCCCAGCCAGTGCGACAGGCCGTGGATGAAGTAGGCGTCGCACGTCTGGTCGCCGCACAGCGACCCGGAGTGGGTGCCCATGTAGTCGCGGGCGATGCGGTTGAGCTGGGCGATCGTCACGCCCGGCCTGGTCGAGTCGTACGCCGCCAGCTCGGTGGCGAGCACCAGGTCGTAGATCGCTTTCTGCCGCGGGGTGAACCTCCCGTTCACCGGGAACGTGCGCGTCACGTCGGCGGTGTACTGCCCCCACTCGGCCCCGGCGTCCACGAGGACCAGGTCGCCGTCCCGCGTGCGGCGCCGGTTCACGTCGTAATGGAGCGTCGTGCTGTTGGGCCCGCTCCCCACGATGGACGGGTAGCCGACGCGGTCGGCCCCATTCCGGCGGAACACGGCCTCCAGCGCCGCCTCGATCTCGTACTCCCACATCCCGGGCCGCGCCGCCCGCATCGCGGCGATGTGGCCGAGCGTGGTGATGTCGATCGCCTTGCGCAGCCGGGACACCTCGTCCGCGTCCTTCACGAGCCGCAGGGAGTCCACGATGGGCCGCAGGCTGCGCACGTCCCCACCGTCGAAGGTGAGGTCCGTGATGCGCGGCTCGTCGCGGGTACTCACGTCGAGCGGCAGGTACAGCGGCCCCGCGGCGCGCGCGCGCGCACTCCGGAGCACGCGGTCGAGCGAATCGGTCGAGAGGACGCGCGGGATCCCCGAAGCCCGCGCCGCGACGCTGTCGGGCCCGAGGCGCAAGCCGGTCCAGCGCTCCTGGGCGGGGTTGCGGGGCGGGAGGAAGAGCACGGTCTCGCGGTCGTCCCCACCGGGCGCGACGATCAGGAGCCAGGCGTCCTGCGTCTCGAGCTCGGTGAGATAGAAGAACGTATTGTTCTGGCGGAAGTCGTTGTCCTGGACGTAGTCGCGCTCCAGCTGACGCTCGTGGGCCGAGGGGACGAGCACGACCCCGCGGCCGATGCGCGCGGCGAGCGCGCGGCGCCGGGCGGCCACCGCCGCGGTGTCCACCGGCCGGCCCATGACGGGGAGCTCGGGGATTGGTGTCCACGCGCCGAGCGGCGCCGGCGCGGGAGGCCCCTGGGCGGGGGCGGGGGCGGTGATGCCGAACACCAAAAAGAGCGCTATGCGCATGGGCTCCGAAGCTATCGCGCCGCTGGAAAGGCGGCAACGTCTTGACGCGCCCTCCGGTGGGGCAACAAACTATGCCATGACCGTCCCTTCCGCTCCGACGAGCGCCGACGCGAAACGCCTGACGACGCGCGTCGCCGAGCTCGAGCGCGAGCGCAAGCACCTGCTCGCCGTCGTCGAGATCCTGAAAGAGCTCTCGACCTCGCTGCACTTCACCGACATCCTCCAGACCATCGCGCGCAAGCTGGGCGAGGCGTTCGGGCTGGACCGCTGCTCCATTTTCCTCGCCGAGCGCGGCGGCGAGTCGGTGCGGCTCGTCGCGTCATACGAGGACCCCACGATCCGCAATTACGTGGTGGACCTGGAGCGCTACCCGGAGCTCAAGCGCGCGATGCAGAGTGGCGAGACGGTCTTCATCGCCGACGCGGCGACCGATCCGAGCTTGAAGCATGTGAAGGGCGAGTTCATCAGCCGGCGGGTGAAGTCCATCACCGTGGTGCCGATCACATGGCGTGGAACGGCGATCGGCGCGATCTTCCTGCGCACGTTCCGCGACGGCTCCCCCTTCTCGGAAGCGGACATGCGGTTCGTGCAGGTGGTGGCGTCGCTCACGGCGCAGGCGCTCAGCAACGCCCATCGCTACGAGCGGCTCGCCCAGCGGCAGCGGGAGACGGGCGAGACGATGCGGCGCCTGGAGCTGGAGCGGGCCGCGCTCGTTTCCTTCCTGGGGCGTCTGCTCGCCGCCTTCGGGGAGCGCGAAGGCGCGGCAGCCGCGGGTGGGGGAGGTGGCGAGCAGCCGCGGGCGAGCGCCCAGGAGCTCGACCGCCTGGTCGCCGTCGCGATGGCGGTCATCCAGGAAGAAGCCAAGGCTCGGTGAAGGGCGCCGCCCGCGCCGCGGAGCTGCGCCGGATCCTCGAGCGGGCGAACCACGCCTACTACGTACTCGACAAGCCGGAGATGTCGGATGGCGAGTACGACCGGCTGTTCCGCGAGCTGCAGGAGCTCGAAGCCCAGCATCCCGAGCTCCGCACGCCGGACAGCCCCACCCACCGCATCGGCGCCGAGCCCGCGGAGGGGTTCCAGAGGCACCGTCACCTCGTGCCGATGCTGTCGCTCGCCAACGCCTTCAACGAGGCGGAGCTCGTCGAATGGGAAGAGCGGAATGCGCGGCTCGTCCCCGAGGTCAAGCAGGCCGGCTACAGCCTGGAGGTGAAGATCGACGGCGCCGCGGTGAGCCTGACCTACGAAGACGGGGTGTTCGTCATCGGCGCCACGCGGGGGAACGGCGTCGAGGGGGAGGCCATCACGGGCAACCTGCGCACCGTGCTCGACCTCCCGCTCCGGCTGCACGGCAAGCACTGGCCCCGGAAGATGGAAGTGCGGGGCGAGGTCTATCTCTCCAAGTCCCGGTTCGAGAAGCTGAACCAGGAGCGCGAGGCGGCGGAGGAGCCGCCGTTCGCGAACCCCCGCAACGCCGCCGCCGGGGCGCTGCGCCAGCTCGACCCCAAGATCACCCGTCGCCGGGGGCTCCGCATCTTCTGCTTCCACATTGAGGCGCCGGGCCAGAAGCTCCCCGTGGACACGCAGCACGAGCTGCTCGCCCAGCTGGCCGAATGGGGATTCCCGGTCGAGCCGCATTACGCCGTCGCGCCGGATCTGGCGCGCGCCCAGGCGGAGGTCGCCAAGCTGGAGCAGCTCCTCCCGAACCTCGATTACGGAGCCGACGGCGTGGTGGTGAAGGTCGACGCGCTCAGGCTGCACGCCGAGCTCGGCACCGTGAGCAACCGGGAGCCCCGGTGGGCGGTGGCCCGCAAATTCGCCCCGGAGGTGCAGGTCACGAAGCTCCTGGATATCAAGATCAACGTCGGCCGCACCGGCGCGCTCAACCCCTACGCGGTGCTCGAGCCGGTCGAGATCGGCGGGGTCACCGTCTCCACCGCCACGCTCCATAACTTCGACCTGATCAAGGCGAAGGACATCCGCGTGAACGACATGGTGGAGGTCACCCGCGCCGGCGAGGTGATTCCGCAGATCCTGGGGCCCGTCTTGAAGAAAGGCGTGCGCCGGCACAAGCCCTACGAGCCGCCGGAGCGCTGCCCGGTGTGCCATTCCCGGGTCGAGCACCCTCCGGACGAGGTGATGGTCTACTGCCCGAACGTGTCCTGCCCGGGCCGGGTCTTCGAGAGCATCGTCCACTTCACCGCGATCATGGACATCCGCGGGCTCGGCTACGAGCGCGTCCGTGCGCTGCTCGACGCCAAGCTCATCGACGACGTCGCCGACCTGTATGAGCTGACGCCGCTCCAGCTCATGAGGCTCGAGGGGTTCGCCGAGAAATCGGCGCAGCAGATCGTGGACGCGATCCAGGTCTCGAAAGAGCAGCCCCTCTCGACCCTGCTCTACGCCCTGGGGATTCGCCACGTGGGCGCGCAGGGCGCGAAACAGCTCGCCCGCCACTTCGGGACGATGCGAGCGCTGGCGCAGGCCTCGGCGGACGAAATCAACCAGGCCCGCGGGATCGGCCCGGCCATCGCCGACGCCGTCGCCGGCTTTTTCGCCGAGCCCAAGAACCGCAAGCTGATCGAGCGGCTCGAAAAGCTCGGCTTGAGCATGCACGAGCCGGCCGCGGCCGAAGCGAGAGGGCCGCTCGCGGGACAGACCTACGTCATCACCGGGACGCTTCCATCCCTGTCACGCGCCAGGGCGGCGGAAGTGATCGAGGCGGCGGGAGGGCATGTGACGGACAGCGTCTCGAAGAACACCACTGCCCTGGTCGCGGGGGCCGACGCCGGCTCCAAGCTCGACAGGGCGAAGGCGCTCGGCGTGCCGGTCATCGACGAGGCGGAACTCTTGCGCCGCGCCCGCGCTACACCCTAAGTTGGCGTCCGATATGAGCGCCCTCTCCCCGCTCACCGCGGCCGACGGACTCACCATCGGCCGCGAGGCGTTGCGACAGCTCCGCCACAGCCTCCTCCGAAACAGCGCCGACCACGCCATCGGCATCCTTCAGGAAGCGGGGTTCGCCGCCGGGGAGGGGGTGTACCACGCGTTTTGCGGCTGGCTCCCGGCTCAGCTGGGGGTGGCCCGCCCTGAGGAGCTCGACGCCGGCCTCTTGAGCGACGTGCTGTCGGCCTTCTTCCACGCCGCCGGCTGGGGGACGGTCACGGTCGGCCCCCTGGGCGACGCCGCCCTCGCCCTCGATACGGGCGATTGGGTCGAGGCCGAGCCGGGAAGCGCGGAGATGCCCATGTGCTTCTTCTCAGTGGGGATGCTGTCGGATTTTCTGCGCCGGCTCTCGGGCGAACCCGTCGCGGTTATGGAGGTCGAGTGCCGCAGCAGGAACGACCCCCGCTGCCGCTTCCTGTCGGGCTCGCCGGCGACGCTGAACGCGGTGTACGAGGAGATGAGACGGGGGCGGGGGTACGAGGAGGTGCTCGGCGCGACCCGGTAAGCCGACGTGCCCGGGCGAGCCACGGCGCCCGTCCCCGTAAGGACAACCGGCAGGGCGCCTCCGATGAACC
>WNGG01031667.1_pt1 | contig 10535 bp, 8 predicted proteins | sample 5400661 | NCBI WGS metagenome assembly WNGG01 (sample SAMN13153372, study PRJNA577476) | soil metagenome | isolation source: 100 cm soil or saprolite under Garry oak tree replicate 1 | place: USA:California | collected 2016-06-15
AGCGGCACCTCCCGCGCCCGCCCCGCCGCCACCGCCTCCCGGTAGACCGCCGCATCCGCCTCCATATCCGGGCCCGCGACGGGCAGACAGTCCGAGGCCGGCGCGGCGTCAGCGGCGGCCGAGGCGCAAGCCGGCGCGGAATCAGCGGCAGGCGGGGTGCAAGCCGGCGCGGCGTCAGCGGCGGGCGGGGTGCAAGCCGGCGCGGGGTTGGCGGCGGGCGTCTCGGCGGCGCGGGTTGGCGGGCCGTCGTCGGAGGCGGGCTCGCGCAGCCACGGGGCCGAGCCGGTCACGGCGTCGATGACCGCGGCCAGATCCAGTTCCCAGCACCAGGACAACCCCTCGGCCGCAGAGGCGGGTGACTGCGCGAACCCTGCGCCAGCTGGGATCGAGCCGGCGCCGACGGGCGCGGAACCGCCCGGATTCTCGGGTCCCACCTCATCCCCCGCTCCTGCCATCCGGTCACCTCCCTCGCAGGTCTGCGCCTCGATCATTTCTTCGTCTATGTTAGCGAGTACCTCTGACATTCTTAGACAATGATCATCTATATATTCGATTTCAGTCAGCTACCCACTGACGACGACATCCGGTACTCCGGGTGGCGCTGCACATGACCTCAGACGGGCGCGTCACCGGTCCGGCGCCGTGCGCGCCGCCGGCTGGCCACCCCACAGGTCCGTGAGGGCCCGATGCCGCTCGGGCCTGGACCGGCCGCGCAGGTCGGCGAGGCCGCGCTCGGTGACGACGACGTCCACGTCATGCGCGGGCGTGGACACCGGCCGGGACAGCCGGGTCACCAGGGTCGGCCGGCCGCGATGCAGGGTCGGGACCGCGACGATGCTGAGCCCGCCGACCGACCGCGCGGCGGCGGCCGCGTAGTCGGCATGGCCGCCGATCCCGCCGAGCACGGACGCGGCCGATCCCTCGACATTGACCTGGCCGTCCAGGTCGATCTCGACGGCAGTGTTCACGGCGAACAGCGGATCGGCCGACAACCTGCCCAGATCATGCGTGTACTCGATCGGGTGCAGCAGCGGGCGGCCATCCGCCCACGCGTAGAGCCGCGGCCCGCCGGTCAGGTACGCGGCCACGGGCTCGCCGACCAGCAGGCCGCGCTCGGCCAGGTCGAGCACGGCGTCGGGCAGCAACCCTGAGTCGATCCGGACGGGGACGGCGAGCTCTCTGAGCAGCGCGTTCGCCACCGGGCTCGGACCCACCTGCAACCGCGCGCCCGGCGTGATCAACGGCGCGACCAGGGCGGCGATCGCCTGGTGCTCGGATACCGGCCTGGCATCGGGCATCGTTCCCGGCGGCTCGGACGTGTCGCCGATGATGGTGAGCCGGCCGGCGGGCAGCGGCTGTCGGCGTCGGCCCGCGGCGCCGCGTGCGACACGACGGCGGCAATGGCCGCGCCCGCGTCGATCGCGGCGCGCTGCCAGGACACCTCGCTGCCGAACGCGAACCCGCCGCCGGCTCGCACCACGGTCGCCACCAGCAGGTCGGGCCGCCAGGGGCCGTGCAGCAGCGCGGGCACGGCAGACAGCCTGGCCGGGGCGAACCGGACCTGGCCGGCGTTCACGGCCTGGCGCAGCCCCCAGCCCGGCATGAAGGTCCTGACGTCGGCGAACGCGCCGAAGGCCAGGCCGGGGTCGGGTCTGGGCATCCAGCCGAGGATCAGCCGCACCCCGCCGGCCCTGCCGTCCCCGCCGGCCCTGCCGTTCCCGCCGCACCTGGCCGCCGCTTCGCTCAGCTCGCGGGACGCGGTCAGCGGCGCACCGTACCCGTCGCCGACCGCGACCGTCATGCCGGGCCGCACGAAATCGGCCAGCTCAGCGGTGCGCACGGTGCCACCTCACGCCGACCGGCCCGCGCGGCACCAGCCGTTCTGCGGGCACCAGCCTCCGAGCGGCACCAGCCGTTCTGTCGGCACCAGCCGCCCGAGCGGCCGCGGCACACCCGCAACCAGTCCCATCTCGCCTCCGCAGGACATCACGCCGTGCGCTTTGTTGATCCAAGAAGACGATCCCACGAGGCGCAGGCCGGCCCGCGCTGCGGCGATACGGCCGCGTAGCGTCCTTGCGTACGGCGTCCGACGGACAAGCGGACGGTGTCCGACGGACAAGGAGTGAGGTTGTGGCTGCCGAGGTGGACCTGCTTGTCCTCGCCGAGCTGAACCCCGACGTCCTCGTGTCGTCGGGGGACGCCGACATGCGGTTCGGCCAGGTCGAGCAGCTCATCGACCGGGCGAGCATCACGCTCGGCAGCTCGGGTGCGATCACCGCGTGCGCGGCCGCGGCGCAGGGACTGCGGGTCGCGGTATGCGCCGTGATCGGAGACGACCCGATCGGCGAGTGGACGGCGGAACAACTGCGCGGCCACGGTGTCGACATCGCGGGCGTCATCAGGCGGCCCGGCCGGCAGACCGGGATGAGCGTGGTCCTGACCCGCTCGGACGGGGACCGCGCGATCCTGACCTACAGCGGCACGATGCCGGATCTGACGGCGGCCGACGTCACCCCCGGACGGCTCCGGTCCGCCCGGCATGTGCACGTGAGCTCGTTCTTCCTCCAGCGCGGCTTGCAAGCCGGACTGGCCGGCCTGCTCGGTGCCGCGCGGCAGGCGGGCGCGACCACGTCCTTGGATACCGGCTGGGCGCCGGCCGGCGAGTGGGCGAGCGCCGGCCCGGCCCTGCGGCACGTGCACTACCTGCTGCCGAACGCGGCCGAGTGCGCACACCTGGCCGCGGCACTCGACGCCGCGGCGCTCGACGCCGCCGCGCTCGACGCCGCCGCACTCGACGCCGCCGCACTCGACGGGACCGCACTCGACGGGACCGGCGGGCACGCGCAGCGCGGCGAGGAGCACGACCATGGAGACGGCGAGAGCCAGCCGACCGCGCTCCGCGCCGCGGCGCTTCGGCGTCTCGGGCCAGACGTTGCGGTCAAGCTGGGCGCGAGCGGCGCCCTCGCCGTCACCCGCGGCGGCGTCACGCGCGTGCGGGGCCGCGCCGTCGCTCCGGTGGACACCACGGGAGCCGGCGACTGCTTCAACGCCGGGTTCATCGCGGGCGTGCTCGACGGCTCGACCACGGCCGACTCGCTCAGGCGCGCGGTCGCCTGCGGCTCGATCGCCGTCACCGGCTGGGGCGGCACCGGCAGGCTGGCGACCCGCGCCGAGGCGCTCCAGGCCGCCGCGCAACTACCCAGCGAGCAACTGCCAAGTGGGTAGCACGAGTCCGCGAGCGCGGTGAGGATGGGGGGTGATCCGAGATCACCCGAATGAAGGAGAAGCCGCATGGCGGGCCGCAGGCTCCTGATCGTCGCCGCAGCCGCGGGCGCCGGAGTTGCCGGGGTCGCCGTTCCCGGCGTCGCGGCCGCCGCCGCCCCGATCGCGCACTGCTCGGCGGGCGCCCGCACCCTGGCCGCGCCCGGGTCGCGGCTGTACCCGGAGACCGGCAACGGCGGATACGCCAGCCTGCACACCCTCGTGCACCTGGTCTACGACGCGAAGGCGAACAGGTTCCTGCCGGGCAACAGCGTCGTCCTGACCGATCGCGCCGCGCAGTGCCTGACCAGCTTCAGCCTGGACTTCGAACGGCATTCGCGCAACACGAGCGCGGGCCCTGACCTGACCGTCAGGTCGGTCACCGTCGACGGGCAGCCCGCCAGATTCAGATTCGCGCAGCCGACGTACCCTGGCGACCCGAACGGACAGGACGACACGAACCCGGCCGCGCACGAGGCGTCGCAGACCAGCCCGGTCGGCGGCCCGCACCACAACCCGCTGCCGCCCGCCTGCACACCAGAACTGCTGTCGTTCAAGCACCCGAACGCGCGCAACGGAACGCAGTGCCCGGCCAGCAAGCTCGTGATCAGCCCCTCCGCTCCGCTGCGGAAGGGGTCGGTGTTCACCGTCACGGTCCGTTACACCGGCCGGCCGGGCCTGCACAACGACGGCGACGGCAGCACCGAGGGCTGGTTCCGTGCCCCCGACGGCGGCTTCGTGACCACCGAGCCGGTCGGGTCGGAGGACTGGATGCCGCTGAACGACTACCCCGCGGCCAAGCCGACCTACGACTTCGCCGACACCGTCACCGCCGGCCGGGTCGTGGTCGCCAACGGAGTCCTCGTCTCGGTCAGGCACCACCGGGCCAGCCGTGAGTTCCCCGGCGGCTCGGTGACCTGGCGCTGGCACTCCGCCGCTCCGATCGCGAGCTACCTGGTCGAAGACAGCGTCGGCAACTACCGCCTGACCGCGCGCACGGCCAGCGACGGGATCAGGTTCTACCGGGCGCAGGACCGGGCGATCGGCGCCGCCAGGCAGAAGAAGAACCTCGCGGTCATGAACAAGCAGCGGGCCATTACCGCGTTCGAGGCCCAGTTCAACGGGGCCTATCCGTTCACGTCGGACGGGATCGTCATCGGCACGCCGAACGCCAGCTTCGAAGAGGAAATGCAGACCATGATCACGTTCGCGGGCGGCACCATCGACACCGATGTGCTGTACCACGAGAACATGCATCAGTGGTGGGGCGACAACGTCACAGAGAGCGGCTACCAGATGACCTTCTTCAAGGAGGGGCTGGCCACGCTCGCAGAGTCCCTGTACCACGCCCGGCTGGCCGAGAAGGCCGCGGGCGGCCCGCACACGCGCAGGGGCCGGGCTGCCTTCCAGGCGAGCCTGGTGCGCCAGTTCAACGCGGTGTACCGCCAGCGCGGCCGTTTCTGGACCGTCGCGCCGTCCAACCCGGAGCCGTCCGGCCTGTTCAGCGGCGCGTCGACCTACGCCAGGCCGGGAGCCGCCTACATCGCGCTGCGGCAGATTCTCGGACACGGCAACTTCGTCCGGGCGCTGCGGCAGATCCAGCGCAGGTACGGCGGCGGCAGCATCACCGAGGCCCAACTGGAGACCGGCTTCACCCGGCTGCTGGCGACGCCGAGCCACGCCTGCCGTACCCGCCTGAACCGCTTGTTCGGCCAGTGGTTCGACACGGCGTACCCGGCGGGCGGCGGGAAGCACCGGCCGCGGATCACCGGCCCCGGCCTGGCGGGCCAGGACTTCTACCGACCGGGCGCCGGCTGCTCCCGGCCCTAGCCCGGGGCCGGACGGGCCGGACCGACCGCGGCCCTAGCCCGGGGCCGGACGGGCCGGACCGACCGCGGCCCTAGCCCCGGGGCCGGCCGGGCCTGACCGACCGCGCGGCCCCCTTCAGCCGCCGGCGAACTGCCCGGCGACGCTCTCCAGTCGGCTCCGGTACGCCTCCCACCACGCCTTGTCGCCGGGGCTCATGTTGTCGTTGCCCCGCGCGAGGTTGTCATTGCCCGGCGAAAGCCCGGCTGCGCCGTCGATGAGTTCCCTGACGATGTCGGCGTGCCCGGCGTGCCGGTCGGTCTCTGTGCCACTCCAGCCATGCGGGTCAGTGTGCCACCGGGTACCGACAGCCCGGCGGCCGGGCCGATGGCGGTTACTGCTCGGCGCCGATGCTGAGCACGTGCCAGAAGGTCGCCGTCAGCCACAGCACGGTCGTGGCGACCACGAGGAACTCGAGCGCGTGCCCGCTGTTGCCGAGCAGCCCGATGAGGCCCGAGACCAGGGCGATCGTCCCGGTAACTGTCGTGATCCTGCGGACGACCACCCCCCAGGGCGGCTGCGGCGTCGTGTGCAGGTCCCAGGCCGCGACCACGGCACAGCAAGCGGCAAATCCCAGCGCGACCGCGCTGGCTGCCCACGCCGTGGAGATGAAGGGCAGGTGCGCGCCCGTCTGGTAGGCCGCGGACACCAGCACGACCGCGAGGACGGCGATGGACGAGATCAGGTCCCTCCAGGTCAGCCCCATGACGGCAGCTCCCATCGACGTCCGGCTGCGCTGTGGCCAGGTTCATCCAGTGTGCGCCTCGCGGCCGGGTGGGGCTACCGCGATTTCTGGCCAGGCAGGCCCGTCCGATCGGAATAACCGACGGGTTCTCGCCGCGATCAGGTATCCCGAATGCGGACAGCCACTTGCTCACCACGGCGTCTCTGGCGCACCAATCGGACGCGGAGGTAAACTCCCGGCAGCGCTGACGCGTCCAACTGACTATGAGCGTGATTATTGCCGCCCTCGCTGGTGTCGGCGTGGCCGCTTCCATCCTCTGCCCGGTCGCGGTAGCCCTCAGCCGTGCCGCCTGGATCCGCGGAGTGCGCCGTGGGTACTCGAACGCGCGCCGCACCTACGACCAGGACGTGTCCGAGACCGCGGCCGCGATCCTCAGCCGGGCGCTGGCGGGCAGACCCGGGCCGCATCTGCGGACCTTCCCCGGCGGCCGGCGCTGACGGACTGACGCTAGCCCGCCAGGACGTCGCGGCGCTCGGGTTCGATCGCGGCCAGCCTGGCCTGGGCGGCGGCGGTGCGGCTCCACAGCCGCGCCGGAGCTGCGGTGCGGTCGGGAGCGGGAGAAGGCCGCCACCGAGCCTGACATGTCGCAGAGCACGACGATCTCCGGTTTGGGCGGCCTGGCGGGCTCGGTGGCGAGCCGGAACGGCACCCCGCCGGTTCCCATCGCCAGGTGCAGCGTTCTGCGGATGCTCAGCTTGCGCCTGCGGTGCATGGCTAGCTGGGCGAGTATGTGAGTCAGCCGCTGCACGAGCGGCCCGATCGCCGCGGCGATGGCCTCCAGCTCGCTGGCCGACGCGCTGACGATGTCGATGTCCTCGGCCAGCCGTACCCGCATCGTGGCCCGCACCGCGCGGGCGCCGCGGTCGACGACCAGGGCGCGCCTGATGGCCGCCCGCAGGTCGGCGCGGAAACCTTCCAGGTCGGCGGCCTGGTTCACGGAGATCGCGGTGAACACGCCGGCCACCGGGCTGCCCGGCGCCAGACCGCCGAACCTGCGCACGTACTCGTCCGCCAGCAGCCGCTTGACCTGGGTGTCGTCCGAACCGATCACCGCGAGCAAGGTGTCCCGCAGCTCCTGGTCGCTCATCGCCGCGACCAGCTCGGCACCGGGCTGGCGGCCGCCCGCGGTGTAGAGATCGAAGAGCAGGTTGAACGCGTCGAGTTGCTTGGCGCGCTTAACCAGGGCGGACTGCAGCACCGCCCGGACAACCTCCTTGTCCTGCAGCGAAATCGCGGCCAGCGCCCGCGCGGCGTCGAGGTGCTCGCCAACGGACACCTCGATCCCGACGGCCCTCAGCTCGTCCACCAGGCCGGCCAGCACGCCCTGCACGCTGTCGATCGGGCCGGAAATCCGCGTCACATCTGAAGTATCCAGATAACGCGCAGAACCTCACACCGGGAGTCTGCTTCCGCCAAGATCTACGGAACACATCTGAGTTATGACTATTGAGGTATTAAGCCTGAACGCCCGCTCTGGCAGAATCGGGGACCGTACGCTGATCTGCCCGAGACAAGCATCCCCAATGGAGGCGGAATGCAGTATCGGATCCGCCCGTGGCGAGCGGCCCTCTTCGTTGCGGCAGCAGGTACTGGATCACTACCTGAAGACCCACGGTGGCAAGACGACTGCCACGCATACCCCCGACGACGGTGACCTGGCCGACCAGTTCGCCCAGTACGACTTCGAGCGCACCGCGCCGTCCGGGAACATATCCGGCGGTGCGCTGGTCAGCGCCCAGCAGCAGGCGGCGGCGCTGCCCGCCACATCGGGGACCTGGCAGGAGTTCACCAACAAGCCGTACAACGCCGAGCCGGCCGGCTTCACCGACCCGTTCTGGTCCAACCTCGGGGCCGGCTTCTCGATCGTCGGCGGTCGGACCACGGCGCTGGCGGCAACTCCCGCCGGCACCTGGATCGCCGGTACCGCCGACGGCGGCGTGTGGCGGTCGACGGACCAGGGAGCGAACTGGAAGCCCGTGTTTGACGGGATGCCCTCGCTGTCGATCGGCGCGGTGGCCGTCGACCCGGCCGATGGCTCGGTGTGGGTCGGCACCGGCGAGGCGAACGTGTCGCAGGACTCCTACGCGGGCACCGGCGTCTACCGGTCGACCAACGACGGCAAGTCGTTCCGCCGGGTGGGTGACGACTCCTCGGGCAACAACCCGCTGGACACCCACACCGTGTTCCGGATCGCGTTCGACCCGAGCGGCGACGCGTACGCGGCCACCGATAACGGGCTGTTCCGGATGGCGGCCGGAAGCGGCCAGTGGACCGAGGTGCTCGGCCCGGCCGGCGTCACCGACTTCCCGCCCTATGACCAGCAGGTGACCGACGTCGCGGTGCAGCCAGGCTCGCACGGCCAGGTCGTCATCGCCGCGATCGGCTGGCATGGTCCTGGCAACACCCAGAACAACGGCTTCTACCAGTCCACCGACGGCGGCCACACGTTCGCCAAGGTCGCGCTCAAGGGCACCATCGACGACACCGACATCGGCCGGACCACGTTCGCGTACTCCGCCGACGGCACCAGGCTGTACGCGATCCTGCAGTCGCTGTCCGCGCTCGCCGCGGGCAAGGAGTCGGTGCTGCAGGGCATCTTCGTGTCCTCGGGCAGCCCCGCGAGCCTGGCGGGCCCGTGGTCCACGATCGGCACCGAGCGGAGCCTGTCCTCGTCCGGCTCGGCCCTGCCGGTCGGCTCCGGCTTCGGCGTCGGCGTGCAGGCCTGGTACAACCAGGACCTGGCCGTCGACCCCAGCAACCCTGACCACCTGTACGCCGGGCTCGAGGAGGTCTTCGAGTCGACCAACGGCGGCAAGAACTGGGTGACTGCGAGCCCGTACTGGAACTACACGCTGGCGTGCGAGGGCACGGCGGCGGGCTGTCCCAAGACGACGCATCCCGACCAGCACGCCATGATGATCACCGACGGCAAGATCGTGATCGGGAACGATGGCGGCATCTACAGCAGGCCGCTGTCCGACACGCAGCAGTACGGCGACTGGACCGACCTGAACGCCACGCTGCGGTCCTGGCAGTACTACGACGCGCGGGCCGGGTCGCTTTCCGGCGGCGGCACCGCGGTATGGGGCGGCCTGCAGGACAACGGCTCGTCGTTCCTCGGCTCGGGCGATAGCCAGATGGTGGAGCCGGCCGGCGGTGACGGCTTCGACGTGATCGTCGACCCGGCGAACGCGAACAACGTCGTGGGCGAGTACGTCGACGGCACCATGTACTCCTCGACCGACGGCGGGCACTCGTACAACTACTTCGTCAGCCCGACGTGCGTGGGCCAGGAGACACTCGGGCTGACGCCGAGGCCAGGCTGCGACCCGGCCGCCAGGTTCGTCACGCCGCTCATCCAGGACCAGCAGAACGCGAACGTCTGGCTGATCGGCGGCCGGTTCGTCTGGGTCAGCAAGGACGGCTGGAACACCCGCTGCACGGACACCGACTGCTCGTCCTGGCAGAACGTGTTCGACACCGGCTCCGGCCACTCGGTGACCGCGCTCTCGTCAGCGAACGGCGGCGGCGTGATCTACGCGGCGTGGGTGGCCGGCGGCGGCAACCCGGGTCCGGCGTTCGCGTCGGGCATCGCCACCAACTACGGCGGCACCTGGCACCAGGTCAGCACGACCGGTCTGCCGAACCGCTACATCGCCGGGGTCACCGTCGACCCGAGCAGTCCGGCGCACGCCTACGCCATCTTCAACGGCTACTCCCGCCGGTTCGTCCCTGGCGGCGGCGTCGGCCACGTGTTCGAGACCAGCGACGGCGGCCAGTCGTGGACTGACATCTCGGGCAACCTCCCCGACATCGCCTCCGATGCGCTCGTGCTGGCTCACGGCCAGCTGGCGCTGGGGACGGACGCGGGCGTGTTCACCGCGGCCGAGGGCCAGGGCAGCGCGACCACCTGGTCGCGCCTGGGCACTGGGCTTCCCAACGCCGCGGTCGACGACCTGACGGCCGGTCCCGGCGGTTACATCTACGCCGCGACGCACGGCCGGGGAGTCTGGAGGTTCGCCTTCTAGCTATCCAGTCGACGGTGCCCCGGGGAGTTCGCTCGCCGGGGCACCGCTGCGTGTGGCGGCGCCGGCTGGCTCGCTCAGTGCGCGCGGTGACCGTCTGTGAGGATGGCGGCGACATGTGCGAGCGCCTGGTCGTCGCCGACGTTGCCGGGGAACACGACGTACGGCATGCCCATCGCCGCCGGCGCCGCGTCGACCGGGCGGAACACCGAGACCAGGCCGGGGAAGATCTGGCCGGCCACCTCCGCCCGCCTGATGCCCAGGCCGCGGGTGGCGACGTCGTGTGAGGTGATCCCGCCCTTGGCGATGATCCAGGCCGGCCGGACGGCCAGCGCGTCGCGGACGATGCGGGCCAGGGCCGCCGAGACCGCCCGGCCGGCCGCGAGAGGGTCTGCCCCGCCGCCGGGGACGAACGCGCGGCTGGTGTACAGCAGGACGTCCGATCGCCCGAGCGCGTCGGTGACCCTCCGTGCGGCCGCGGCGACGACGTCGCTGGTACCGCCGATGACCGCGGGAACGTCGAGTTCGACGCCGGCGGTGCCGCCGCGCGCCCGCAGGTCGGCAACCTGCCTGCTGGTCTGAGCGACGTGGGATCCGACCACGATCAGGCCGTGCTGCCCACGGCCGGGGCCGGCCAC
>WNGG01023394.1_pt1 | contig 10532 bp, 9 predicted proteins | sample 5400661 | NCBI WGS metagenome assembly WNGG01 (sample SAMN13153372, study PRJNA577476) | soil metagenome | isolation source: 100 cm soil or saprolite under Garry oak tree replicate 1 | place: USA:California | collected 2016-06-15
CTGTATTCGGATCTTTGTGGTCAGCGACCACCGCCATCTCGCGATCGTAGTCCACAAAACAAATACGCACCAGGCGCTCGTGTGCCACCCGCGACCTCAGGCTTAGTGAACAAAAATAACGCAAGTAAACACTCCGGTCCGAAAGCGTCTCGTGAAACTTCGCCATCAGTGGTTCGTCTTCAGGGCGGATAGGCCGCAGAGTAACCTCGGTTCCCTTCTTCATCACCCATGACGCGACATATTGCGCAGGGTACGGACGAACCGCCGGTTTCGGGAGGTGATCGGGGTCCGTCCCTGGATCGTGCAGGACCACGCGGGCGTCCAGCGCCAGCAAGCGATCCGGTGAAGCCAGCAGAGGATTGATGTCGATCTCCGCGATCCAAGGCTGCTCGACCACAAGTTGACTAAAACGGACCAACAGGCCCTCGAGCGCCACTAGATTGATGGGTTGACGCCCGCGAACGCCCTTGAAGGCTGCGAAGATTCGCGTTTGCTCCATCATTCTCTGTGCAAGCGTAGTGTTGAGTGGGGGAAGCGCCAAAGCACGGTCTCGATAAACTTCCACCAGTTGCCCGCCGGAACCAAACAGGATCACCGGCCCAAACTGCGGATCCACGCTGCTGCCGAGGATCAACTCGTAGCCATCCAACCGCACCATGGGTTGCACGGTCACGCCCATAAAATGCTCAGGACCGGCTTTCTCGCCGACGCAGGACTTGATGGCACGAAACGCGGACCGGACCGATTCTTCATCCGGCAAGTTCAGTTTTACGCCACCCACATCGCTCTTGTGCGTGATCGTCTCGGAGAACACTTTCAGGACAACCGGATAACTGACTTCGGAAGCGCATTTCAGCGCTTCATTCTCGTCCCGAGCGATTCGAGTCTCCACTGTCGGAATGCCGTAAAGTGACAGAATTTGTTTTGATTCGAACTCGGTAAGCAAAACTCGGCGGCGGCTGCGAGCGTTCTCGATAATGGCTTCCACCCGGCTGCGAGAAGGAACATCAAGCTCCGGGCCTTGCGCGAGCGCCGGAGTCTCGTATAGCCCGCGCAGGTTGTAGCTGTAGCGCCACATGTAAGTGAACGCCCTCGCGGCGGTGTCGGGGTACGGAAACGTGGGCACACCTGCGGCATTAAGGATGGCCTCTCCTGCGCCGGTAGTGGCGCCTCCCATCCAACTCGCGAGCACAGGCTTTCCGTGGACTTTCGCGTGACCTTTCAGGCGGTCTGCAACCTGGGACGGATCGGTCATGCCTTGCGGCGCCAGAATCACCAGCAGACCGTCGCTATTGGGATCGTTGGAGGCGATTTCGAGCGCCTTGGCATAGCGCTCAGAATCGGCGTCTCCGAGAATGTCGATCGGGTTGTTATGGCTCCAGTGTCGTGGGAGAAACTGATTCAAAGCCTCCAGAGTTTCTTTGGAGAGCACCGCGAGCTCGCCCCTATTGGCGATGAGCGAATCGGTAGCGAGGACAGCAGGTCCGCCGGCATTGGTGACAATGGTGAGCCGTGGTCCTTTCGGACGAGGTTGCTTGCTGAGAACTTCCGCCATATAGAACAGGTCGGCAATGCTGTGAACCCGCAAGACGCCGGAGCGCCGGAAGGCGGCATCGAGAACTTCGTCGCTTCCTGTAAGCGCCCCGGTGTGCGATGCTGCGACTCGTGAGGCCGCCTCCGAACGCCCAGCTTTGATGACAATGATAGGTTTGCTGAGAGCCACCTCCCGCGCAGCGGAGAGGAACGAGCGCGCATCGCCGACCGATTCCATGTAGAGCAGAATGCTGTGAGTGTGCGGATCATCGCCAAAGTAATAGATCAGGTCGCCCCAACCCACATCCAACATCGAGCCTGTCGAGACGATTGCACTGAAGCCCACCTGCTCACGCTGGCTCCAGTCGAGGATCGCGGTCAACAGCGCTCCGCTCTGGCTGAGAAAGGCGACATTCCCAGATCGCGGCACATCTTGGGCAAAGGTGGCGTTGAGACCGATCGTCGGATTCATCACGCCCAGGCAGTTGGGACCGATCAGGCGCATAGCACCACGGCGCAGTTGATCTTGAATCTGTCGTTCCAGTTCGGCGCCCTCGGGCCCTCGTTCTCGAAACCCTGCGGAAATCACAATTGCTGACTTCACTCCGGCATCCACGCACTCGCCAATAACACTCGGAACCGTAGATGCCGGAGTAGCCACGACGGCCAAGTCCACCTTCTCAGGAATGTTGCCCACACCCTTGTAGGCCTTGAGTCCAAGAATCTCCGAATGGGTAGGATTGACGGCGTAGACCTTCGACCGGAAACGGCTTTGGATCAGATTCCAGAGAACTGTGCGACCAACGGTACCGGAGCGCTCGGTTGCGCCGATCACGGCCACGGATTTGGGGGCAAATAAGGTTTCCAGTCCAGCCCTCGCCCGAGATTCTGCGAACTTCTCTACACTGCTAGGCGCGTGCTCCGCTTTCGTCACTTCCACTTGACCCTCTGGCCCTATAAGGTCTCATGACCAACGATGAATATTATGGCGCGATCCGAAATCGGTCAAACCGAGATGAACTGCATTCAAGACTGCCGCCATCGATGATCTCTTACGCAGCCTCTAAACGACGGCAAGGATCCTGCGCGTACTACCAGCATCCCGCAACTTTGAGAGTTGCAGTTGGGACGCTGGTAGCCCCGTTTAAGTTTTTCGAGAGTGCTCACCCGCGGACCGTGAGCACCGGGCATCTGGCGTGCGCCACAACGTTGTGGACCGTTGTCTTGACTAGGTGTGTGGAAGCTCCCAGCTTACGCTTCGGCCGGCGCACACCCAAGATGATCAGGTCTGTGCGTCGGTTCTTCGCGAAATCGAGAATTCGATCTGCTGGCGAGCCGAATTCGACAAAGTACTTTGCATGGCAGCACAGCTCGGCTTCTGGCGGGACCAGTTCCTTAAGGCGATGCAACAGAAAAGCAGTGTTCGCCTCCAAGTCCACGGTGCCGACCTCCGGCCGCTCCAAAACGTGAAGCAAATAAAGTTGCGCCTGGTGCTCCTGGGCAAGCGAAATGGCATAGGGCGCAGCCGCCAAGGAGTCCTCACTGAAATCCGTTGCGAAAAGAATTTGGTGAAATTCAGCCAGGTCTTCCGGGTTGTCGAGGACATTTGGCCCAACGGTCAGGACAGGGCAATGTGCCCGCCGGAAGATTTCCTCAGCGATAGAGCCCATCAGCAGTTTTCGAATACCGGTCCGGCCGTGAGTGCCGACGACGAGCAAATCAATATCCTGCTCTTCAATCAGTTGGGCGAGCACTTCCCAGACTTTCCCTTCGCGCATCAACACGCTGTGGGGAATCCCTTGTAGCCTTTCTTCAAGATATTGGACTTCTTTCCGAGCCCGTCCCTCTTCCTCCGCGGCAAGTGCTGGCCAGCTTTCCGGCGACATGAACAACATGTTTGCCTCCGGGGGCAGCACGTGCGCGGCGTAGAACTTTGCCCCATATCGACGGGCGATAGAGAGAGCATAAGGTAACGCCGCATTCGAGCAAGGGGAAAAGTCGGTGGCGAATAAAATGTTTTTAAGTGCGATACGACTGACTGCTTCCACAGTTTTCATAGGGGAGCTCCTATCATCTTCTTAAGTACCCTACACGGGCCCTGCTATGCTGTGACTGGTGTCATCACCGAACGTGATCCGAGTCACATGGGCCGGTTCCCGAAGCGGCATATCAAGGCGATGTAAGCTGTAGTCTCGCCACGCTCTTCGATAGCGCCGATTGGCAATGGACCAACCACTGGGCGCCGTCATAACTCCACGAAGTCAGCTTGGCATCTGGGAAGTGGAGACCATCCCCCTTTTCGGTGGTATCTTATTCCCCCTGTGATCATCCGACTGGCAAAAGCTTGCTGACCTGCACGCGAACTTCGAGCTTCGGCGCAGTTGCCAGTGCACGCGAGACCATACACAATGCCTTAGCTTTACGCAATAAACCGAGTGCCCTTCCCTGGTCCTGTTCGCTGGAGATCATCAAGGTCGGGCGCAGCAGGATTTCGCTGAAGCTGTAGCCCGAGTCGCTCTTGCGCACGATGCCCTCCGCTTCTACTTCCAGGTCGCTGTATTCGAATTTTGCGTATTCCGCGATTACGCGGAATGTGGTCGTAAAGCAGCTTGCGACCGCGCCCAGCAGCAAATCCTCAGGCGTCCACCTGCCTTCGAGACCTCCAAATTCGGGCGGGGCGGTGAAGTGAATAGAATTGGGGGCAGAATCGGACTTCGCGGTTCCAGTTCGGCCGGAAGTCCACCAAGCTACTACGCGATATTTGTGTTGTTCTTCCATGACGTTACCTTTTACTCCGATTTAGATCGAACGGCGGTGAGCGCTGTTTTGTGCCTCGAGAGCTCCGTTACGTGAGCGATAACACCAATTCACGTTCCAATACCTGCACACGTTCGAATTTGTACTTGTCATAACAACTTACCGGCGATTCTGCCTGAGTGAGGCCGCCCACGCGGTGCTCGAAGTCACCATTCTCAGTGACGGCAATCACAAGCGGGGGTGCTAAAATTATGGAAAATACGGTGCCCAATGCGTGCCCCTTACGGTCTGAACATCATCGATAACTGTCTGAACTGCCGGGTCCGGGAGGAACATTTATTTTGCAATCCGCCTCTGCCTGCCTTGCAGAAACTCAACGAAATAAAATCCACTGCTATTTATCCGAAGTCCGCAATGTTGTTCATCGAGGGCCAATTGCCTCGTGGAATATTTGTGCTCTGCACAGGAAAGGCAAAACTGTCCACGTCTTCCAGTGAAGGCAAGACGGTCATCCTCAAGATCTCAGAACCGGGGGATGTCCTCGGGCTTAACGCCACGATTTCGAATAGACCTTACGAAGTAACTGCCGAGATGGTGGAGCCCGGACAGGCAAATTTCATCGGCCGAGACGCTCTGCTGCATTTTCTGCGTGAGCATGGAGAAGTTGCACTGCGCGTTGCAGAACAGCTAAGTCACAACTATTATTCTGCCTACGAAGAAGTCCGCACGCTGGGACTTGCAACTTCACCGTCAGAGAAGTTCGCAAAGCTGCTGCTCTCCTGGTCCGCCAACGCTGCGCATTCTACCGATGCTTCGCACATTAAGCTGACGCTTACGCATGAAGAAATCGCGGAGATGATTGGCACCTCGCGCGAAACGGTGAGCCGCTTATTCTCCGAGTTCAAGAGGAAGCAGCTGCTGCAGATGAAGGGATCCACACTGATCATTCGCAACAAACCCGCCCTGGAGAGAATGGTGCACACCTGAGTGCGTGGCAGCGAACACACCCGACGAACTCACAGCGCGTCGAGCAATCTGTCGTAGTACGCCTTGCCGTGACTGAGGCTCAATATACCGGCTAGTTCGGCCAACCTCCGATACTTGGCAAGCACATTCACCCCGCACTGCACGCGCAGGTCTGTTACGCGCGGAAGTAACATGCTCGGCCACCGGTACATTCGAAGTACCGTCCAGAGCCAGACTTTGATGCAGGCAGCGAGCGAATAAAGCCGGAGGTCTATCGCGACTTGAAGCGCCTCAAGAACCAAGGAGTCTTTCTCCGTGTACGCATCCCGGTCCTTGTCTTTGATTAGCTCATATTCCCCGGCTACCCAGAGCTGAATCACTTGGACATTATGGGCGACGCGGTGCAAGTACTCCCGAACTAGGCGTATCCGGTCCTCCTGGGCGCTGCGGAATGCCTCGCGAGTGAGTGACTGTCGAAGAGCCCACTCTTCACCCGCATCGAGTAACAATTCCAAATCTGACACGTCGAGTTTTCGTACAAATAGGATCACATGGTCAATCCTGTGGGGGCGCGCTCGAAAGAAAGTAGTGCGCGCAACAACAGCTAGGAATACGAGGACACACAAAAACGGGAGCAGGAATGCAATACTCATGACAGCCTAGGAATGTAAATCGATCAATCCTTCCTTATCTCCGCTACTCAATGTCGATCGCCAATCTCATCCCTTTCTCAAAAATGAGCGAATCGCTAACAATTGGCGACGCAATTCGTTGACTGCTTCCTCTGGCGACAGTCGTTCGCCGGCGGCGTGGTCGTTCGACGGTTCGGCATGGAGCACCGCCGACAACCAGACCGCTAACACCACCACATATGCCACGGCCGGAAGCATTTCGCTCACAAATCCAAATCGTGTTACGAATGCAGAACGGACGGCACCTCCGAAAGCGACTGCGAGAGATGAGATGCCAAACCCCAGGACAAAGCGGTATTCATGAACCCTCCAGGGCACCTGAAAGAACTTTGCCAGCACAAAGAAAAGGATTGAGATGGCCAGGATGACGTATTGCGCCGTCAAGGCCGCCGAAATTATGGCCGCGCCGGCTGCACTGGCATGAACGGGCGGAGATACGTATCCCCTCCAGGCGGAATACGCCAGGGCTCCTTCATGAAACTCTCATGCGCTGCCAGGACGGTGAGGATCATCTCAATCGGTGCTGTGAACCAATACACGTAAAAGTAAAGGTGCTGATTAGCGAGAAATGCCGAACGTACGACTGTCTGCACCGCAACGTACGCGATGTAGGCCGCAAAAAGGGGGAATCTGCCGTAGAGGCTTCGGCGCCCCATCAGCACAAGAATCCAGACCTGGAGGATTACACAGATCCACTGCAGAGATAAGCCGAACCAGTACATAAAGCCTGCGGATGGCAAGCTTAAACGAGCTATCCGCAGGCTTCAACCGAACGTCACCGAACAGCGACCGAACCGGATCCCGGCTCCGGGATCGGCGAGCCATCGGCAACGAGCTTTGGCTTCGGCCATGGGATCGGCGACCCGTCAGCGACCAGCTTTGGCTTCGGCCACGGGATCGGAGACCCGTCGGCAACCAGCTTTGGCTTCGGCCACGGGATCGGAGACCCGTCAGCGACCAGCTTTGGCGAGCCCACAGTTACCGTCAGAGCCAGCTCGCGCAGCTTCTTGGGCCAAGGAATCGGGTTGCCATCGGCAAATGCAGGACTCGCTAACCCTGCCAGCAGCACTCCAAATAAGTGAAGACGAACGACTGAGTGTTTCATTGGTTGCTCCTTTTCGCTTTCGCGTAATTTGGTAGCTCGGCCTCAAACAAGCGGCTCGTGAGTCACACTCATCCAGAGGCTTGCGCCGACCTTGGCGACAATTGTCTCGCCGAGACGTTCGTTCCCCGCTTTTACCTTTGATTTATTCCAGATATGGAAATTGAAGAAACAGTTGAGATGGAGGACAATTGCCGTTGCCCTCGCCGCTCCGCGCGCGAAAACGACCGAGACCAAGAGCTCAAAGGGTCAGAGGGGCTGGATGCGGCGAGAGCCTCCGGTGCGGGAACAAAAATGTCTCTTGACAATCCCCTTGATAGGAGAAGCAGCTTGACGTCACCTCGCCCGTCCCGTTTGACAACTTCCCTTCCCCCCACGTAACTTCGATTTCTTCCTGATATCTGGTACGTCAAGCGGAGGCACGATGAGATACCGCGCAATTCGAACTCAAATCGCTTTCTTGCTTCTTTGCGTACTTCTTTCCACGGTGGCGGTGGCACAAGACTTGGCATCGTTTGAAAAACATACGACTGTCAAGAAGCTGGCAAACGGCCTGACGGTCGTCATTTACGAGCGCCCAGAGGCGCCGGTCTTCTCTTTCTTTACCCATGTCGATGCCGGCTCGGTGCAGGATCCCATGGGTAAGACTGGCCTGGCACACATGTTCGAGCACATGGCGTTCAAGGGCACCGATAAGATTGGCACGAAAGATTACAACGCAGAAAGGGGAGCGCTGCAGAAGGTAGAACAGGCCTACGCCGCCTATATGCGAGAGCGTGACAAGACTGTCGGCCGCGATGATCAAAAGGTCAATCAACTGGAAAAGGCCTGGAAAGATGCCGTTATCGCGGCTAACCAATATGTGAAGCCTAATGAGTTCGGCGAAATCGTGGAGCGCGAAGGTGGCGAGGGAATGAACGCTTTCACTAGCGATGACGAAACCGGTTATCACTATTCCTTTCCTTCAAACCGTCTGGAGCTCTGGGCATACCTCGAGTCGGAACGTTTCCTGCATCCGGTGATGCGGCAGTTTTACGACGAGCGCAACGTGGTAATCGAAGAGCGGCGCATGCGCACGGACAGTCGGCCCATCGGCCGGTTGGTTGAGCAGTTCATCGCCGCAGCCTTTGCGGCGCATCCCTATCATCGACCAACCATCGGCTGGATATCGGACCTGAACTCTTTCTCCGCTACCGATGCGCAACACTTTTTTGACAGCTACTACGTGCCCTCGAACATGGTGGTCACCGTGGTGGGCGACATAAAAGCCTCCGAGGCCATGCCGATTATTGAAAAATATTTTGGCCGGCTGACCTCTCCTCCCACGCCGGACGAGCGGACCACCGTGGAGCCACCGCAGAATTCCGAACGCCGAGTTGTGCTGCACGAGGCTTCACAGCCCTTCTATGTCGAGGGCTATCACCGCCCTGACTACCACGATAAAGATGACGCGGTTTACGATGCCATAGCTGATCTAATGTCGGAAGGGCGCACCTCGCGCCTTTACCGCGCCCTGGTGCGTGATAAGAAGATCGCCTCTTTCTCGGCAGGATTCTCCGGATTTCCCGGCACCAAATATCCGCATCTATTCGCGTTTTACGCTGTTCCCTTGCCCGGTCACACGCCGCAAGAGGTGGGCGATGCGATTCATGCCGAGATTCAGCGAATCGAGAAAGAAGACATCAGCGACGAAGAACTGAAGATGATTAAGACCCGCGCCAAGGCGAATTTGATCCGCGGGCTTGCGGACAATGTAGGACTGGCACTCCAGCTTGGGATATACCAGGCGCGGTACGATGACTGGCGCGAGTTGTTCCGCACGGTGGACCGGATTGACAAGGTCACCAAGGCCGACATCCGGCGAGTCGCCAAAGGAACGTTCGTGCCCATCAATCGCACCGTGGGCATCATCGAGAACGCGGCCAGCGCCTCGGCTGCGCCGCGGCAAGGAGGTCAGGAATGAGGCGTTTCTCTCTCGCTCTCGTATTCTTCGCGTCGATGCTGGCAACGGCCGCCATGCCGCACGCGGCCGCACAAGCAACCGATTGGCAGCAGATCAAAATTCCGCAACTGCCTGCTTTCCACCCTAAGGAGCCGAAGCGAATTGAGCTGCCGAATGGCATGGCGATCTTCTTGCAGGAAGACCATGAGTTGCCTCTAATCGACGGAGTAGCCCGTATTCGCGGCGGATCGCGAATCGAACCGGCAAGCAAAATCGGCATGGTGGATATTTACGGGGAAGTCTGGCGCACAGGTGGAATCAAAACCCAAACCGGCGATCAACTCGACGACTTCCTCGAGATCCGAGCGGCCAAAGTAGAAACCAGCGGCGGTGTGGACTCCACCACGATTGGCTGGTCCTGCCTGAAGGGTGACTTCGAAGATGTCTTCAAAATATTTCTCGACGTGTTGCGTGAACCGCAATTTCGCGATGACAAGCTCGATATCGCACAAAAGGGAGCCTTCGACGCAATCTCGCGACGTAACGACGAGATCGGTGGAATCGCGACGCGAGAGTCCGTAAAGCTCGCCTATGGCGCGAATAATCCGTACGCGCGAGTGCCTGAATACGCCACCATCGCCGCCATCACACGCCCGGATCTCTTGAACTGGCATCATGAACACCTTTATCCCAATAACATCATCCTTGGCGTGGCGGGGGATTTCGACCCGGCAGCCATGGAGGCCAAGTTACGCCAGGTATTTGGTTCCTGGCCCAAAGGCCCGGTTTGGCATGAACCCGAGATCCAGTTCCAGACGGCAAAACCGGGTTATTACCTGGTCGAAAAGAAAGATGTGAACCAGAGCGCGATTCGTATGGTTCAACTCGGCACCACGCGCAAAAATCCCGACTACTATGCGATTGAAGTCTTCAACGAGGCATTCGGCGGAGGATTTTCATCACGCCTCTTCAGTGATATCCGCTCCGCCAAGGGACTCGCGTATGCAGTCGGCGGTGGCATTGGCACTGCATTCGACCATCCTGGAATCCTGAGGATGTCGGTCGGCACCAAAAGCCAGACCACGGTCGAATCAATCCGGGCAATTTATCAGGAGATTGACGATCTGACGAAGCGCCCCATTACGGAAGACGAGATCAAGCGCGCCAGAGACTCCATCCTGAACTCGTTCATCTTCAATTTCGATACGCCGGAGAAGGTCTTGCGGGAACGTATGGCGTACGAGTTCTACGGATATCCGCCGGATTTTCTGGAACGCTATCGCGCGGGTATTGAAAAGGTCAGCACCGCGGATGTTGCGCGCGTCGCGGCCAAGTACCTCCACAAAGACCAGTTGGCCGTGCTAGTGGTGGGAAACACTTCCGGGTTCGATAAACCCTTGGCATCGTTAGGGCAGGTAACGCCCGTGGACATCACGATCCCCCCGCCGCCGCGCGAAAAATCCGCGGAGGGCCAGACCAGCAAGTAGAACCGCGCGTGCGGTACGGCAAAGCACCTAGATTGTTTCGATTTGTTCGGAGG
>WNGG01016235.1_pt1 | contig 10531 bp, 14 predicted proteins | sample 5400661 | NCBI WGS metagenome assembly WNGG01 (sample SAMN13153372, study PRJNA577476) | soil metagenome | isolation source: 100 cm soil or saprolite under Garry oak tree replicate 1 | place: USA:California | collected 2016-06-15
GCATTCTCGGCTCTCTGGCCTCTGTGGCCCACGGCCATCAGCTATGCGGTGAGCTACCTGTTCATCGCCATTATTTGGATAAACCACCATCACCTTATGCCGTTCGTAGGGCCTCCGACGCTCGGATTGATATGGATCAACTTCGTCCATCTTTTCATGGTGTCGCTCCTGCCCTTTGCGACCGCATGGATTGCGCGCACCCGGCTTGCCTCATCCCCTGTAGCGTTTTACGCAGGGTGTTCGTGTGCATCGACGTTGCCTACAATGTCTTCGAGCACCAAGTATTGGCCCATGCGGACGCCACGCAGGTGTCCGCGCGTATGCGGCGTATGGCGAGGCGCCGATTGCTCGTTGTCCTTGCGAGCTTCACGACCGCTATGCTGGTCGCGATCGCCGCGCGTCGGCTTCGGTCTCATATGCGCCGCCCTGATCCTCCACTTGCGGCCAGAAGCCCCTGGCAGTCGGCCGTGACTTAGCGACCGCACGCGAGCTACTGTGAAGGATCGAGTCCACCTCAAAACTCGAATCCCGGCCAAGCTTCACAAATCGATGACGACGTCGCGAATCGGTTGTGAGCAGCAAACGAGAAGATTGCCGTCGGCGGGCTTTTCGAGTGGCTCCGGCCGAAGAAAAACGCCCGCCGAGGAGCCATTCCAGTCAGCGGGCAAGCCCATTCTTTCTGTTGTGCAATTCGCTTGTTGGATGCTACGCCCTCAGTATTTCAACCCGGCCAAATTATTTCGAAGGCGGTTCTACTGGGCCCGAACGCCTTAGGATAGGGGCATCGTAGGCGTATTGGACTTGAGAGGCGGCGACCAGCTACTTCTCACTCATCAGCGGCTTCGTGCAGGTGTACTTTTTTGACATGCTTATCAAACTGAGCTTGGAGCGTCTTTAATCCGGCGGCTGGATTGTTGTTGGCTTCATGCCCACCAATGATGAAGTAAGCGCTGCAGGCCGAGCACTTGCCTTGCAGCGTGATCTCAAGGTGCGGCTTTTCCATTCAGGGAGTCTGACACAACCTCGCTCGAACTCTGTCAATTAGTGTGGGTTTCAGCCGCACCAACGTAAAGCCGTAAGAGTTTCAGAGTTTATCGTCAAACTCTCGTCAGCAACTCCGCAACTCTGGCCGTAATGACTTGGTCGCTGCCAGTCAGCCGCGCTCGTGAGACCTTACCCTTGTCTTCGTATTCTGGGTCTTCCGCGCTGACTTTCCATCCGCACATCACATCATGAATCGCTTTTTCCTTTGCTCTCTGTGAGAGCCTTCGGTCCAATTGTTCGAAACCCAAATATCCAACGAGAACTACGAATACCTTCCACAGAGACAGGTGCATTGCGCCTGCTGCGGCCACAATCAAGAATGCAACTCTCCATGAGATCTGCATGGCTCCTCCTCGCGCGCTCGCATATTCGTCTTCATCTTGCTCGCTTGTAATGATGCCGCGCAACGCTCGCTCTCCCGCATAATTGCGATGGACGGGGATATCCATCTGCAGCAAGTAGGCAGTACAAATCCATTACAATTTTAGACCTTATAAAGGATTGGCAACTGTGCGTGCCGCCGATATGGAGGGATATGGGATTGGTCATCGGTGTTCTGGCGCTTCTTGTCAGCCTCACTTTCAATCTGCTTCAACTCAAGTGGCGGAACGAGGGACGAGCGGAACGTGCCAAGGAGAAGACCGATCAGGAACGCAAAGATCAAGACAAAGAAGCCGAGCAACGCAGCAGAGAACAGGCCCCACCGGAGTTTTACAATTTTGGCGGGACTCCCGGCCCAATACTCGTCAGCGGAAACCAGCATTCACAGGGATTCATGGACTTTACCAGAGCCCTACCCTGCTCGAAAACTCGGCGTTGCATCGGCATCTCGTTCCGACTGATTAGAAAGGCCAGCATCATCGCTGTGCTGGCCGTGGTAGAGTCTGCTGTCGAAACTCGTTACTTGGGGCAACTCTGACTGACCATCTTCAAGCTGGTGACGCGCAATTCGCCCAGTTCCACTTTTCCCGCCGCCTTCTCAACCTGGCCCTCTTTTTTTTCTTCTGCCTTCGCTTCACGGGTGGGCGAACCGGTGACCGTCACCTGGTGGCCGACGTGGTCGGCGAGTTTAACAGTGCCGCTGCGCAATTCCCAGCTCTTGCCGTCTTCGCCGCGAATGGAAAACTCGTCCGTCTGGTCGCCTTTCTGTAGACAACCGGTCACGGTCTTCGTTTGGCTCGCGGACTTTTCTTGGTTTTCTTGTGGGGCAGCTTTGGCATTGTCTTGTTTCGCCTGGTCATCACCAGGTTTCGTGGTGTCCTGAGCAAGAGCTGCCAGGGACACAAACACTGCCAGTACTAAGGAAACCAGCATCAGCCTTTTCATTTTGGACTCCTTCGGCCAGAACTGCTGGGACATTTGGACTAGCGGGTTGGACATCCGAAAACGAATGACGCAAGGATTGTGCTTCTTGACAAGTCTGCGCTCTTCTGGAGGTTCGCGTCAAGAGCAACGACCGGTGAAAGACGTTGGCAGGCTGCTGACAAAGGAATAAACCTTGACCACCTAGCGCGAGCCAAGGCCCAAACCGAATTCGAAGTTAAATCAAACTGCGCCACACCGAAAGATTTGTTCAAAAACACTGAAGGGTATACTTCCATGTATCGGAAGAGACACGAAATTTCTTGGTCGGCCCTAGCAGACGATTCTCGAACTTTGAATGATCAATGTTGGAACTTTGGAACTGACTTCTCATCGACGAGATTTTGCGACAGTAATCGTCTCCGCCTTGCAACGCCGTGTCGAATGTGGGCGTTAAAGTTCGGCGCGCAAGCCTCGCGGATGAATTGCTTCCGCGGGCCGACCTTCCGGGAGTTATCTCATGGTGGCTCGAACCGAAACGCCGAATGCCTCGCTTCCATGGTTAGTCCGTATTACGGCCAATGCCCAAACTTGCTCGAACGTTGCATGCAATGGGTGCGCCTGGAAATGGCGGCCTCGCTCTGTTCTCCAATGCATCGGGGTCCGCATGGCAGCCTCCTCCTGGCCGACCCAATCATATACCCCAAAAAACATGGAACACCCTTTACCTCGCCAGGGCTTTTGGGGCGATGTATGATCTGCTTCTCGGCAAAGGAGCCCTGCCATGCCCATTCAGAAACTCCAGGAATTCCTCGACGGCCACGATATAAAGTATGTCGTCATTTCCCACTCGGTCGCGTATACGGCTCAGGGAGTCGCGGCGCTGACTCACATATCGGGCAAAGAGTTGGCCAAAACTGTGATCGTCAAGATTGACGGGGCGCTGGCCATGGCCCTTCTTCCCGCCTCTTTGCACATTGATCTATCGCAGTTACGATCGGCTACCCGGGCAAATAATGTTGCGCTTGCTTCGGAGGGAGAGTTCAGAGAGCGGTTTCCAGACTGCGAGACGGGAGCCATGCCTCCCTTCGGCAATCTTTACGATATGCCCGTCTTTGCCGATGAGAGTCTAACTCGTGACAAGGAAATCGCGTTCAATGCGGGCTCTCACCGCGAACTCGTGCGACTCGCCTGGGAGGACTTCGTGAGGCTAGTTGAACCCAAGATAGTCAGGTTCGGGGGCGGCGGCATCCATTCCACCGCGGCATAGCGCCTGGCGTGCCCGGCCCTCATGAGTCAACGGAGTTGTCGCCGCCGCAGAACACATCCTAGCCCCCGACCTAATTCTTTCGTTGCCAGTTGCGAAGTAAGGTTCCAGCTAATTGGACGTAGTATTCACTCCCTTTGCCTAAACTCGTATCGCCGTGCTTGTTGGCTAGAGGAAACCGTCGTTCGTCTTTGGCGGAGGATGCGGTCGGAGGCATGCGGTCAACAGACTTCTTCTTGGTCTTCTTTGCAGGCATGTGGCTACTGAGACGAGGTTGCTCCCAGCCCGATACGGCACGCTGTCACATAGGGATGCACGAGGAAGAGTTTACTGCTGGGACTTGCTATGCCTGTGTACCTGCTCGGCTCTACGACGGATGCGACGTTTGATAGCGGTTTGTTCTTTCTGAGCCAGAACTTCTGTTTCCGCCACATCCACTCGCACCACGCTTCAAGGTAGTATCAGCCAGTGCCAACCAAGGGGCAGTATCGTCAGGATCGGGAGTAGCGATGCTATGGGGGCGCTCGTCGGGCGGATGGGTTGCGCGTTGAGGCTGTTCACTCGCCTTGGCTGGGGGGTTCTTGGGTATGGCGACATTTGTGCTACGCTCCGTCGAACTAATTGCCAAATAACACGCTGGTCACAAGGGTTCAGGAAATTCCCCTTCCCGTTATTCATCGATCGTTTCCGATTGCTACCACTGAGCCTAGTCCAGCCATTTTTTTAGCTAAACATCCTTCAGTTGGTTCTCATCCATCCCGAAATAGTGGCCCAGTTCATGGATGACCGTCAGGCGGATTTGTTCGCGGACTCCGGACTCGTTGGAGCAGACCGCTTCAATATTCTTCTGATAAAGCACGATGTAATCGGGCCCCGTCGGTAGGTCAAATATGCTCTTCTTGGTCGTGGGCACGCCATGGAAGAGACCCAGAAGCAGCCGCCTTTGCTGCCCCGACTGCGGTGATGGCTGGTTCGGCGGCATATCCTCTACCAGAACAGCAACGTTACGAATGCGACTGCGAAATTCTTGTGGGAGCGAGTCGAGCACCTCCTCGACTACTTTGACGAAATGTTCACGCTTCATCCTTCACCCAATGAAATGGCACGCTCACTCCGAGTAGCCGTCGTCGTCTTTGTCGTCATCATCGTCATCTTCTTTGCCGTCGCCTTCGTCTTCCTCCTCGTCCTCGTCTGGCTCATGTCGAAGGAGGACATCGGCAGCTACCGGCCGATCAGAAGGGTCTGAGTCGGGGCCTTCTGGATGTATTCTGCTCATGTCCAATCGTACGCCTCGTACTCCTTGGCAAACGCAGGCATTCGCAATGCTCCGGCGGGAGGAACTGCTCGAACGCGAGCCGGGCGCCCTGCTGCACTCTGCCGCAAAACCAACCAAAACACATTATTTGCCCCGCGCAGAATTCCCAGCAGAAAGATGGCTCTGTGCCGGTATGTTTGTGATTCAGGTGCTCCCATTCTTCTGCCGCGTTCGCAACTGCCAGTCGAGCTTCGCATTCCGCGGAATCCAAACCGGAGCAGGTTCTTCTGATGGATCCCTTGCTCGTGCGGCAGACGTCTGGATCAGATCAGCCACACTATTCAGAAGGGCTTCAGGACGCTCCTGCCCCTTGGCGTAAAAACCGTCGGCAAGCACTCCAGTCGGCACAACTCTGCTTCCATAGGCTCCACTGCTGGCAATGACTGAGATCTTGGGGAAGCGACGACGCACCACCGACAGAAATTCAAATCCTGACATTTTGGGCATGTTCAGGTCGGAGACGATCACATCGGGCACAAACTGTTTTAGCTTCAGAAGGGCGTCAAAACCATTTTCCGCGGCAGCGACCTCGTATCTTTCCCGTTGCAGCAACTGCGCGAATACTACTCGGATGTTTTCTTCGTCATCCACCACAAGAACGCGATGCTTTAGGGGTCTAGACATGACCCACCGTCCATAGCTTCGACCAGGTAGTTTTTCCAATAAAAGATTGTCCCGTTTTCGGGAATTCATAAGTACGTTTCCTCTGTCTTGGGTCCAACTGAAGCGGAACGTTAGCTAGAAACGCACGTGGGCGACAGAAGCAGCCAAAGTGGCAGAGCCGCAGGAACTTCCTTCCCCGGTGCGGAAGTGGCAACTTGGTGACACAGGTGGTTGGTCAGTCTCGGTCGTGTTTCCAACGCGTAACTGATGGAGTGCGATTGTCTGGCGGCCGCGTCGGGAGCGGATATGCGAGTGCGCGCTCTGCTCGCCTCACCGGTACACTTTTGAGTAAAATGGAATCTGGAAATCGCCTGACTTGGCTGCGGTGTATGCCTACGCTGCGGGATATCGTTTACGAGAATGTCCGCGAGGGCGAACTTTACGAGAAACTTGACCGGAACCGTGTACGCTGTTTTGCCTGTGGTCACTGCTGCCCCATCCCGGAGGGCCAACCTGGTGTCTGCAAGGTTCGCTACAACCGAGGCGGGACCCTATACGTTCCCTGGGGCTACACCGGTGTAGTGCAGTGCGACCCTATCGAAAAAAAGCCATTCTTCCACGCATATCCCGGCGCATTGGCATATAGCTTCGGAATGCTGGGCTGTGACCTGCACTGTGCTTACTGTCAGAATTGGGTAACTTCCCAAGCGCTCCGTGACCCGACCGCGGTTGGTTCCCCGTTGGGAGCCACCCCCCAGCGACTGGTGCAGCAGGCTCTTCATCAAGGCGCCAAGGTCCTGGTGAGCACGTACAACGAGCCGTTGATAACCAGCGAGTGGGCGGTGGCAGTTTTCAAGGAAGCCCGTGCAGCAGGATTGTTGACCGCCTTTGTCTCCAACGGGAACGGCACCCCGCAGGTGCTGGAATACCTACGACCCTGGGTTGACCTCTACAAAGTTGACCTGAAGAGTTTTGATGACCGCCACTATCACCAACTCGGCGGGCGGTTGCAACCCATACTGGACACGATTCGCCGCCTGCACGAAATGGGCTTCTGGCTGGAAATTGTCACGCTCGTCATCCCCGGCTTCAATGACTCGGATGACGAACTGCAGCGGCTAACAGAATTCATAGCAAGTGTGTCTACGGACATTCCCTGGCACGCGACAGCGTTTCACAAAGACTACAAAATGACCGACCCGGACAACACCAGCGCACAAACCTTGATGCGGGCGGCGGAGATTGGCAAGAAGGCGGGTCTTCGGCACGTATATGCGGGGAATCTGCCGGGCGAGGTTGGGGACTTGGAGAACACACGTTGTCACAGCTGCCAGCAACTGCTGATTGAGCGGTACAGCTACCTCATCATGGGCTACCATCTGACTTCAAGTGGCTGTTGCCCATCGTGTGGAACAAGAACTCCAGGACGATGGGCTCGCGAGTTTCAAGGACAGATCACCGCCCATCCGTTTGTGCCGCATGCGCGTTCCAGTTTGTTCTCGATTCTAGGTCCTTCGGTATCGATGTAAGCCCCTGTGCCAGGTTCTTCCATGGCCAGAGCCAAAGGCCGCATAGTGTAGTTTCCCTTTTCTCTGCCAGTTGGTTCTATGATCTTGGCCGCGTTTGGAGGGCATCGCGGTTCCGCTCGCTAAAACGACTGGGGATTTCGGGGATTGAGTTTGCAGGACAACAAAGGCGAAATTGGAAGTTCTGGGTAGAGTCTCCGAGGAGGGCTCCTCCAAAACCCTCACGACCTCTTGCGACCGAGCACCAATGGGGGCGCCATCGCCCGCCTCGCTGCCTGTTCGCCGGTGACAACATGATTCCTCTATCCGAGTTCCCCGCCATCGATGCCACTCTGAACGCTGCCAGCGCGCTCCTATTGACTCTTGGCTATTTCCTTATTCGCCGTAAGAGAATCCAGGCTCATAAGGTTTGCATGCTTTCGGCGTTTGCAACCTCCTCGCTTTTTCTCGGCCGCTATCCGGTGCCGCGCTCACCACGGTGTCACGCTCTTCGCCAGGCAAGGCGCCGTGCGCGATCTTTACCTGGCACTGCTCGGTTCGCACACAATTCTCGCGGCGGTCATCGTGCCGTTGATATTGACGACGCTACACCGGGCCTGGCGCGGACGGTTCGAGCGTCACAAGAAAATCGCTCGTTGGACACTCCCTCTTTGGTTCTACGTCTCTGTTACTGGCGTTGTCGTCTACTGGATGCTGTACCATCTGTACGTTGCCGCGCGTTAGGGTATGTGCAACAAGACAGAAGTTGCGGTCGGGCTGTCCATTTCCCTGACCGGCAAGTGCCGCCCCTTGGGCCAACAGGCGCTCCAAGGTATTCGCCTCTGGCAGTCGTACATCAATGCTCAAGGCGGCATTGCCGTGCGGAACGGGGAGAAAAGGTCTGTCCGGCTGATTTGGTATGACGATCGCAGTCAGATCAGCTTTGCCCGGAAGAACGTATTCCAGCTTCTGAAGGAGGATCAGATTAACATTCTCTTGGGGCCGTATTCCAGCAGCTTGACGATGGCCGTAGCGGAGATTGCGGAAGAACACAAAAAAGTCGTATGGAACTATGGCGGCTCCTCCGACGACATCTTCAGCCATGGTCGGCGCCGTTTGGTGGGCATCGCGAGCCCGGCAAGTGACTACCTGCGAGAGCTTCCGCACTGGCTGGCGGAAGAACACCCCGCACTCCGTCGAATTTGTGTCTTGTATTCAGCCGGCGGAACCTTCGGATGGCAGGTTGCTCGTGGGATCCTGGAATCGGTCCTTGTTGTGGCCGGCCAGTCGGTCGAGCTTGTCCCAATCAACTCTTCCCTCGAAAACTACGACACCATTCTTCGGACCCTGTTCGACATCGATCCGGAGGTTGTTGTTCTAGCGGTAACCTTTCCAGACGAACTGGGCATCATGCGAACTCGTCAGCATTGGCCCGGCACGGTTCGTGTAGTGGCGGCTGTTGCTGCTGGCATCGGTGATTTTTCCGCTGAACTCGCGCAACTAGCGGATGGAGTCCTCGGACCTAGCCAGTGGGAACCGGGTGTGACCTTCCCAAACGTCACAGGCCCGGCTTCGGATTGGTTTCTGGATAGCTTTCACAGGCAGTTCGGACATGCGCCCGACTACATTGCGGCCGGAAGTTTTGCGACCGGATTGGTTTTGACGGAATGCGTTTGGAGGGCCGCTTCCTTGGATGACGAGAAGCTACGAAGTACAGCGTCTGACCTGGATTGCAATACGTTTTACGGTCGGTTTCGCATCGACTCCCGAACCGGAATACAAACGGGACACCGCGTGCTGCTCATCCGCTGGCAACGAGGCCACAAAGTAGTGCTGCCTTCGCGATCTGACTAGAGCGGAATGCATGCCCACAGCGCGCTATCGGCATTTTGTCGATGCCGTGATTATGGGCTTGGGCATACTGGCCCTCACGCCGTTGCTTTCGCTGTACACGCTCGACATCCTCACGATCTATCCCGGCCACCTAGTCTGGGGGGGTCTTTGGTGCGGCTGGCAATCGCGGCGCTGCTTTATCTCCTGAAGCCGCGAGAGAAATATTCAGGACCTGTGGGCGGGTTTTGAAGAATAGGTCCCGAACTGTGCGTGTCGAGGAAACCCACTCTGCATGAAATATGGGCCTCGGAAATTGTACGTGCCATGTGAAGGTTGAGCTTGCCGAAGCCCTGAGTTTCTGCTTTCGGGACGCGCGTTACCCGCAACATCTGATGCGCTCGGCTAGAAGGCCTCTCGATGGTGCCCGAGTTCCAGGTGCGGGTCAGGCGGCGGATTGGAGCACATCGGCCAGCACTTCGCTGGTGGTGAGCAGGCGACCGCCATGCCGCCGGACATGCTGGATGGTGGCGTGGCAACGGTGCGAATCGAGGTGACGGATGGCGTCCTCGACCAAGTGAACACGGTAGCCGTGCAGGATCAGGCCGCGGGCCGCGCGATCGACGCAGATTTCTGTGACCACGCCGCAAAGAATGATCTCGCGGTAGCCCAGCAGTTTCAGGAGAGAATCTGTGTTGGGATTCGTGAACACGTCGACGGTCTGCTTTTCGAGGATGATCTCCGGATAGCAGCCGAGGTTCCCGGGCAAATCGATCTTGCGGTTTGGAATGATGTAGTGCTACGGGAAGAGCGTACCCTCGACCTTTTTCTGTCCAGACGTGCCGGCGAGGCAGTGGGGTGGGTATTGGCTGAATTCGGGATCGGCCTCCGGTCGAGGCGACGATCGGGATGCCATGCTGGGCGGCGAAGGTGGTGAGGCGCTGGAGATTCGAGATGATTGCTTCGGCGCCGGGCACATAGAGTTTGCCGGCCGGGTGCACGAAGTCGAATTGCGATCCTTTGGTACGGTGGTTACAAGAGATCCGACCCGGCCAAAGTGCGCTCGGCCGGACAGCCGAGAGCAATCGTCGCTACGTGGCCCTCATGTGCTCTTCTTCCCGGCGAGTTGGGTGAGACCGTGGCGGAGGTCTTCGAGCAGAGCTTCCAGCTGGCGGCTGAAGCGGACGGGATACGGTCCGGGGTTTTGTAAGCGACGGCAGGGCTCGGGCAGGCGGGAAAGTTCGCGACGGGCGCGGTCGCGAATCTGAATGACGTTCGGTGAGGGCACGAGGCGCTTGCCTTCGCGCATGACGGGGCCGAGCAGCAATTCGGCCTCAGGATAGCGTTCGCTTTCGCGGGCGATGACGTCCTCGCGAGAGCTGCCGTCGCAGTTGGGCAGGCGAAAGACTTGTTTACGACCAGGATAGGTGATTTTCTCTTCACTGAATTTGGCGCGGTACGAGGGAACATCCCCGGAAGCAACGTCCACAAGCTTGTACACTCCGCCGAGTGCCGGGGCGTCCTTCGATGTGGCAAGCGCGGTGCCGACGCCAAAAGCATCGATCTGAGCTCCGCGGGCAAGCAGATCGGCGATGACGAACTCGTCGAGGTCGCCGCTAGCAAAGATGCGGGTTTCCGTGAGTCCTGCCTGATCGAGGCGGCGTC
>WNGG01017310.1_pt1 | contig 10531 bp, 11 predicted proteins | sample 5400661 | NCBI WGS metagenome assembly WNGG01 (sample SAMN13153372, study PRJNA577476) | soil metagenome | isolation source: 100 cm soil or saprolite under Garry oak tree replicate 1 | place: USA:California | collected 2016-06-15
TGCTCGCCACCGTGGGGCCTGGCATGGTCCTCTGGGGATTTGCGCTCGCCGTTGTCGGCATCGTCGCGTTCGAGGCGGCCTTCGTCTATTACAACTCGTACCTGCCCCGCATCGCGCCACCCGATCAGCTCGGCTGGGTGTCCGCAGCGGGCTTCGCGGTCGGCTACGCCGGCTCGGTGGCCGCCTTCCTGGCCGCCTGGCCCTTCGCCGCCAGTCAGGCCTACTGGGGCTGTTTCCTCTCCGCCGCTATGCTGTTCGGCCTGTTTTCGATCCCCGCCTTTGTCATCTTGCCCGCCGACTCACAGCACCCCATGCCGCTCCGCGAGGCCGTCTCGCGAGGCCTGCATCAAACCCTGGCCACACTGCGCGAGATCGTGACGCAACCCGCGCGGACGGCGATGCGGCGGTTCCTTCTGGCGTACCTTGTCTTTGAAGACGGCGTCAACACCGTCATCGCCTTCGCGGGGGTATTCGCCGCAAAAACGCTGGGCTTTGCCATGACCGAGATCATCGCGCTGTTCATGGTGATCCAGGTCACAGCCCTGGCGGGATCGGCGGCGTGGGCAAAACCGACGGACAGCCGCGGGCCGAAGTTCGTCATTGCCGTCATGCTCATCCAGTGGACAGCGGTGACGGTGCTTGCGTACTTCGTGGAGACGAAATGGCATTTCTGGATCGTCGCAGTCCTAGCCGGGACCGGCCTCGGCGCCATCCAGGCCGCCAGCCGCACCTTCATGGCTCTCCTCATCCCGCCGGAACGTGAGGCGGAGTTCTTCGGCTTCTACGCGCTGGTGGGTAAGACCGGGGCGATCCTCGGCCCGTTTGTCTTCGGCATGGTGTCCGCGATGCTGCTGGGCAACCAGCGGGCCGCGATTGTCACAGTGGGATTCTTCTTCGTCGTCGGCTTTATCTTGTTGCAACGCGTCCCCGCCGGCGGCCCAACCAAGACTACTACCGAATACCCGGCAGGTAAAAAATTTTCTTGACAATCTTTTCTGTATCCAGTTATGAAACGTGATCCTTTAAGGGCGAGAAGGTGCTCAGCTTAGTTGGGAAGCCTTGGCGCCTCACTTATGAGAAACGACGACGTTGTTATCGTAGATTACGATTGCATGACGCCCCTTGGCCTGACCTTTGACAGCACGTGGAAGGAATTAATCAATAACCGAAGCGGAATCACTGCTATCGATCGCTATGATCCCTCGAACGAACCTCTACGCGGTGTATCGTCGGTTGCCTATGGTGGTCAACTACCAGTCTCCTACGAAGTATTAGCAGGTTCGGACTCCCTCTATAAAAAGTCCTCCGAGCCAGCGTATCACGCCGTCAAGACGGTCTGTAAGAGGATCTTGGAGCGAATTCGTTTTAATATCTCAGACCATAACCCGCAGAGAATTGCCATCTTGGGGGGGACTGCATTCACCTCGCAAATTTCTCATGATTGGGTCGCGAAAACTGGGAAACCCTATGTCTACTTCATGCTGAACCAATGTCACAATATCCCCCTCTCGGTCGCGGCGAAAGAGTTTGGCATGAAGGGGCCTTCCTTTAGTGTGAGCGGGGCTTGCGCTTCGAGTGGCCATGCCGTGTTCCTCGGCGCTCATCTCATCAGGACAGGCTTGATCGACTGTGCGTTGATTGCCGGATTCGAGTTTCCAATCCTGCCAATCTGCGTTGCGGGATTTACATGGTTGAACACCCTGTACACGCGGGATGATCCTACCGACCGAGCCTATGACATGCCCGTAGCAGCTAGTCGGCCTTTCTCCAAAGACCGGCGAGGGTTTCTCCTCGCTGAGGGTGTCGGAGCGGTGTTGATCTGCAACGCCGAGTATGCCACCGCTATGGGCTGGCCGATGAAAGGCAGCATCCGAGGGGGTTACATGAATTCAGATGGCGACCATTTGACTCAAACGTCTTCGGACAATATCGCCTTCTGCATGCGTACTGCCATGGAGCTAGCGCAGTGCAGTCCGGAGGATATTGGGTGCATAAACGCCCATGCGACCTCCACGACTGTTGGCGATGAGGCGGAATTGCAGGCCCTGTATCAAGTGTTTGGTCATCGCCTGATGAACATACCCATCGTCGCGAATAAGTCTCAATTAGGCCATTCCTTGGGTGCATCCTCCATCCTGTCGTTGATCCTCGCAGTCGAAGGAATGCGGGAGCGGGTTATTCTTCCGACTTTGAATTACGTGCCAGACCCATGCCTGCCCGAGGCGTGGATACCCGCTGGGTGTCTGGAACATAGCCATAACCTCACTCTTCTGAATTCGTTCGGTTTCGGTGGCACGAATGTGTCATTCGTCGTAGGAATCCTTCCGCCGGGCTAACAATGGCACACACGTTCGGTTCATCCGGCCAAAGGTGTCTCACAACTTTCTGGCCTCATGCCAGACCGACGAATGACAGAAAAGAGTCTCCGGGAGGGGGCTGAAAAGAAGGGTCAAATGCCAGGAAGCGAGAGTGAGAAAGGCGAAATGTTAGCAAGCCAGATTCAGACGACGGAAGTCTGGCGAGTCCTCTGGGAATTGCTAGGCGCAGGGAGCTACGACATCACCTGGTTGAAGAAGCATGCAACCGAAGATTCTAACTTTGTCAGTGATCTGTCAATGGATAGCCTAAATTTACTGGAGTTTTTCCTCAGACTCGAGGACCATTTTCACGTCACTATCGTCCGGGAAGATTACGCGAAGCTCACATCGGTCAAGGCCATCGGCGAGTTCCTCAAAACCAAGGTCGTTCAGTCTTAACGAGAAGGACACGTTTCGACCGTTGAGGAGGTACCGCACATGGGGCTGACAACATTCCTCACAGTTCCCGAGTTAGCAGAGCGCTATAGGAAAGTGAAACAATCCGCGGGCCGGATACTTCGAAGCGTTCTACAACTCCGAGATCGGCGATCCTGAACTCAATTCTTCGGCCACCCGATTCCTATCTTCGGTAAATAACGCCGACGGTGATGCCTGCAGCCACAGATTCCACCATGCCCGCTACAAACCAGTAGAAGGCCAGGACTGCCGGAATAGGTAACACGGTATACCACCCTAAACTCTGCATGGCGGACAGCGCAACTCCCATATAAACGCCGTAGCGGATCCCCTGTCCCACACCACCCTTACCTTCTTCGTAGCCCTTTACGTAAATCAAGGCAAAGAAGGGGGCAAAGATGAGATAGCCTAACCACATCAGCCACATGAGTCGCCGAATGTCGGCTGCGTGACCTGATCCACAAGGCTATACACTTAACGCTCCGCATTCCCCGCCGGCGGCCCGACCATTGGGACGTAGGATTACTACGGAACCACGGCGAGCAGGTTGGCGTCACGAACGATCACCTACGCACCGGCCTGTTTTTGCAGGATGGACAACGTGTGGCCGGCGCGCTTGATGGGCGCTCCGCCTTTTTTCGGCGTGACGACAACGGAGAGTTTGGTCCAGAGGTACGCCCACTCTCCCAACACCTTGACCTCTTGAATCTCGCTGGTTGCTTCGATGTGGAACGGCTGGAGCCCTGCTTGGCCCGCCGCGAACGCAGCCCTGCCGCGCATGGGGGGCTGACCGGGCACGAGAAACACGACGTCCTCCGCCATGAGGCTCAGCACTTTCTCCGTGTCTCCCGCTTTCGAAGCACTCAGCCACATGGCAACAAGCTGCTTGATCGCCTGCTCATCGTCCTGCATAGAGTTCACTCACCAAAATTCGAGTCTGGCCGCAATTCTTTCACTTAATCATTCACTTGGTTTGCACTGCCTATCATTGCGATGGCGTCAGTAATTACGCTCGTTTGCCCGTCATTCGTTAAGATTGTAAATGCCCCTATCAAGCCACCAATTCGAATCATGCCTTGCGTCATGTACTTATATTCGCCCGGCGCGGGTGCGCGATCTGTAGCTGAAAAGTAATACCCGAGACCAGATGACCCTTTGAGTTCCTTTACCTCGATCACCTTTTCGATTGCCTGCGACTTTGCCCCTTCTGCTGCACGCTCGACTTGTCGCCGCATCTCTTCCGGGGTTGACCGAGGAGTGTCCTGTTTCGCGGGCCAGATCGTCGTCAGCAGGACTTCGAAGGCTGCCCCTCTGGTCGGTTTGAACACAATTGTCGGGGGCAACCGGCTCGGCGGTTGCTGAAGTTCGTCTTTCCATGACACGGGCACTTTGAGCTGTAGTTTTCCATGATCCGGCAACGGATAGCTGCGGACGCGAACTTCTTCAGCCATCACCGCTACGGACCACCATAACAGCAATCCAACCACGAAAATAAACACGCGTGTCGTTTGACTCATCGAATCCCCCTTCTACTCTGACCGCAATTCTTCAATTTTTCTTTTCTCGAACCTGAATGGTTTTGAGCAGGGCCGCAAGCTTGGCTCTGGACTCAACGCTAGGACGATCAGACGTCATAGAAATGTGGATGTCGATCCACGTCCCTGCTTGTAACCAATGCGCCCGGATGTGCGAGTTGTTACCGGCGGGGAGTCGTAGGTCGTAAATAATTGCATCCCAATTGTCGATTTTCACGAACGACACATCTTGAGGATCTGGTAGGCCCCTTCGGTTCCATTCTTTCCTGTCCTCATCCCAAGATTTCTTAATGCCTGAGTATCGCTGCGCAGGCTCAAACCACCCAGAAATGATCAGATGAAGCGCCTTATCCTCAAAGTTGAAATACCGCGGGCTATCAGTGGATCCCCCAAGCGGAATGTTCTTCTGCGACAGACCGCCTTTAGGAATGGTCATGACGAGTTGGCTAACGGGAACCGTCAGTTCGTAGCCTTCCTTCAGCTCGTTTATCTGAATAGTCTCGTTCTTAGAGGGACCCGCATAGCTGGCCATAGAGAACAGCAGGAGAGCAATCGACGCTAGAAACAAAACTCGAGTCGGGTGCATGGGAAAATTCCCTTCAGGAATTTGTAGCAGATTCGAATTTCGTCAACATGCCGTCAGGAAAGAATCGCGCCTACCCTAAATTCGAGCCTGGCCCCAATTCTTCACGCCTGTTAATCGAGCGTTCCTCGCAACGCTTTCAGTCGCCCTCGCTTCGTCTTACTCTCCAACCGTCTTCGTTGCGAACCTTGTGTTGGCTTCGTCGCTCTTCGTTTCTTGGGTGGGATAGCGATGCTCTGAATGAGCGCTCGGAGTCGAGTGAGGGCCTCCTCTCGATTCTGCTCCTGGCTCCGATACTGCTGGGCCTTGATAGTAATCACGCCCTCGCGTGAAATGCGATGATCCTTCAGCTTGAAGAGCTGCTCTTTGTAGAACGCAGGCAACGAGGACGCCGTAATATCGAAGCGCAAATGAACCGCCGTCGAGACTTTATTGACGTTTTGCCCGCCGGCGCCCTGAGCACGCACCGCATGGATGTCGATCTCTGTATCCGGGATCGTCACGTGCGGCGAGATGTACAGCATTGAGATCTAGGTCCCTCTTCCCCGCCTGCGGGCCGACGGTCAGAACTTATGGCTCACTTAAAATTCGAGTCTCACCACAATTCTTGAAAGTTACTAATCCAGCAGGCCGTCAAGGAAGTAACTTCGCTTACACCGAACTGCGAGGCCGAAAGCAATCCTTGCTCATTTGGGCAAATCTTCAGGCCCTAAGACTTTGGCGATGTTATAGAGGGAAGACACACAAGCATGCAAAAGTTGATAGCCCTGAAATACAAATGGTAAATTCTTGTCCACACCTGCCAGCTTGATTGCATCATCTAACTGACCACCAGGCAAATGGGCATCCGCATGTCTCAATTCAAAAATACCAACGAGCGGGCCAAGCAGGAGCCTCGCCCGCTCAGGTCCGATCTTGGTGGCAACCACATTCTCTAAAGACTTTAACGAACCCCATTTTGTACCCTTTGGTGGCGGCACAACATTTTGCAATGCTGAAGCGTCAATACTATCAGCGGTTAGCCTAGCCAAATCCTTGGCCAAGCCAAAGAAGCCAGTTATGTCCACCGATCTGAATCTGTGAGCATGCGAAAGTAACATCTTTCGCTGGTCATGTTCACGAAACAGACGAAAGCCGAATCTCTCCAATGTAATCTTATTGAGGAGTTCGATTCCTTGGGAAAGAAATGTCTCCGGTGCCTGTGTGTCCGCTGGATCAGCCCGCATCTGCGACGCCAAGAGTTCTTCACATACCCCACCTTCGGGGCTCACATTGGAACCAGCCCAGATCCTTTGTTGCCAATCTGGAAGTAAAGCAATGTCTTTCGCAAAGACATTAATTAGGCCGATTTTGTTGACTCCAAAATGGACATGGTAATCCGGCGAGCATCTGACGTCACCCGTATCCCTGGTATACCAGTGCAGCGATCCGCCACGGCGATGAGCCAGCGCCATAATTACATCTGGTCGAAACCAAAGCCAGCGGATACCACCAGTCAGACTGTCCCTATTTTCTCGAGTGCCCGTTGCGTCAGTGATGAAAAAGATAGATAGAGGAAGCTTGTCATCACGAATGCGGGGACTTAACGCAGCTGGATCTACCCATTCCTTACGCCAGAGTTCGCCCCATATGCTGTATAGTTTTTGACCTTTGTCCGTCTTCGTCCAGGATTTTGAAACAACCTGATCATCGGTTGGGAAGCCTAGGCTCGGCACCTCTTCAACCGGATCAATGTCAGAGCGCGAGACATGAAAGACAGCCGTGGTGGCGCCAAAGGGAGTGCCACCCTCATGTATTTCACTAACTCGTCCTTCCCAACGATCTCCTCCTTTTTTTACAGTTACAGGACTCTCAGTCCACTTTATATAACTAGCGTCTTTGACTATCTCCCTCCGACTCCAGTAGGAACTCACGTAAAGCGCCATACCACGTGCACAGAGATAGTCTTTTAGATGCTCAGCGCGTACCTCCATAAGATAAGGACATTTGTCGTTTCCCCGACGAAGACGCGCTACCTCGATGTATCCCTCATCGAAACAAAGCCAGATGTCTCCTTCTCTCATTAGTTTCATGGCAATTACAAAGTCTTGATGCAAATGCCACTCATTAGGCACTTCTCGATTGCCCTGCTGCTCCAGCACAAGGGGCACCCCCGTGGATTCAATACCATGAATCGTAAAGACGTCAGCAGGTATATAACGCCCATCTTGTACCCAAGGACTATGTGACCGACTGATCCCTACATCCATCCATTCGAGTTCTTCTGTTTTCTGTTTCTTATCTAGTGGGACAGCCAATGAACCTGCGCCAAAAAATTCCTCCTTGTGGCCAAGGTATCCATATTTTTCGAGAGACTCTATTTTGTGGGAAGCTCGCAGAGGAATCCAAACTGCGGTCGACAAATTCCTTCTTCGAATCTCGGGCATTTCAAACCACTCTTGATTCATAAAATACGCTGGCGCCCGCCCCCACTCATAGACGAAATGTGATCAGCTTCGAGAGTAATTACTCTCCTAAGGCCTTCTTTTGCTCCGGCGCGTCCCCGCCGGCGGCCCAACTGTCAGAACTTAGGATTCACTCACCCAAATTCGAGTCTGACCCTAATTCTTCAATCCTGGATCGTTGGTGCCAGACTTTTGTAAGGCTGACTGACGCCCTTTAGCAATTCGTTCAGCGATACGACCTAATACCCGCACTATTTCCTCGACCGCCCACGCGAAGCAACCTCTCTGGAATTTCACTAGACCCGCTTCAGCAAGCACCCGATCAGAAGGCGCATGCGATGATTGGCTTTTGATGTTGAAACGGCGTATCTCCTTCCGGAAGAACTCAGCGGTCCCTAATAATGCCACTACATCCATTACCGACTGGTCGTCAAACGAAACGGGGTCACGAACGTGAGCAAACCGGTTGCGGATCTTCCGAATCCGTTCCAAATCACCGTAAATGTCCGGTGTCAGTAGCCCAAGGGCATTTAACACCTGTGCTTTAGCCGAGTACGATCCCAATGGGCCGTTCGGCTCCAGCAACGGCTCGACAGATTTTTTCAAAACGGCGGGATCCGCAGAAAAGATCTGGCGGAGCAAATCTTCCATTGCGTTATCGAGCGCCGCAGCTCCAATAAGCACGCAGCCGCGATCTGACTCTTCCAAGAGCATTTGGTGCCTAAGTTCAGGGCGCTCTTTCGGCTTTTGTGGCATAGCGCAGGTACTAACCCCGAATCGCAAATCGTACTGTCTAACTATTGAATAGATCGGTCACCCTATCTCCATATTAATGCGATTCGCGTTACGGCAAATGCTATAAGCTTTTCGATTACGTGGCAAGAAGTTTCACCGAGATGAACAGGGCCTGTTGAAAAATCCCCCTCACCCTCGCCCTCTCCCTCGGTGGGGAGAGGGAGTAATGGACTCACAAGGGAAACAACCTAACAGGCTGCTCAAAAAGGCTAGCCAACGCGGCCGCAGGGAGCGAGGACCCTGAGGCGTACTGAAGAAGTACGTTGAGGGGTTCGAGCGACTGAGAACAAAGTTGGGAGGCTTTTTCAGCAGCCTGTCAGTGATAGCTTTCTGAGTCGGTGGGGAACTTGCCCTGCTCGACTTCTTCGCGGTACCGGCGGAGGGCCTGGAGGGCGTCGGCTCTCAGGTGGGCATAGGGTTTGACGAACTTGGGCACGAACTGATCGAAGAGGCCCAGCAGATCATAGAGGACCAGCACCTGGCCGTCGCAGGCCGGGCCGGCGCCGATCCCGATGGTCGGGATCGCAACCGTCTGGGTGATCGTCTTGGCCAGCTTGGCTGGCACGGCCTCCAGCACGATCGCGAAGGCTCCGGCGGCTTCCAACGCGCGCGCGTCGCACAGCAAGACCTCCGCCTGATCCGCGGCCTTGCCCTGGACCTTATAGCCGCCGTACTGATGGACCGATTGCGGCGTCATGCCTAAGTGGCCCATGACGGGAATGCCGAAGCGCGTAATCGCTTCCACCCGATCCGCCACGGCCGAGCCGCCCTCCAACTTCACGGCGGCGGCGCCGGCCTGCAGGAACCGGCCGGCGTTCCGTACCGCCTCTTCCACGCTGACCTGATAGGACAGGAACGGCATGTCGGCGATCACCAGCGCATGCTGCGCGGCCCCGGCCACCAGCCGGGTGTGGTAGAGCATGTCCTCCATCGTCACGGACAACGTGTCCTTCTTGCCCTGGACCACCACCCCGAGCGAGTCCCCGACAAGCAGCGCCTCGATGCCGGCCTCTTCCGCGATGCGCGTGAAGAGGGCATCGTAGGCGGTCACGACCACGATCTTGCGGCCTTCCGCCTTCCGTTTGCGAAAGTCGGGAATGGTCATGCGAGTTCTGCCTTGTGGAGAATCTCCGGCAGGCGATCCACCGCCTTGACGGCCATGATGTGGACCCCATCGCAGTAGGGGCGCACATCCTTGATCAGCCGCACCGCGATCTGGACCCCGATGTCCAGCGCCCGCTCGTCGCCGGCAGCCCGTAGCTCTTCGATGATGGCCTGTGGCACGTCCACGCCGGGAATATTGGCGTTCATGAACTCCGCCATCTTGGCCGTTCGCAACACGAGAATCCCCGCCAGCACCTTCACCGGGAATCTTCGAACGGCCTTCATGAAGGTCTTGAACTTCTCCAGATCGTAGAACGCCTGGGTCTGGAAGAACTTCGTGCCGGCGTTCACCTTGGTCTCGAACTTGGCCAGCATCGGCCCCGGCGGGTCCTGTTCCGGAGTGATGGCCGCGCCGATGTAGAGATCGGTCGCGCCTTGCAGTTTGTGGCCGGCAAGATCTTTCCCCTGGTTCAGCGCGTGAATGACCTGCATGATTCCGATGGAATCGAGATCGTACACGGGTTTGGCGTCCTTGTGGTCCCCGACGGTCGGATAGTCGCCGGTCAGGCAGAGAATGTTGCGGATGCCCAGGATATGCGCGGACAGCAGGTCGGACTGGATCGCCAGGCGATTGCGGTCGCGGCAGGTCACCTGCATGACCGGATCGTGCCCCATCTCGTAGAGCATGCGACAGACCGACAAGGAGCCGGCTCTTAAGATGGCCGCGGTGTTGTCGGTGACGTTCACGCCATGGACCTTGCCGAGCAAAGCCTTGGCGTTGTCCATGATGGGGGTGATGTCCGTGCCCTTCGGTGGGTTGTACTCCACCGTGGTGACGAACTCGCCCGACTCCAGGACCTCTCGTAATCTCCGCACGCCCATCCCTCAATGCGCTCCCGTTCTGGCGGGAGGGAGCCCCGCAGACGCCCCTCCCGCACCCACTTTCGACGCGAACCGCTGGGCAGATTCGAGGGTGTTCTGCAGGAGCATCGCAATCGTCATCGGCCCGACCCCGCCAGGGACCGGGGAAATCCACCCTGCCTTCCGGCTGACCGCCTCGAAATCCACGTCGCCGACGAACTTCCCGTCCGCCGTCCGATTCACCCCCACGTCCACGACGACTGCGCCTTCCCGCACCATGTCCGCCGTCACGAACTTGGCCTTGCCGATCGCCACGACCAGAATCTCGGCCTCGCGGCAGACGGCCGGCAGGTCCTTCGTCTTGGAGTGACAGACCGTCACCGTGGCGTGCCGGTGGAGCAGCATCAAGGCCACCGGCTTCCCCACGATGTTGCT
>WNGG01009658.1_pt1 | contig 10530 bp, 10 predicted proteins | sample 5400661 | NCBI WGS metagenome assembly WNGG01 (sample SAMN13153372, study PRJNA577476) | soil metagenome | isolation source: 100 cm soil or saprolite under Garry oak tree replicate 1 | place: USA:California | collected 2016-06-15
GTCGCGGATCGACTCGTACACGATGGCCAAGATGGCGGAGACTGCGTCGGCCTGCGTGGCGACCAGCGTGATCTGGTTGTTTCCGGTGAAGGCCGGCGTGATGGAGGCGGCCGCGGTGAGGCGGTTGAGCCGCCGCAGCTCGGCCGGCGGCAGGGGTGATCCGTTGTTCGCGAAGGCCAGGCTGCGCAGGCCCTCGCGGATCTGGATGAGATGGCGGCGGTCTGGCTCGCTCATAACGCCGGCCCGGGCGGCCAGGCCGTGCTCGCGCAGCCAGCGGCGGGCGTCCGCGCTGGTGTCGAGCTGATCGGTGCCGTCCTCCAGGTCCGCGGTGTTGAGGAACTGGCGCACGAGGTCGAGCCGGCCCGGGGCCGGCCTCGGCGGTGGGGTCACGCTCAACTTGGCCTCCCTGCCAGCGGCCGGCCCGGGCCCGCGGGTTGAGCCCGGGCCGGCGCACCAAGTCTAGACACCAGCCAGGGCACATAGTAGGTTAGACACCAGCCATTGACCTATGGTTGGTGTTCGAGATGGTTGGCTTGGCGGAAGCACGCGCGGGCGGGTCAGCGCCGCAGCCCGGCAGGTACCGTGACGGTGCCCTGGCGGTGGCCCCCCTCGCGGTGGGCTCGGTGGCCTTCGGGATCTCCTTCGGCCTGCTGGCCAGGACGAGCGGACTGGGGCCCGCGCCGGCCCTGGCCATGTCGGCTGGCGCCTTCACCGGCACGGCCCAGTTCGCCGCGGTATCGGTGATCGGCGCCGGCGGTAGCCTGCTCTCGGCGATCATCGCGGCGGCGTTCCTCAATGTCCGCTATGTCGCAATGGGCCTCGCGGCAGGCTCATCCTTCCACGGCAGCGCGGCCCGCAGATTCGCGCGGGCTCAGTTCATCGTGGACGAGTCCTGGGCGGTGGCCAACCGCGGCCGGCGCGGCTTCGACTTGAAGGTGCTGGTCGGTGCCGGGCTGGTGCTGTGGGCCAGCTGGCTCTCCGGGACAGCGATCGGGCTGTTCGGCGCCGGGGCCCTCGGCGACCCGCACCGGTTCGGACTCGACATGATGGCCCCGGCGCTGTTCCTGAGTTTGCTGGTGCCGCATCTGCGGCGGCGGCGAGCCGTCCTGGCCGCGGGTCTCGCGGTGGCGATCTCGGCGTCGCTGATCCCGTTTGCGGCGCCGGGGATTCCGATCGTGCTCGCCAGCGTGGCCGCGTTCGCGGGCTGGCGATCGCCGTGACCGGCTGGATGCTCGCGGCGGGCGTCGCCGTGATCGCCGCGCTCACCAAGGCGGCCGGCCCGGTGCTGTTCGGAGGCCGGCAACCACCCCGGCAGGTCTCCGGGGTGCTGGAACTGTCGGCCCCGAGCCTGCTCGCCGCGCTGGTCCTCACCCAGGTCTTCACCGCAGGGCCGCAGCTGGTGCTGGATGCGCGTGCGGTCGGCTTGTCCGCCGCGGCGCTTGCCCTGCTCGCGCGGGTGCCGCCACTGGGCGTGATGCTGGTCGCGGCGGCGGCGACAGCGCTGGCCCGGGCGACCTGACCGACCCGCGCAGGCCCACCGTGTGAGGCAGGCAGAAGCCGCCGCGCCGCTCCGCGGCCCCGGTCGGAGCAACAGCGACGGCGTCAAGCTCGCCGAAGACCCGGGCGCGCCGGGAACTGGGTTGGATCGATTCCCGCCGGTCCCGTTCGGACGCCAACGTTGTTCGCTAGGTGGCTGGTGTTTAAGGGCTTACTGTGCCTGGGACCTGGCCATGCCCGATCTGGGTGGCTGGTGTTTAAGGGCTTACTGTGCCTGGGACCTGGCCATGCCCGATCTGGGGGGATATTGCGTTATCGCCGGTGGACAGCTGATCTTCGGGCACGGGCTGGTGCTGTGCTCATGCCGGCCATGTTGGACGCTCTTGCAGCCTAGAGCCGGACGGTAGCCTGCGCAGGCCTTGCATTCTTCCGCTGCCTCAGCCACTGATCGCCACCCAGGTTCCGCCGTGGCAGGCCAGGCCGAGCACGCCAAGGCGGGCGAGTCACCTTGATCTTGTATCTGATCCTGCCTGGCGGGCGGGCCTGGTCACGTTTCTTGGCCGGGAAGGTGTTCTTCGGCGGTTTCTTGACGCGTTCGCACTCCCGGTCTCGCCGCCGGGGCAGGAGGCAATGCCGCTTAGGACGCGCAGAGCAATAACCCGCAGGTTGATCATCGTTGCGGGACCCACGCTGCGCAGGTCACGCGCGCGGGACGACTGGTCGCACCGACGGGTTATTCCGAGGCGACTCCTTAGCCTAAGTTGATCTTTGGTGTGACTGTCCTCCGCTGACAGAGCGGTGAAGGATGGCCATGTGAGCGACCGCGTGATCGGCGAGCAGATCTTGTACTACCGGCGGCGGGCCGCGGGATACGACGCCAGCGCATACCCGTCGCTGGCGGTGGCTCGTGAACGGATCACCCGCATAATCTCCACGCTGCCCGTCGACGTGCCCACGCTGGAACTGGCCTGCGGGACGGGCATGTGGACCGAGCCGCTGGCTCGCCGGACAGGTGACCTGACCGCCATCGACGCGTCGCCCGAGGCGCTTGACATCGCCCGCCGGCGCTGCGCCGCCTCGGTGAGATTCGTATGCGCTGACATCCTGCGCTGGGTGCCGGACCGCCGCTACCAGCTAATCTTCTTCGCGTTCTGGCTGTCGCACGTCCCGTCATCGCGCGTGGCCGGCTTCTTCAGTATTCTGCGTCGGGCGCTGACCGCGCCTGGCCAGGTGATCTTCGTCGACGAGCACGTCTGCCAGGCTTCGAAGGAGCAAGCCACAGCCGATCCGGAGGTTGCCGAGCGACGCCTCCCAGATGGCACGGTGCACCGCGTGGTAAAGGTCTTTGTCGACCCGCCACAGCTCAAAGCCCGTCTCGGTGCCCTGGGCTGGAGCTGCGAGCTGGAGGCGGACAACACCGATTGGGTGATCGGGCGGGCGCGACCGCGAGGACAGCCGCGGCCGCGCAGCTAGTCTTGGGCCGCTGACCCAGTACCTGGCTTGGTCATGCTGCTATGCCGGTCAGGACGCGGTTCGCGAGCCGGATCGTTGCCGGGCCGCCGTGCCGGATGCCGTGGTCGCCCGGCGTCTTCACCCGGTAGGAGTTGTGGTGGGCGCGCTTGACCACCCGGGGGTAGGTCCGGTGGCGGCGCTCCGGGTTGAGGTTCTTCTTCCCCGTGATAGCGGCCACGACCTCGGCGAGGACGCGTCCTTGCTGTTCAGGGAGGAAAGGCCGTCGAGATCCCGATACCCAGCTGCTCGCTGAATACAAAGCCAGCTGCGCACGGTACCGGGAATTGGTGGCCTCCCTCGACCTGGATAGCTATCCAGCGCGGTGTGGTGGGTGGTGATCCATTCGGCCCAGTGCTTGCGCAGGTCGAAAAAACCCACGCCGCGACCGGCAGTTTCCAGGCGATCTCGTGCAGGCCATGGCGGGCCGCTTGGCCGGTAGCGGTCACCAGATTGGCCAGCTCGCCATCGCACCACCGCTGCTGGCAGGCTCAGGTCCTTGCCGTCCCACAGGCCCAAAGCCGAACGCGCGGCAACGATGCATCGACCGTCTCACTCTCGCGCCTGGCGCAGTCTGTGCCTCAGTTTTACCGGCCAGATTCGATGGCTGCGGCTTGGGATTCCAGCCTGCGTAGGCCGAGCGCGGTGGCCCAGCGGCGGACTTCGCGGGCGAGCATGCTTGCTCCGGCTTTGTCGCCTTCCTCGGCGGTCAGTTCGGCAAGCAGCGCTTGCTGGGCGAGTGCCAGCGGCAGCCAGCCAGCCTGCTGTGCCAGTTCGGCCGAGCGTTCCCACCGGTGCCTGGCCAACTGTAGGTCACCCGCCGCCTGGGCTGTGCCGCCGAGGTGGCGCAGGGCTTCGGAAGCGAAGTCATCGTCGGCCCCTGCCCGGCACACGGCCAGCGCCTGAGTGAACAGCTCCTCGGCGCGGCCCGGCTCGCCGCGCAGGTTGTCGGCGATCAGCCCCGCGTAGAACGCCGCCCGGGCGGCGCGCCTGCGATCGGGCGCGGCGGCGGTGAGGCGCCCGGCCCGGTCCCGGAATTCGTCCAGCACGGCAGTATCGCGTCCTTGCGGCCCGAAGTGCGGCGGAGTGCCGTCCGCGGGCGCCAGCTCGGCCCAGTAGTCGCGGAACAGCCGCAGCAGGTCGAGGTCGAAGGCCGCCTCCCTATCGGCCGCAGCGGCAATAACGGCCGCTGCGGTGTCAATGGCGGATGCCGGGTCGCCTGTGCCGCGCCATTGCCTGAGCTCCACGGCGATCTGGGCGCGGGCCAGTGCCAGGGCCGCCCGCTCGGCCTGGTCGCTGGAATGGGCGGACGCCAGCAGCCGGTCGGCGAGTTCCCACTGGCCCGCCAGGATGAGTGCGCGGGCTGCGGTGAGCGCCAGCTCTCCCTTGACTTCTACCACGGTAGGCTCCGCTCAGTAGGTGGCTTATTTCACTACATCGCTTACCGAAGCAGATTGGGCTGTAGGTGGTCAATTGAGTTTTGAGGACTACGACCTTAACCCTGTGCGGCTTGCGCTGGACCTGGCCTCTTTCGGCACTGGCGCGCTGAGCCCTAGTGAGCTGCTGGCCAGGCAGCGGCGCATGCTCACCGACCATGGGTATCCCGCCATCCTGGCCGAGATCCCCGGACGCGACCTCGCGCGGCTGGCCAAGCTTGGTCACCAGATGACCACAGTGCTCGGCACGGCCGATGACGAGGTCTTCATAAACGCGCTGGCCGCGCTCCTGGACGCGCAGGACTGCCGCCCGCAGCTCGCCATGCACGATGGTGCGGCCTCCCCGCACCTACACTACGCGCGTGATGGCGCACCGCTGCCCACCTGGATAGCGACCATGGCCGTCTCGGGCCTCGTCTTGTACGTATGCCGCTACGGCAGGTCCAGGCTGCGCCGATGCACGGCATCCGGCTGCGGCCGGTGGTATGCCGACGAGTCGAAGAACGCCTCCCGCAGGTACTGCTCACCCACCTGCGCCAGCCGCACCACAGTCGCCGCCTACCGCGCCCGCAACGCCCGATAACTCACCGCGCTCGTCCTCAGGGTAGATCGCGGCGTACCCCCATGGTGGTTCCGACATCGACGTGGCCGAGTACGAACCTCGCCGCGGCCGTGTCGGGTCACGCTCGGCAGGCCCGCCGGCAACACCCGGTCATCGGTGCCGCTGCCTGAGCCTGCGGTTTTTGATCCGGTTGCCGCAGGTGGCCATGTCGCACCAGGCACCTGCCTGGCTGTGGGAGCGGTCGTAGAAGGCCCACCGGCAGTCCGGGTTGCCGCAGGCCTTCAGCCGCTGCCAGGTGCCATCTCGCTGTGCGTCGCGAATCGCCAGCAGCAGGGCGAGCAGCCTTGCTTCGAACCGGCCGGCGGGCTCGGCCCCGAGGCTGACCTGGCCACCCGGCCCGACCTGCAGCATAGGCCGGGAGGCCCGGGCAACGGCCTGCATGGCCTGCAGATCACCGGGCGCGGGCTGGGCCCCGCCGCCGTTGGCCACCAGCATGGACCGGATTCCCTCGCGCACTCGGCGGGCGAGATCAAGCTCGGCCGGTTCCGGCGCACGATCAGCGCTCCACAGCCCGGTACCGGTGAGCCAGTCGCGGGCCGCGGCCGGATCCAGAAGCAGGTCGGAGCCGTGGTCGCCGTCCCAGGTGTTGACGAACGACTGCACTAGCAGCAGTGGCATCGGGGCGGGCTTGGTCTCTTGGCCCGGCACCCAAGACGGCATGGTCATGACCAGCATTCTACCAAACCGTGACTACATAAACTATTTGACCGGTCTCGTTGTGACTCCTAAATTAGTTTTACTGGTCACCCGAGGTGATTCGTAAGCGGCCCCGTCGGGCGGGAGGTGCAACGTGATGGTGGTCCTGCTTGGGCTTGCCGCCGCCGTGCTCTACGGCACCGGCGACTTCCTCGGCGGCCTGGCCGCGCGCAGGGCGCAGGTGCTGGTCGTGCTGATGCTGGCGGAGACGGCAAGCGTGATCGTCGCGCTCCCCGCCGCGGCGACGTCGCCAGGCCCGGCCCGCCTGGCCGGCCTGGCCTGGGGGATCGGCGCCGGCCTGGTCGGCGGGCTCGGCCTGATCATCTTCTACATCGGCCTGGCGGCCGGGCCGATGAGCGTGGTCGCGCCGCTGTCCGGGCTGGTATCCACGGTCCTGCCGGTCGCGGTAGCGCTGGCCGAGGGCGAGCGGCCCGGAGCCGTAGTCTACGCGGGTGCGCTGCTCTGCCTGGTCGCGATCGTGCTGGCCAGCTCGGCCGGCGACGTCAGCGCAGCGTCGCGGCCTGGCCGGCCGGGGCCGGGCCGGGCCATTGCCTACGGCATGGCGTCGGGCGCCTCGTTTGGCCTGTTCTTCCTTCTCATCCGTAACGCCGGGCAGTCCGGGGAGCTCTGGCCGGTGGCGGCCGGGCGGATCGGCGAGCTGGCGGTCGTCCTGATCGCCGCGGCAGTGCTGCGGCGTGGCCTGCTGCCACGCGGCGCTGGCGGCGGCCTCCTGCTGGCCGCAGCGGGCGCGGGCGCGATCGGCCTGAGCGACGGGAAGGTGACGGTGCCGGTCGTCATTACAGTGTTCGTCGGAACCGACAAGAACGAGACCATCACTGGCACCGGCGGCACGGACATGATCTTCGGCCTCAACGGCCAGAACGTCATTAACGGCAACGCCGGCAACGACTTGCTCTGCGGCGGAAACGGCAATGACGTGATCACCGGCGGCGGCGGCAACGACATCATCGACGGCGGGAACGGGAACGACGTGATCTCCGGCGCTGACGGCAACGACATCCTGCGCGGCAGCGGCGGCGGCGACACGCTGACCGGCGGCGCGGGAGCCGACTTCTTCAGCGGCGGCTCCGGCACCGACACCGCCACCGACTTCAACGCCGCGCAGGGAGACACCCAGGACGGGACCATTCCCTAGCGAGCCAGCCGATCAGGCGCCCGGGGGATGCCGCGCAGTCTCCGGTCGAAGATTGCGGTGCACTTCTCCCGCGCTGTCGGCGGGTCCTCGGCGGATGTATGGTGCGCTTTCGGCGAGCACGCCGATGAGGCACGTCCGAGCGGCACGACAGGCCGCGGGACGACCGCGCCGCCATCTATCGCCGGCTGCGGCGCGAGTTGAACCACGCTGGAGCCTTAGCGGCCGGCCGTTATGCGTGGACGGTCTGTTGAGTGCCTTCGCGATCCCGAGCCAGCGCTGGATGGCACGCCCGGGATCGCCTGAGGCTGATAACCGAACGTGACGTGACCTCAGACACCTCTTGACGCTTCAGCCTGTGCGAGATCGCCGAGTACGCGCGGTTGAGATCAGTGCACTTGCCCAGCTCGGTCGCCGGGGCATCCCGAATGCGGGGCATCTCGGCCGGGACGCCAGGCGCTGGAGAAGGACAGTGGTCAGGAGGCGCTGGTGTCAGGGCGGTGGCGCGGTTGGCTCTCCTGGTCTGGCGCAGCGGGCGAGCAGCTGGCGGTAGGCGCGCGCGTATACCGCGGCCGCTGCGCTGGGGGTGAACTGGCGTGCATAGACCCGGCCCGGGCCGGGGTCGGGGCGCTGGCCGCTCAGGACGCGCGATAGCGCCTCGGCGAGGGCGTGCGGGGCCTCGGGCGGGACGAGGACGCCGCGGCCCTGGCCCAGGGTGGCCGCCAGGCCGTCGACCGCGGTGCCGATGACCGGGACACCGAGCCCCAGGGCCAGCACGGCGCTTTGCGACCATGATTCCTCTCGTGATGGCACGACGTGCACGCTGGCCCCGGCGATGTAGCGGGCCGGCTCGAAGGACCATCCCGGGAGATGAACGACGGCTTCCAGGCCGCGAGCCCGGATCAGCCGGGTCAGCGCGCCGCGCAGCGGGCCGTCGCCGACCAGGTAGGCGGGCGGTGGCGCGCCGATCAGGGCGAGTGCCTCGACGAGCACATCGGGTGCCTTGTCGCCGCGGAGCCGGCCGGCGAAGGTCAGCCGCGGCGAGGGCAGTCCGGGCAGCGGCCGGGCGGACAGGCCTTCCACCGACGAGCGCCCGTCGCGGAGCCGGCCGTCATCCAGGCCGACCCGCGCTGCCCAGGTACGGGCCGCCGGCCCGTGCCCGAAGAACATGTCGACCCGCCGTGCCGCACCCCGGGCCGCCGGCGTGTGGTCGTCGCGTGGCCAGGACATCTGGTTGTGCTCGCTGGCCACCAGCGGCACGTTCGCCGGCAGGGCCCGTGCCGCGGCCCACCAGGCGCCCATCATGTGCGCGTGCACCAGGGCGGCCCCAGCGAGGCGCGGGCCGAGCCAGCTGGCGAACGCGGGCTCAGGGGTCCACTGCAGGCTGTCCGTGGGCAGGATGTCGCTGACTCGGTAGGCGTCCGCGGGCAGGCCGTAGCGGGTGGCAAGCTCCAGCCCCGGCGGGGTCGCGTCACCTGCCAGCAGGGTCGTCGCAACGCCGAACTGGCGCAGTGCCGCCGACAGCTGCAGCGCTGATAGCTGCGCTCCGCCGGGTTCCAGCGTCCCCAGGATCCGGACAATCCTCATCCAGCCTCCCTACCCGGCGCCGCAGCCGCCGTTCCCGCGCGCCGCGCAAGCCCCGCCTGCTGCACGGCGACCGAAGGCTACGGCACGGCCCGCGCTTCCGGCGCGCCGACGAAACCATGAAGCGACACCAGCGAGCACCGGAGCGGCCCTCGCCCGCCAATTATCATGATCCATGGCCCCAGCGGCGTGCCACCGTGAACCCGCCGCCCGCTCAGCCGAACCGCGCGAGCCTTGCCTGTGACGGTCCGCGTCGGCCGTACGGTGATCGGGCCGGGCCCGTGCAATGGGCGCAGCTACCAGGTGATAGGGCTGAGGCCGCGCGGCCCGGACCACCGGGCAGGCCAGCGGCATCGACGGACGGCACGCCCAGATGAGACGATCCTCCCGCACCTCATCGCAGGGCACGGGGAGCGGAGATTCTGCGGGATGAGGACATTCCTGGCCAGCGGACCAGCCGGGTTCGTGGGCCCATGCTGCTCATGTTCGGCACGCGTCTCGGCGAAAACCAGCTCACTAACGGTAGTTTGTTGATTCGGGATGTAGAGGTGCAGGCCGCAGCCTGCCGCGACCGAGTTCATCAGGGCTTGCAGCTGCGGCGGCGGGGCCCTGTCCGACCATGCCTGCCACCAGCGCTGCAGCACGATCCAGGGGGAAAGCCAGGCGCGTATCGCGCGCAGCGCCCGCGGCCAGGACGGCGCCGGCGGGGGTAAGGCGGCGCGCGGCCCCCCTCTCTCCGCGGCCGGGTTCTGGCCGCGGTGGCGCCGGATCGTGCCGGGGCGGGTGATCGGCGAACCAGGCGTCCCAGCAGAAGCTGAACGCGGCGTTGACCAGGGCCTGGTGGCGGCGGATGGCGGTGTCGGAGCGGACCTGGAAGTCGGCCCAGCCCAGCTCGTCTTTGACCTGCTTATAGCCTTGCTCGATCCAGTGCCGGATCCCGTAGATCCGCACGATCTCGGCCAGGCCGACGGCCGGGTGCGGGCTTCCGGCCTCGCGCGGGCCGCCGGGGCGGGGCAGGTTCGTGACGAGATACCAGGTGGCCTTGGGCGGCAGGGTGGCCGGGTCGGCGGTGGCCACCACCAGGCGCCGGGCGCCGTCGGGTCCCCACCAGCCCAGCGTGGCGTCGGCCGCGAACCAGGTCTCGGTGTGCCCGTCGCGGAAGGCCCGCGTCACGGGGCGCCAGTCGCCGGGGTCATCGGGCCCGTTCCAGGCCAGGGCACGGGCCGCGTCCACCGGGGTGTGCGCGTCCGGGCCGTAGGCCCAGGTCCCGCGGCGGGGCTTGAGGGCCATCACGAACGGCAGCCCGGCCTGCGCCAGCTCGCCGCGGAACCCGTCCTGGTCCCCGTAGGCGCTGTCCGCGCACACCGCCCGGAACGTGAACCCGGCGTCCCGGGCCCGGACCGCCAGGTCCGCGCCGATCTTCAGCTTGGTGCGGAACGCCGGGTCGTTCTTCCCCTTCGGGAAATGCCGGGCCGGGGTGTACGGCTCCGCGTGCACCGGGTAATACACCCGCTCGTCGGCCCACACCGTGGTCACGGTGACCACGCCGTTGTCGGTCTTGCCGTAGCGGCCCAGGTACTGATGGCCCACGTGCGCGGTCTTCGTGCCGTCCTTGCGGTCCCCGCTGTCGTCGATCACCAGCACCCCGCCCTCGTGCGGCGCGGTCGCCGGATCCGCCGCCAGCAACTCCAGCCTGCGCGCGTTGACCTGCTCCGGATCCCACCGCGATTCGGACAAGAAGAACTGCAGCCGCTGCACCGCCGCATGCTGCGCCCCGGCCACCGGCTCCGCCCCGGCCAGCGCAGTCAGCGTCTTATTCCGGTCCCGCGGCGCCAGCAGCCCCGCCAGGTACTCCCGGAACCCCCGCCGCTGCGCCAGCCGGCCGAACAGATCATCAAACCGCGCCGCATACCCCTCCAGCGGCCCCGGCGCCGCAGGACACGGCCGACGTCCCGTCATCACACACCCCTGGGCAAGTCACGCCACTACTCCCGGTCATAACGCGAACTCGCTCCAGAGTCAACAAACCACCG
>WNGG01024926.1_pt1 | contig 10530 bp, 11 predicted proteins | sample 5400661 | NCBI WGS metagenome assembly WNGG01 (sample SAMN13153372, study PRJNA577476) | soil metagenome | isolation source: 100 cm soil or saprolite under Garry oak tree replicate 1 | place: USA:California | collected 2016-06-15
CTGCTCGGCAGCTGACCTCGCCGCAGCGACCAACGGCTCGCCAGCCGGCAGGCCCATTCCGGCATGCTGGCCAGCCCCCGACCGGCCCCGGCCCCTGCCGTACGGACCGTCTTCCACCAGCTCCCGGGCCGCCTGGGACCCGTCCACAGCACGAGCCCGCATCAACGAGCAGCAGTGCATGATCACCGCAGCACGACTACAGGGGGGCCTGCCCCTGGGGGGGGTGGTACAGCCGCGCCGAACGGAATGTCTTGAGCCGCTCGCCCGTTCTATGATGCTGGTCTGTGGGGGACGGGGGTTGGGTCTTGGACGGGAGGGGCAATGGCTGGACCCGTCCCGATCGCGTCTGGTCGGATTTTCATCAGCTACCGGCGGGAGGAGACCGCCTACCCGGCCGGCTGGTTGTACGACCGGCTGGCTGACCGCTTCGGCGGCGGCCAGGTCTTCAAGGATGTCGACTCGATTCAGCTGGGCGATGACTTCGTCGAGGTGATCACCAGCGCGGTCGGCTCCTGCGACGTGCTGCTGACGCTGATCGGCGAGGAGTGGCTGACGATCACCGATGAACACGGCCGGCGTCGCCTTGATGATCCCGACGATTTCGTGCGGCTGGAGATCGAGGCGGCCTTGACGCGCCGGGTCCGCGTGATCCCGATTCTGGTGGATGGGGCCAGGATGCCTCGTGCCGATGAGCTGCCGGACAGCCTGGCCACGCTGGTGCGCCGGCAGGCCTTGGAGCTCAGCCCGGCCCGCTTCGACTTCGACACCAGCCGGCTGCTGAAGGTGCTGGATTGGACCCTCGCCGAGGTGCGGACGGCACAAGGGGAGGCGGCATCCTCGAAGGTCGCGCCGGCAAGGAACGCGCCAGACCCGAGCACGGTGGAGCTCCAGGAGACGCCTGAACGGCCCGAGCACGCGCAACAGGGTGGTACGCGCAGCGTCCCGCCAGCAGCGCCTGTCCCACCGGGCGGGGCTCGGCCGGCGTCGGATGGGGGCGAACCGTCGGACAAGCAGCGGCGACGCCTCTCCACCCGGGCGCGGATCCTGGCAGGGGTCGGCATCGTGCTGATCCTGCTGATCGTCGCCATCGTTGCCACCTCGCTGACGAGGTCTCCATCGGCTGAGAACGGAGGCGAGTCGGGGGTCTCCGGCTTGGCTGTGGTGCCGCAGACCGAGTGCACGAGAACGTACTTCGCGCAGCGTCCCCCGGTCGACTCCTCACGAGTGAGGTCGGTGGAGCTTGAAGCCCAGGACCGGCGCGTGCTCGGCGTTGGCGAGCGGCAAGACACCGAGTTCGGCCTGGTGCTCAGCGACACCCTGTCTTCGACGGTGCCGCAGGTGCTTGGCGCGGTGAAGCTGTTTCGCCGGCCCGGCGTCGGTTTCCACGTGATTGGCGTGGTGGACGAGCAGACCTGCCAGGCGGTCGGGGTGTCGCTCGCCTCGGATCCTGGGGTTCCGGCTCCTGCCGCACTCGGCGACTACGAGCATGTGATCTTCGTGCTCGGGGGGAAGTCGTACGCCCTGCTGCTCAACAGCTCCAACGCCAACACCGAGGTGTTGGTCACCCTCACCAGTAGAGGCTGACATCGGCGGTCGCTTGCCGGAGAGCTACCAGGGGTCTTTGCTGGACGGCGTCCATCGGCCGACATGAGTTGACCTGGGAGAATGTCGGCTGCCGCTGCCGCGATAGCCGCGACGATCTTCGCTCAGCGCCGCGCCCACACGAAGGCGTCGACGTGACCACGGAACGAGGGATCAAGGCGGTGCGATCTGTCGATGGTGCCCGCCAACAGCATCGTCGTGTGCTCATCGGGAACGTCGCCTGACAACCGGCAGCAACGCACGATTACTCGAGCACGACTACAGCGGGGCCCTGCCTGCCGGGGTATGGTGGATCCACCATGACCTACACCACCGACCCACGCGTTGACGCGTACATCGGTGCCCTGCCCGCTTGGCAGCAAGCCATCTGCCGCGAGGTCCGCGATCTGGTCCACGCCGCCGACCGAGACGTTGCCGAAACCATCAAGCGCACCAACCGTCCGTACTTCGTACTGCAGGGCAACATCTGCGCCCTGTTGGCGGCGAAGGACCACGTCAACGTCTTTCTCTACGACGGCGGCATCGTCCCTGATCCCGAGGGAATCATCACCGCCGGCCACGAAAATACGACCGCCCGCACCGTGGCCGTCCGCCAGGGCGAAATGGTCAACGCGCCCGCCCTCACCGCCATGTTCAAGCACATAATTGCCAACAACCGCGCCGGCGGCTGGCGCAAGTTGAAGCGGGAAAGCTGAGCCACATCCATAGGACGATCCCCTAAGAGGACATTCCCCGACCTCAGTCCGGGTGTGCGATGACCTGTCGCCATGACCACCCCCGCCGATCGTCTTCTCCCCGACGCCCGGTATTCCTCGACCGGGCCGTCGGGGCAACTCCGGTGTTCGTGACCCATCGTGCGCATGGGGCCTCCACTATTACCCCATTCACGGAGGATCTGTCGGAAGCACTGGCAGCCCTCGATGTCCGCCGCAAATGAGCTGTTGACCGCCGACCGGCTGCTATTTCTTGAAGGCCCGTCCGACAACGCGCTTCATGCCCATCGGCTCGACGCCTGGATCGAGGCGGCGGACGCGCTGCACGGGCGCCGCGTACTCACCTCCGCGACCGCGACGAGCTACCAGCAAGCCTCCTTGACCGCCTTCAGCAGGGCGACGGTCTTGTCAAGCGCGTCGCCTGGGAGCCAGGAGCCTGCTGAACGGGCGTGGTCCGGTCAATGCTGTTCGCTGTGCCGATCCGGTGGTTCGTGCTGGGGAGCTGTGACTGGGCGGGCTGGAAGGAGGCTCTCGATGCCCAAGCGACTCGAGCTGGCACTGCGCCGCGTCCTTGAGGTCGTGCTGGCCGTGGCCAGACTTCCGCCATCACCCTCGGCGCCATTGTCCCTGTCCCAGAACTTGTGGCCCGCGTTGTCTTGCTCCCGTGGGTTACCCTGGCCATGGCGCAGATCGTAGGTTCGACGCCGAACCGCCGTGCAACGCGCCACCAAGCTGGTGAGCCCGGAGGACGCCTGGAGGATGTACGAGGAGACAACAACGACACGAGCGGTCCATGGCTGTGTATCTCAACCTGGCGTATGACCAGCGCAGACGCTGATCGGGCTGGACGCCGGCCGGTGTCCGCGCTGCCGCGCCTGGGCTGGGCCGGCGCGTGCCCGAATCCTCGCCGCCGCGCATGCCGCCTCTGAGACCCATCCCTGCGGCGCTGCCGCTCCATCTGTCGTTCGCCCTGGTCGTCTTTGCGACCGTCACCACAACCCCCGCTGCCAGCCTGGCGCGTCGCCCCGGTTGACGAGCGCCGCTGGGTGGCCCGGCCCATGGAACGCAATGACCTGGTGTCAGCCAAAGTGAAAAAGGCGCCCCGCTCCCCGGACTGGCTCGACCCTTGCTTGCTGGAAGACATTGTCATGGGGGCGTCGGCGACGGAGACTAGGGCCAGTCACCTGGATGGAGGCCGAGATGGCTGAGAACCTGGCCAACCTGCATGTCGTCGGACGAACCGCGGACGGTCGGCTGTGGCACACGATGCGCTCCCCCACTGGGTGGACGCCTTTCAGCGACGTGCTGCTCAACGCCGGCTTGTTCACCCAGTCGGTTCATGTCGTGGACGTGGCATGTGCACGTCGCCTCCAGCTCGACAGCCCGATCGTTGAGGGCCTGTACGTCCTCGTCGCGCTCGCCGGGACAGCTCCGAGACTATTGTTCCGCTCCTCCGACAACGGGAGCTGGAGCGAGGAGGCAATTGCGGCGTTCCCCACAGCTCGCGGCGTCGGTGCCGCGACACTGATGTCTTTTTCTCAGGGTGGTACTCCTCACGCCGAGCTCCACCTAGCCGCCGTGACCGATAACGGCCACCTCCTCGCCGCAGTGCACTCGTATAACGCCACGTCGTCGGCCGCGCCTCAAGACGTGGAGTCGACGGCTGGAGACCGAGGCGATTTCAGGGCCGTGGCGCTGTCATCGGCTGTAGGGATAGACACCAACTCGGTCCCGCTCGTCGCGGTCACGGCGCAAGGCCGCCTGTTCCACAGCTATGGCAGCGGTGGAAGCTGGCAACCTTTCGACGAGGTCGTTGGGTCCACCGTGGCGGGAAAGCTGCCAGCGGACGTTATTGATGCCGATGCGGTATCGGAGCCGTTGGGGTCGAGTTATCTGGCGGTAACGGGCGACGGCCACGTGTGGATGGCTTCACAGTTTTCCAACGGAACCTGGGCGAAGTGGCTCGATCTCGAGACGTACACGGGCACGTATTCAGGTGGCGGCTGGTCGGGGACCTACACGGCTGTTGCCGATGTCGGCAGCTTTTCTGCGGTGGCTGCCGCAGTGACGAACGAGGGACTTCATGTCCTGGGGGTCACGACCAACGGTCGGCTGTGGCATCAACTTCGGTCCAACACGATGCCCGTGTTCCGAGACGTGGAACAGGTTGGCGTCGGCCAAGACGTGGGGTCATTCACCGCTGTCGCCTGTGCCTAGACGCAGTAGCAGGTGGCGGGCCTTCGACTCGCAAGGGGCGTCCGGTGACAGCATCGAGCAGCACCACCGCCGAACCGGAGGGCGAGAGCGCGTTCATGCGCCTGCTCGGTGCGCACTTCGACGAGGCCCGCGGGGATCGCGTGACGGGCTGGTTGGAGGTCGGGGCCGACCACCACCAGCCATGGGGCCTGGTCCACGGCGGTGTCTTCACCGCGATCATCGAGACCTTTGCCACCATCGGAGCCTACCAGGCGGTCAAGGACCGCGGGCAGCTCGCCGTCGGTGTCAGCAACGTGACCGACTTCCTGCGCCCCCAGCGTGAGGGACGCCTCAACGTGGTTGCCGAGCCGATCCAGCAGGGCCGCACCCAGCAGCTCTGGCAGGTCGTCATCACCCGCGCCCAGGACGGGAAGGCGGTGGCTCGGGGCCAGGTGCGGCTGCAGAACATCGACGCGTCCACCCAGACTTGAGGTCTGTTTGGGCCAGCCCGCTCCGCGTGCAAGCACCTCACCTTCGCTGGCTACAGCGAACGGGATGCCCACGAGCGCCGACCTGACAGAGTCATGCTATGAGCCTGCGCGGATAGGCGGGTGGCTGGGTTGGCAGCGGGCGGCCTCGCATGGGCGCAGGCGGTTACAGTCCGCCCGCGACGCGCAGGACGGCGCCGGTCGTGTAGGAGGCGTCGGGTGAGAGCAGCCAGGCAACGGCTGCGGCGATCTCTGCGGGTGCACCGGCGCGGCCGAGGGGGATGCGGGAGGCGGCCTTGGCGGGCCGCTCGGGGTCGCCCATGTCGGTGTGGATGTCGGTCCAGACGATGCCGGGCGCCACGGCGTTGACGCGGATGCCGTCGGCGGCCAGCTCCTTGGCCAGGCCCACGGTGATGGCGTCAACGGCGGCCTTGGTGCCCGCGTAGTGCACGTACTCCCCCGGGCTGCCGATGGTGGCGGCCGCGGAGGAGACGTTGACGATGGCGCCACCGCCGTTGGTTGCCATGTCCCGCGCGGCGCGGCGCGCACACAGCAGGCAGCCGATGAGGTTCACCTCGACGACCCGGCGCAGGTCCTCGGTACGCGCATCGACCAGGCGCCCGAGCGAGCCGGTGACACCGGCGTTGTTCACCAGACCGGTAATGGGGCCGAGCTCGGCGGCGGCGGTGTCGAACAGCCGCTCGACGTCAGCCTCGACGCAGGTGTCCATCCGCACGGCGACGCAGCGACCCCCGGCGTCGCGGACCGAGCCCGCCACCTGCTCGGCCGCCTCGACGGCCTGCCGGTACCCGATCGCCACGTCGTGCCCATCGGCGGCCAGGCGCGTGCAGGCGGCCGCGCCGATGCCCCGGCTTCCACCGGTGACGATGGTGACGGGTCGTCGCACGTGGCCTCCTGCCTTTGCCTGCCGGGGCCGTGTACGGGCCCCAGGCGGAGGCTGTAAGGCTCCAGCCAGTCCAGTCTCAGCCGCGCCGGGCGCCCAGCAACGCGCGCGAGGATTGCCGCTCGGCTGCTGCCCTTGAAGGCTTGACTCTATGCCTGCCGACCGTGAAGCGCGTAGTCGGCGTGAAGTCGGCGAAGAGCGCGCGGATGGGGGAGGTGGGGTGTGGGTCAGGGGCGTCGTGGGGGTCGGCAAGCTCCAGGCCGACCATAACGGGTCGATGAGCCAGGATGGACCGATCTTGCGTCGGTTGGCGGCCGACATCTGCTCCAGCACCCAGGAGGGCAACTGCTCCAAGCCCTCGCGGAGCGCAGTCGGCGACAGCGCCGGGTAGGGGCTCGCCGGTGCGCGCTCCCCGCGCTGGCACCGCGCGCACATCGCGACCGCGAACAGCCCCTCGACCGTGGTGAACGGCCCGGTCATGCTCCCGCAGAAGTCGCAGCCCACCGCCATGCCCGCCCCTCCGAACTGACGTTCGGGGACCATGGTACGGCACCATGCCATGCGGGTCGCCGAGATCTGCACGCCGTGGCTGGCGAAGAATGCTCCGGCCCTGGTCGCAAACCCGGCGCGGTTGTCGGTAGTCCCTGGCAGACTCGGGGCATTCCCGAGCAGGAGGACGAACCATGACCAGCGCACCCATTCCCAGTGGCTACTCACCGAGGTGGAGCGGCGACACCCGCACCAGCCCGCCGGCTGTCGGTGACGAGCGAGAGATCTTGAGTTCCTTCCTGGACTGGCACCGGGCGACCTTCGAGCTCAAGTGCGCGGGCATACCGTCGGAGCGGCTTTCAGAACGGGCCGTGCGACCCTCTTCGCTTTCCCTGCACGGTTTGCTGCGGCACCTGGCCGGCGTTGAGCGTTGGTGGTTCCGCATCCAGTTCGCCGGCGAGGACGTCCCGATGCTCTACTACTCCGACGATGACCCCGACCAGGACTTCGACGCCTTGGACGGTGACGTCGACGAGGCCTTCGGCACCTGGCGGGCGGAGTGTCGGCGTTCCAGGAATATCGTGGCCGACGCGGCGTCGCTGGACGAGACGGGGATCAAGAAACGGACCGGCGAGCCGTTCTCACTTCGCTGGCTCTTGGTGTACCTGACCGCCGAGTACGCCCGGCACAACGGCCACGCGGACCTGCTACGCGAACGAATCGACGGTGCCATCGGGATGTAGGCCCCGACCCTGCCGGGTACTTCCAAGCCTCGCCCTCTGCGGCCTGTCCGCGCTGCTCCGCGGCTGCACGCCGTACCAACCGCCCAGCGCGATCGAGCGTTCGGCTCGGAACTCCACTATCCGGACCATGCTGCCTTCCACACAGGGGACCGCGCGTCGGACCAACGCGCTCATCATCCGCCTCGCCGGCAAAACGAACACCACCTACACCGCTACGGGAGAAGCGCCCCGGCGGCCGGCTCGTCCCGTCGGCCTCCCTGGGGCCCGCGCCCGTTCGGCTGCACCATCACACCCGCTCCTGCTCTGCTCGTCTGCCGGCCGAGATGATACGGTGCTCTGCCTGGCGGCATTCTCGACGGTGCGCCTGACACGGCAGAGCACTCGGCCGGTTGCACGCCACGTCGCCGGCTGCGGCATGCCACCCGGTCTACCGGCGAAATCCTGTGGGTGCGACGCTTCTAGGAGGCCAAGCTCAACATGCCCCCCCGGCGACGGACGACACCGCAAGCGGGCGCGGATCTCGAGGCGCTGAGCGATCTGTGCACGCCTTGGTGCATCCGAGTGGTGGCGACGCTGCGGATCGCGGACCACATCGCCGCCGGCATCACCGGCATCGACCAACTCGCCGCGACCGCCGGCTGCGACGCCGATGCCCTGCACAATGTGCTCGGGCACCTGGTGGGAAAAGGTGTCTTCGAGGAGACGGCGCCCGGCCAGTTCGCGCTGAACGACGCCGCCCGGGGGCTGCTCGACCCATCGAAATTTCTTGACCTCGAGGGCATCGGCGGCCGGTTCGCCCACGCCTGGGGCACGCTGCTCACCTACGTCCGGACGGGTGCCCCCGGCTACCCCGAGGTCTTCGGCCTGCCGTTCTGGGAAGACCTGGCCGCCCATCCCGACATCGCGGCCAGCTTCGACGCCCTCATGGGGCCAGCAGGCCACGGCACCCCTGACGCCGACATCCCGATCGCGGGCGGCTGGGAGTCGGTGAGGACCGTTGTCGACGTCGGCGGCGGGACTGGAGCGATGTTGGCGGAGATCCTTCGCACCCGCCCCCACATCCACGGCACCCTGGTCGACTACCCGGGCACCGTGGCTCGCTCCGCGGAGATCTTCCAGGCTGTCGGCGTCGCCGACCGTGCGACGACGGTCGGCCGGAGCTTCTTCGACCCCCTGCCGGCAGGCGCCGACCTCTATCTGCTGAGGAAGGTGCTCAACGACTGGCCCGACCGGGAGACAACCGCGATCCTGCGCCGCTGTGCCGAGGCAGCCCGCCCCAGCGGACGAGTTCTGGTCCTCGGCGGGGTGTCGGCACTCGACGCGCCAAGACACCTCGCGATCGAGATGTTGTTGGTGGGAGGCAGGAACAACACGTTGGCGGAGTTCCGGGGGCTGGCACGCCAGGCCGGCCTGGAGGTGTCGGCTGCCGAGCGGCAACCATCGGGCAGCTTCGTCGTCGAATGCCGTCCGACCTGAGCGGTATGCTTGCACAGAAGATTCTGTCACAGAGCTACTCGAACCTCATGGCCGCCATGCCGCGCATCCGCACCCTGGCCGTCGACCGCGTGGGCAGCGCCCGGAGGCAGGCGGCGATGCGTCGACGCGGTGACCGTCACGGCGGGCGGCGGCCGGCCTGGCTCAGCGGCCGGGTGGGGCGGGGGCTGCTGGCCGAGCGACCCCGCCCATCTACGATACGCACAGGCCGGGCGGCGCCGTGGCTGGCGGTCGGCACAGTCTGTTTCGGCGCGTTCATGGGACAGCTCGACGCCAGCATCGTCACCCTGGCGTTCCCGGCCCTGCAGCGCCAGTTCGCCGCCTCCCTGGCGGCCGTGCAGTGGGTCTCGCTTGCCTACCTGGTCACCCTTGTCGCCCTGCTGATCCCGGCCGGACGGATCGCCGACGCGGCCGGGCGCAAGCTCGTCTACCTGTACGGGTTCGTGGTCTTCACCGCCGCGTCCGCCGCCTGCGGGCTGGCCCCCACCCTGGGCGCGCTGGTCGGCTTCCGCGCCGTGCAGGCCGTCGGCGCGGCGATGCTGCAGGCCAACAGCATCGCCCTGGTCACGACCAGCGTGCCCCGGCCTCAGGCGCGGCTGCGCGCCGCGCTGGGCATGCAGGCCGGCGCCCAGGCGCTGGGCTTGGCACTGGGCCCGACCCTCGGCGGGCTGCTGGTGGCAACAGCCGGCTGGCGCTGGGTGTTCGCCATCAACGTGCCGGTCGGGCTGGTCGCGGTGGTCGCGGGCCACTACCTGCTGCCCCGCACCCGCGAGCGCAATCCCCTCGGCGAGCTGGACTGGCCCGGGCTCGCCCTGCTGGCTACCCCGGCGGCCGCCGGGCTGCTGGCCGTCTCGGCCGCCTCAGGGCTCCCGCTGCCGGCCTGGGCGGTGCTTGCCCTAGCCGCGGTCACCGTCGGCGCGGCCGCCGGGCTCGTCGCCCGGGGACTGCTCGGCCATGGTGGGGTCGGGGTGGGCCTGGTCGGGGCGCTGGGCGGCTACCTGGTCCTGTTCGGCCCGCTGGTGCTGGTCCCGGTGGTGCTGGCGGGCAGGGGAGTGGCGGTGCAGCACGCCGGGCTGGCGTTGAGCGCTCTGCCCGCCGGGTTCGCGCTGGCCGCCACCATCGGGGGCCGGTGCGCGCCCTCGGCGACGACCGTCGGCGTTGCCGGACCGGCGCGCTCGTGGTGGCCGCGGCGCTGGCCGTGCTGGCGGTCGTGCCACTGACCCTGCCGGCCCTGGCGGTGTCGCTGGCCATGCTCGGCCTGGGCTTGGGCGTGTTCGTCCCCGCAAACAACGCGATGATCATGGCGGCCATGCCCGCCCGAACGAGCGGGACCGGCGGTAGCCTGGTCACCCTCGCCCGCGGGCTGGGCACCGCACTCGGCGTGGCCCTGCCGACCCTCGCCCTGCACCTGGCCGTCCAGGCCCGCCACCCCGCCGCCGGCCCGCATCTTGCCATGCTGGTGTTGTTGCTGGTCGCGACCGCCACCATGCTCATGACGACGCTCCTGGCGACGCCGACCAGCACCGGCAGCAACGACGATCGCGCAGCGACCGAGACGACCACGCCACGCTGACCCCACACCCCCAGCCCGCACGGCATCCCGGTCGGTGCTCGCGCACGATCCCGAGGCGCACGATCCCGGGCCGTAGGATGCCGCCTCGTCCACGGCGGGGTGGGCGTCCGCGATGCTTCCAAGCGGGCGCTGGCCGGGCACCGGTAACCCGCAGGGCCGCCGGTCACGAGCCTGCTCCGGCGGTGCCGGCCTCCTCGGCGGCCGGGGCCAGCTCGACGGTGAGCAGCCGTTGGGGCGCTTCGCGGAGGACCAGGTCGGCGACGCGGCCGGCCGCGCGCAGATCGGCCGCTGCCAACCGCAGCGCCGCCAGGCGCTCGCCGGCATCGGC
>WNGG01009659.1_pt1 | contig 10529 bp, 6 predicted proteins | sample 5400661 | NCBI WGS metagenome assembly WNGG01 (sample SAMN13153372, study PRJNA577476) | soil metagenome | isolation source: 100 cm soil or saprolite under Garry oak tree replicate 1 | place: USA:California | collected 2016-06-15
CTCGCTCCTTACATACCGCACCGGGTATGCTCGTCGCTCGCGCCTTGCCAGCGGGCCTGGGGGCCAGCAGCAAAATGTACACCTTATTTCCTGACGGGCCCTTAGCCACCCATTTCACAAAATACGCCGGAAAGACTTGCCACAAATTTCACGAATTACACGAATTTTTGAATTCTTTGGCCCCCCGGGAGGTCTGGCTCCAGATCAAGCCCATCGTCCGCCAGAAGGGAGGCTCTTTTCGTTTAATTCGTGGAATTCGTGGCCAGGCTTCTTTTGGCTTTTTAGTTGGAAAACGCTTCGTGATTCTTCGCGTCTTTGCGTCTTCGCGGTGAAGAAGGGCCGGTCCGCACTCAGAAGTTTTTGAACTTCGAGCTGTCCTCCCGCGGAAGGCCTACAATAAATCGGACTCTGGCTCCGTTGCGCTGGATGGAGTGATACTCGCCATTGTCTTTCCAGGCAAACCCGCCCGAGGTGTCTTCGGATTTCTTGCCCCCGGGAAAACGCTGTTGAAGCCAGCGGGACAACGCCTCGTAGAACTCGCCCGCCTCCTCCGGGGAATCCCAGACGGACTCCTGAAAGACAGTACAACCGTTACTTCCATCCTTTTCAAGAAGCAGCAGGCGATCGCCGTCCCAGCCCGAGGACGCCTTGAGGGATTCCTCGTCGGAGAGAAAGAGCTTCAGCAACAGATACGTCGTGAACTCCCCAAGGACATTCCGGTAGCTGGTTCTCCATCCTTTGCCCAAGCGCGCGGAAGGGTCCTCAATTTCCACGGACTGAGGCTTGTCGCGAACATCGAAGTACTTCTCCGGATGGATGATCTGTTCTGTGGATTCCGGGAGGTCCGAATAGATTCGGTTCACCGCCGACCACGGCTCTTTCGAACGGATCTTCTGCAGGAAGGCCGCTCCATACCCGTACGGGAAAAGCAGGGTTTCTTTAAGAAACATGGGCGCGTTCTTGAACACCTCGAACTGCGAATCCACCGCTGTGAGCTGGCTGCGCATCACGGTGACAATATTCGGCAACTCGGCAAAGCTCTTTCCCACCGGCTGCAAGAGATAGTCGAACATAACTGCCATGGCCTCGCCTTCTACCAGGGCCTGACGCGCCAACACCATGTCGTCGTTCTCCATCTTGCGCACCTGTTTGATGAATCGGTTCAGGTCGAAATATTGATCCTGTAAGGCGTGCGTGAGCTCGTGCACCATTACAGGCTTTTGCTGCTCCAGGGGAAGCCAGCCTGATATAAAAAACGTCTTCTTGTCGGGATCGTAATAGCCGCCTACCTGTTCCGTGAGCAGCTTGAGGATGAACTCCTGGTAATCCATCTCCTGAGGAATGAGTCCGAGTTTCTTGAGAACTTTGCCCTCCCGGCGCAATTCGCTCGCATCGTATTCATCGCGAATCCGTTCCCGGAGGTATTGTGCGATTTCCTCCTTGCTCTTAATCCCCTTCTGAACGGGGCCCTTCAGTTCCAGGCCGCGAATGCGCGCGACCTCCTTTAGAATCTCGTCGGCGGTCTTGAGAAGCTCCGTGTCCGAGCTCTGAAACGCGATCGCAAGCGCCCCGCCCAGAACAATGATTGTTGCAACGAAAATCACGCGTTTACCGTTCGATCTGTAATCTTTCATAAGGACCTCATCATAGTGTGGGCATTCAGAGCAGTCAACCGCTGGCGGATTGCGGATTGGGGATTGGGGATTTCGGATTGCGGATGTCTTTTTCCAATTCCAAATCCCCAATCCGCAATCCCAAATGCCGTTTGCTGACTGGACAAGGGAGGCTGCGAGCCCTAAAGTGTTTCGTTCGGTGTTTGATTTTGGAAAGAGCCGATGTAGATTACTCGCCGAAATTTCGCGACACCTGTAAATGGGTGAAATATGGATCCCATTACCGCTTTACTGATCATGGCTGTGCTGGCGGGCGCGATCGCGGGCTCCTTTGTCTTTCTCTCCGCCATTCTGGGGCCCAAGAAGCGGACTCCACTCAAAGATGAACCCTTTGAATGCGGCGTGGAGTCGGACGGGATGCCGCGCACGCCGATGCCGGTCAAGTTCTATCTGACGGCGTTGCTCTTTATATTGTTCGATGTGGAGCTGGCCTTTCTCTTCCCATGGTCGGTTGTCTTTCGCGACCTTGGATGGTTCGGTTTTGTGGAGATGCTCGTGTTCTTCGTCATCGTAGGAGTGGGATTCGTCTATGCGTGGAAGATTGGAGCATTGGAATGGGAGTAGAAAGTTCCGTGGCACAGAACCTTCCCGAGACGGCGACCCTGGATCTATTACTGGCGACCTTCGAGGAAGATGTGCAGGAAATCTCTTCACCTCAGGGTGACGCCACGGCGGTGGTCCTCCCTGGAGGCTTGAAGAGAATCATGGAGTTTCTGAAGGAGGATGCTCGGACGCGGTTCAATCTGCTGGTAGATATCACAGCCGTGGATTACCTGGGAAGAAAACCCCGGTTTGACGTGGTCTATCACCTCCTCTCCCTGAGCGCCAAGCGCCGTCTGCGGATCAAGGTTCGTGTGGAGGAGAGCAATCCGGAAATCGATTCGATGACGTCCTTGTGGGGAAGCGCAAATTGGCTCGAGCGCGAAGTGTGGGACATGTTCGGCATCCGGTTTACTGGACATCCGAACCTCAAGCGCATCTTGATGTACGAAGAATTCCAGGGACACCCCCTGCGCAAAGATTATCCCGTAAATAAACGCCAGCCGTTGATCGGGCCGAAAAACTGAGGAACAGCACCGTGGCGGAAAAGGTGACCTTCACCATTGACGGGCTTACGGTTCAGTCCCCCAAGGGGATCTCTATCCTTGAAGCGGCAAAGCAGGTGGGCATCAAGATTCCTTACTACTGCTATCACCCGGGCCTCTCCGTCGTGGCAAACTGTAGAATGTGCCTCGTGGAGATCGAGAAGATACCCAAGCTGCAGCCCTCGTGCGGCACGGCGGTAGCCGAAGGCATGGTCGTCCGCACCCAGAGCCCGGAGGCCCTGCGGAACCGCCAGTCAGTCCTCGAATTCCTGCTCATCAACCATCCCCTCGACTGTCCTGTGTGCGACCAGGCCGGCGAATGCGAGCTCCAGAACTATTACATGGACCACGGGGTCTACGATCCGCGTTTCAACGAGAATAAGAAGAAGCGGAAGAAGGCGTTTCCTATCGGGCCTTATGTCATCCTGGACCAGGAACGGTGCATTCTCTGCACGCGGTGCGTGCGTTTCACCAGGGAAATATCGAAAACAGGAGAACTGGCCGTGCATGACCGCGGACACCTGAGCGAAATCGATGTCTTCCCCGGGGTAGATCTCAATAACCCGTATTCAGGTAATGTCGTGGACATCTGCCCGGTGGGAGCCTTGACCGACCGGGACTTCCGGTTCCAATGCCGCGTATGGTTTTTGTCGAGCACTTCTTCCGTCTGCCCTGGATGCAGTCGCGGATGCAATATTGAAATCCACGTTAACGAGCACTTCAATCCACGTTATCACGACAAACGCGTGCCTCGCCTGAAACCACGTTTCAACCCGGACGTGAACGGCTACTGGATGTGCGACGAAGGGCGTTACTCCTATCCTGCTATCGACGCCCCCAACCGCTTGCGGGCGCCGAGACTGCGCCAGGGCAACGGCTGGCAGGAGGTCAGCTGGCAAGAAGCCATCCAAAAAACCGCGGCGGCACTGCGGGAAGCCCTGGAGATTCAGGGGCCCACGGGTGTCGCCGTCCTCGCTTCCCCTCAAATGAGCAATGAAGAGCTCTTCGGGCTGCGCCAACTGTTCCGAGACGTTCTCGACGTGCGCAACATAGAGTATCGAGTGCCCCTCCGCGATAAAGTCTACGCGGACGACTTCTTGATTACGGCCGACAAGAATCCGAACTCACGCGGCGCGGAGGCTCTCGATTTGGGCGGGAACGGCTGCGAGGCGGTGCTGCGGGATTGCGTCGAAGAGCAGATTCGTTTTCTCTACATCTGCCAGCACGACCTGACACGAGGATTCGACGAAGACCAGGTTGTTCGGGCTCTGAGCAAAGTACAGTTTGTGGCGTACCATGGCTCGCGGGAAAACCGGACTGCCGCTCTGGCCAACGTCCAACTGCCGGCGGCCGTGTACGCGGAAAAGGACGGAACCTTCACCAACATTCAAGGCCGCGTGCAGCGCATCCGTCGCGCGGTGGCTCCTCTGGGACAGTCGTTGCCGGATCTCGAAATCTTGGAACTCCTGGCCAGGGAACTGGGCCTTGAGGTCCAACCTGGCTCACCGGGAGAGATCTTTCTACAGCTGGCCGAACAGGTTCCTGCATTCCGCGGCATGAGCTACGAATCCATCGGCGATCTCGGCCAGCCGATGCATCCTTTCGGGTCTTAACGGAAACCACCGATGAACACAGATCAGAGACGCAGGACGTGAGAAGAAATGTAGCTTCCAGCCGGCAAACGAATCTGTGTTCATCGGTGGTTTCATTTTATGCAGTCTAGCGGCCACAGGAAATGTGGATTGATCTGGTCATTCTGTTCACCAAGGCCTTTGTCTTAATCAACGCCGTCCTGATCCTGACTTCTTTCTTGACCTGGATGGAGCGCAAGCAGTCGGCCGTAATGCAGGACCGCCTCGGAGCCAACCGCGCGCCGATCTTCGGCGTTCGAGCATTCGGACTCCCTCACATACTGGCCGACGCGCTGAAGATGTTTTTCAAGGAAGACTACGTGCCTCCGGGAGGGGACAAGCTCCTGCATACGGTCGCTCCGCTGGCGGCCGTGTTTTTCGCCCTGATGAGCTTTGCCGCAATTCCCTTTGGAGATGCCATACGTGTTGGCAGCAGAGAAATAAAGCTCCAGGTGCTCGAACTGGATGTCGGCCTGCTTTTTGTCTTTGCCATGATGTCCATGGGGATCTACGGCACGTTTCTGGCAGGCTTTTCCTCCAACAATAAGTTCGCATTTCTGGGGGGACTGCGCGCCTCCAGCCAGATGATCAGTTATGAGATCACCATGGGGGCAACCCTCGTCGGGCTGCTCATGATTTTCAAAACCTTGGATCTCAATCAGATCGTCCGCGAGCAGGGACAGCTTCTTTGGGGATGGCTGCCAAGCTGGGGAATAATCCTGCAACCCTTTGGTTTCTTGTTGTTCTTGACAGCCGGGTTCGCCGAAACCAAGCGCGTTCCCTTTGATCTGCCTGAGGGCGAATCCGAGATCATAGGTTACTTCGTAGAATACAGCAGCATGAAGTTCGGCGCCTTTTTCATGGTCGATTTCGTGGAGACGATTCTCATCGCGGCGCTGACCGCCACCCTGTTCCTGGGTGGCTGGCAGATGCCCTATCTTTACGGCGACGGCTTCCATTTCCCCTGGGGAACGACTCACTCTCTATCATCCGCGAGCGTAACGATCCTGCAGGTCGGATCTTTCGCGATCAAGGTTCTGTTCGTTTGCTGGCTGATGCTTCTTATTCGCTGGACTTTGCCGCGCTTTCGCTACGACCAGTTGATGCGTCTGGGCTGGAAGATCCTGCTTCCTCTCTCTGTGGCCAATATCTTCCTCACCGGCTTTTTTCTCATTCTCCTGCAGTCCCGCTGAGCATAATTGATGATTGACGAATGACGATTGAAGGCCATCATTCTTTCATTTTTCATTCGTCAATGGTCATTCGTCAATGTCAGCTGAGGAGGCGGGCGACGGTGTCCCGGAGCCTGCGCGTATCGTCTTCGTATGAAGCTTCTCCCTGAGAGGCCGTCAAAGGTTGTCCAAAAACGAGCTTGATTTTGTGAAGGCGTATCTTCCAGGTGTCCCGCGGCCAGGCTTCATACGTGCCCTCAATCCGCACGGGGACCATGGGCACTCCCACTTCGCCCGCCAGAATGGCGGCTCCCTTTTTGAACTCTTGCAGCATTCCGTCGAAAGAGCGCCCTCCTTCCGGGAAAATGCAGAGAATGCGCCCCTGGCGGAGGCCGCGAGCTCCGACCTTCATGGCCCGGAGCAGGTGGGCATCCGGATCGACGGGAACGATGTTGGCGAGGCGCGCAAGAAACTTCATCAACCAGTTCTGAAAGTGCTCGCTGTAGCCGACAAAGAAAGTCCTTTCGAACACGCGGTACGGCATTGCCGACACCAAAACGAAAGAATCCAGATAGCTCAGGTGATTGGGGCAAATGAGATACGCCCCCCCTTTGGGAAGGTTTTCCAGACCCCGTACTTCCAGCCGGAAAAGAATCCGGCAGAAAAAATAGATCATCCTGACGCAGAGGTGCTTGATCCGTGACAGGACCGGCCCGGAAAAGCGCACATCCAACGCGCCCTCGTGACGGAGCGTTTCATCCGAGAGGATTTCTTTCCAGCTCTGCCTGCGCGCGCCCGCTACGCCGGCGACATCGGTCGCCCGCTCTTTCAGCCGCACGATCAGATCACGCACGGTGAATATCTCCGCCCCGAAATCTTCAGGCAGCTGCACGCCGAGCGATTGTTCCAGGCTGGCGAGAAGCTCCACCCGTTCCATCGAGTCGAATCCCAAGTCGAGCTCCAGGTTCATCGACGGATCAACCGGCATCTGCCTGCGATGCCCCTCGCGCAGGCAGCGCAGAACCTCGCTTGCTACGGCGGACGCCATTAGCGCCTGGTCCTCAGGGGAGGCGGTCTCCGGCGGCCGCGCGGGCTCTGCTTCCTGTAACGCGCCGCTCTCGATCATGCGTTTGAGCTCCAGGCGCTTGATCTTTCGCGTAGTCGTGCGCGGAAGAGGGTCCTTCTGTATTTGATAGCTCATCAGCCGCTTGTACTTCGGAAGCTGGTTGGACAGAGCCGCTATTTCGTCTCTCAATATTTCCCGGGCATTGGCGATTTTCCTGGCCTTCAGATGTTCGAAATTGGGGACCACCACCGCATGAAGACGTTCCGCGCCTTCGTACTGGCCGGGACTTGCGATACCGAGGACCGCAATCTCCTCTATGTACGGGTTCTGGAGGTAGTGGGTTTCCAGCTCGTCCGGATAAATGTTCTTGCCATTGGGCAGGACAATCACTTCCTTCTTTCTTCCGGTGATGAAGAGATTTCCCCGATTGTCCATTCGTCCCAGGTCCCCGGAGAAGAACCATCCATCACGCCACACCTGCGCCGTCGCCTCCGGATTCCGATAATAGCCGTTCATGACAATCTTTCCGCGTATCGCCACGTCTCCTACGCCGCTTTCATCCGGATCCACAATCTTGATCTCAACTCCCGGAAGAGGCTTCCCTACAGAGCCCAGCACATTGTCTTCGGCGCGGGTCGTCGTTGCCGCACCGCTCGTCTCGGTCAGGCCGTATCCCTGTAAGACGGTGAAGCCAAGATCATGAAAATCCTGAGCCACCCTTGGATCAAAGGAAGAACCGCCGCTGACGAAGAAACGCAACCTGGCGCCGAATGTGCGATGGATCTTTCCGAACAGAAGTTTTCCCAGATTAAATCCCAGGAAACGGCGCGCATAGCGATTCAACAACAGCGTGGAGCGAAAGAGCAGACGCACCACGGGCGGCTTCTTGTTCAGCTCCTCCAGGATCCGGCTGTGGAAGAGGTAAAAAAACTGCGGTACTGTGGCCAGGATCGTGATGCCCGCCTCCTGGAGCGCTTGGAGGATCTCGCTCCTCTTGAGGGTATCGACGAAAGCGACCTGCGCGCCCACCGAAAGCGGCGTAAGCACATTCACCATGGACGCAAAGACATGCTGCAAAGGAAGCATACAGAGAAGGGCGTCCTTGTCGTCGCAGTGGACGACCCGCAAAATCCCGGCAATCTCGCTGAGGATGTTCTCGTGGGTCAGCACCACTCCTTTAGGTTTGCCTGTGGTTCCGGAAGTGTAAATGATGAAAGCGACACCCTGGACCCGGGCCGGCGGCAGTTCAGGAGCGGGATCCAAGGAGCCGGCCCAGCTCACGAAATCAGCGAGCAGTCTCCGTCCGTCCTTTTCTCCCGCACAGGCATCGAAGCCGGTCCACTTCTCGCGCAGCGGGGAGTCTGCAACGGCCTCCTGGAACCTGGAAAAGTACATTCCACTGACGAAGACCCTCTCCGCGGTCGAGTCCTCGATCAACTTGCGCCACTCGGGAGGAGATATCTGTGGATCCAGGGGAACCACCGTCGCCCCCGCCATTAAGATACCCAGGCAGGAAATGACCCACTCCGGGCGGTTCTCCGAAAGAATGGCCACGCGATCCCCAGGTCTTATTCCGATTTCAACCAGGCCCGCCGCAACCGCGGATGCCTGCCCGTCCACCTCGCGGTAGGTGACCTCACGATAGCCCGTGGGCGTTTTGAGGCGGAATGCCACGCGGTCGGCAAACCTCTCCACTGCGTGGCGGAATTGCTCGTTGAACGTGGCGTGCGTGGCTTCGGGACGCGACCTTCTTTCGAAAGCAGCCGCTGTCATGGCCAAACAGCATACTACGCCTTTCGTTCTGCCCAAAGCCCTTAGAGATGCCGCAGAGGGAGCAAAGGTGCATGGGAGCTTGGGAGGGGAAATGACAAATGACAAATGACAAATGACAAATAGAAGGGATCGGATTGCCCTCGGGAATTTGTCATTGGTCATTTGTTATTGGTCATATTGGTCATTTGTCATTTTCAAAGATTTTCAAAGAATTGCCGCCTTTGCCCCTCTGCCCCTCTGCGGCTTTTCCCTTGGCGCTTGACATCCCCCGGTCAACAGTCGAAACTCGACCGAAATGTAACGATCGCCGCTTCGATCCGGCTAACGAAAGGATCCTGTATGAGGAATCTGCATCCATTTCTTTCTGCAGGAGTGCTGCTTTGTCTCTCATTGCCCGCGTATCCCCAATCCGACCGCGGCGTCCTCACGGGCACGGTAACCGACAGTTCCGGCGCGGTGATTCCGGGCGCGTCCGTGACTGCCACCAACACGGCTACGAACGTCTCGGCCAGCACCGTGACTACCGAAGGGGGTTTCTACGCGATTCCCGCGCTCCAGCCAGGCACGTACAAAGTCCGGGTGGAGCTGACCGGCTTTAAAGCGTACGAGCAGTCGCAGGTCGTCATCGCGGCGGCGACCACGGTCCGCGTGGACGCAAAGCTCGAGATCGGCCAGATCAGCGAATCGGTCGAGGTCACGTCAAGCGCGGCCCGGCTTCAGACTGAGAACTCGAAGATCTCCGCCTCGGTCTCAAACAAGATGGTCGACGAGCTCCCTCTCGTCGTCTCGAGCGCGGTGCGCAGCCCTTTCGACCTTGCGTTGATTACACCGGAGGCAAAGCGGGTCGAACGCGGCGAAGACACCAACACCACCTTCGCGCTCGGGGGCGGCCAGGCGGCCTCCTGGGGAATCACGCTCGACGGCATTTCGGCCGGCACGGGCCGCTTCGCCTCCGTTGAATGGGCCAGCGTAAACACGCCCTCGCTCGACGCGATAACCGAGTTCACGGTCGACACTAACGACTACAAGGCCGAGTACGGCCGCGCGTCCGGCGGCATCATGACCTTCGCCTCGAAGTCGGGTACGAAGGACCTGCACGGCACCGTCTATGAGTTCCTGCGCAACGATACCTTCGACGCCCGGCGCTTCTTCGAGGCAAGGCGCGGCGCCCTCAAGCAACACGACTTCGGCTGGAGCGTGGGAGGCCCGGTCGTCCTGCCTAAGCTCTACGACGGCCGTCAGAAGACGTTTTTCTTCAGCGCCATGGAATGGTTCCGCAACCGGGTCGGCGCCTCGAGCAACTTCTTCAGCGTGCCGACGCCCGAGATGTACCAGGGGGACTTCCGCAACTGGGTCGATCAGAACGGCAACAAGCTCACCATTTACGACCCGGCCACGACGAAGCCCGATCCGAACGGCAACGGGTTCATCCGCGAGCCGTTCCCGAACAACATCATTCCGCAGACCCGGTTCTCAAACTTCGCGCAGGCCGTCCTCAAGGTCGCGGGCAACGCGGGGTACCCGAACATCGCGGCCGCCCCCGGTACGAGCGCCTACGTCCGCAACAACTTCGTCAACGACCAGGGGACACAGCTTGACCCGTGGACGAAGTTCAGCACCAAGATCGACCACAACTTCAGCGAGAAGCACAAGGTCAACTTCCTTTACCACTACGGCACGCACTTGCGGGATCCCGGCCCCAGCGGTGGCCCGGGGCTTCCGGGGGTCCTGTCCAATTTCCGGACCGGCGACCAGCGGACAGACGTCTACCGGGGGGCCTACACCTGGGTTTTCCGGCCGACGATCGTCAACCAGGTTTATGCCGGCGGGAACAACTGGCGCGAGCTGAACGCTTCGCTCAACGCCACGGGCGGCTGGAAGGCGCGCGGGGCATGCCTGATCAATGCGTTCGACTGCGATCGTAACTTCGTGCAGATCGGATTCTCCGACTACCAGAACTGGGGCGAGTCGGCTGGAGACGGCTCGGAGAACACGGTCTATTCGGCGGGCGACGATCTCTCCTGGATCAAGCGCAAGCACAACTTCAAGATGGGCTACCTCTGGGAGCGGATTCACTATAACGGCTTCGGCCGCCAGACGATCTCAGGTCAGGTGACAGGGGACCGGCG
>WNGG01009661.1_pt1 | contig 10529 bp, 12 predicted proteins | sample 5400661 | NCBI WGS metagenome assembly WNGG01 (sample SAMN13153372, study PRJNA577476) | soil metagenome | isolation source: 100 cm soil or saprolite under Garry oak tree replicate 1 | place: USA:California | collected 2016-06-15
CTGAAAACGTGATCGGTGCTGTAGTGCCGCTGACTAGGGTGGCGGTGATTGAGGAAGATGAACTGGTTGAACCTTGAACCACTGTCAAACTGCTGGGTGAAGGCGTTGAGAGGCTGAAGTCGAAAGCGGGTGCAGAAACCGTCAGCGAAAGTGTCTGAGAGTGAGTCGCCCCACCGCCGATACCGGTAACGGTGACAGTAGTTGTTCCCAGGGTGGCGGTGGAAGTTGCCGAGAATGAAACGGTGATGGTGCATGTCGGGCTGCACGGGTTATTCGTGAAAGTAGCAGTCACGCCGGTTGGAAGTGCGGAAGTGGAGAAGGTAATCGGTGTCGTTTCCCGCTGGTTAGAGTTGCAGTAATCGATGATGTGGGGCTTGTCGCACCCTGAACCACGGTCAAACTACCCGGCGAAGGAGCAGACAGACTGAAATCAAAACCTCCAACCACCGTGACGGAGGTGGACCCGGTTTCCTGTATCTTGCTGACTGCAGCGACGCCTGTTTCCTGAGCCGTAACCGAAACGGTGAACGGCCCTGTGCTACCGAAAGAGTGGCTTGCAGTAACACTAGTGCCTCCACTAGCCATCGAAGGTGCAGAACCGTCGCCAAAGTCGAACTTGTAGTTGAAAGTTGTAGACTGGAAGCCTGCTGGATAGGTTCCAGCGTAGGCTACAGCAGCGGTGAATGTGACCGATTGGCCAACGGTAGGCGAGGTCGGGTTCGGAGTAACCGTAACAGTATAGGCCTGGGGTGTGCCGCCCACATTGGTTAGGAATATCGCGGTCAAAGTGTCCGCCGTGAATCCTAACTGTTGTTCGGTGCCTGCGGCAGAATGTATCTGAACGGTATCATTGTAGATCCCGGCAAAATGGTAGGTTTCAGACGCGACATTTGCTATCTGAGTAATCGCCCCAGGCGCTTGACTGATTGAAGGCACAGGAGCCGAGCAAACCAGTGTCGAGAGAGCGCTACCAGGACAGAACCTCCAGCTACCAGCATAGCCAACCGTCCCAGTTACTACGCCGCCGAGCCACTTGGCCGTGAAGCCGCCTGTCGGGCCCGGAGTACCCGCTGTTAAGGAAGATGTGGAAGGGCTCTCGACCAATGCCAATGGGAGAATTCTGGTAAGAGCAAAACTGTGAGCAGCTGCATCAGTAACGGTCAGAGTTACCCGATTAATCACAGGAGGAGGAGCGGTGACGGTTACGGACTGTCCCGTAAGAGAGATTTTCGGAACATAAGTTGGCGCATCGCTGCTACTGAAGTCCCAGTCATACACAAAAGGACCAACACATGGTGCAATGCATGACGCGGACCCTGCAGAGAAGGTTAGAGACGAACCGGGGACCTCAGGTTTAGGCGTAAAGGTCCAGTTATCAACAAAGCCCGCGGTGACAGCGTTGAGCGTGTCATAGATGCTCTGAGTATCCAAAGTGGTAAGAGACTGGGTCGTGTGAACGATACTGGCCGGACTGGTCAAGACATCGTTGAAAATACAGATAGCCCCGGTGGGATTGGGAGCTCCTGCAGGACAAGGAAGCGGAGCAATCGCAGAACCCACGACATCAAATCTCACACGGAAAAGTTCGACGGTGCCTGACTGCGGACTATTGACCACAACTTGAGCAAGACGGACGATCCCGCCAGTATTGTCGATGGTCTTGGAGAGGGTTAGGACGAAACCTCCCGCGGCGAGACCCACGCCTCCGAAGGCTAGACCGCTCTGGTCGAACCCAACTGCTTGAAGCTGCTTCGTATTGAACTGGAGACTGACATCAAACCCGTTCATCGTTTGACCAGCAATCAGCTCGGTGACAACGTCAACGGTGAAGCCTCCACCACCAGTTGCAACGGCGGTTGGGTTATCAGAGACGAGTGGATGCAACGCTGCGTCAGTGTCCGCAAGATACGTTGCCTGGCAACTTGTGTCCAGGGTCCCGTCAAAGTCAGATGCGGAATAGGGAGCGGGCGTGATTACGGAAGCGGGAAAGGCTACGCCTTCAAGATTGGACCCGTAAGCGCAGTCTATGCCTAAGACGTTAGAGGTGCCTTGACCCGCTACTGGGTATACTCCGGGAAATAGGGAGTGGTTACCGAACAGTTGCGCAGAGTAACTTGCCGCCGGAAGAACTAGGAGGATAGACAGGGCTACTAGGGTTAACAGTCTCAAATTCTTTCGATTAATCATACTCTTGCTTTCGACTCCTACTCTCTAGAAACAAGTACGAAATACTCATCGTAGTCGCGCGTTAAATAAGAGTTTTCCACAAAAAGAGCTCGCTTATACCGGTAGATCACTTTGTGATGACGCCGATTCTTCGGGCAATCCAAACCTTCCCAGCAGTGTCGCCTTCTTGAGCTCCCAAGCCCGAGCCTAGTTGATCTCGTCACGCCGGAAACCGTCTCAGCCGATATGGCTCTCGCCCAAAGCCTTGAAGACGGGCATTCGGATGGGTTGAAGGCTAGGTTCCGAAGCCGAAATACGTCGCCTCAAGTGCTATGTCAAGTATGTCGACGACGCAGTCGTGGTTGAGATCCCAGGGCGCGAGAGTCTGGCCAAAATTGGACGCGACCAGGGCTACATCGAAAATGTTCACCTTGCCGTCCCCATTCAAGTCCGCTTTGGGATTCCAGTTCGGACCACCGACCGTCGTCCCGAAGTAGAACGCGACAAAAGCGACATCAGTAACACTAATCATGCAATCACCGTTGATGTCCCCGGCTCCTATTGTCTGACCGAAATGGGCGGCGATATTGGCAACGTCAACAATGTCAACCCGGCCATTTTTGTCAAAGTCCTCGGCAATAGGAAGCACGGTCGTGTTGCCCGCCATGGCGGAGTTATTCGGCAGCAGACGAGTCGACTCTCCAAGGACAGGCAGGACGATAACGACGAGCTGATACTTCTGGGGAACCACGCGGCTCGTATTCCAAGAATACTGGACGAAAGCGGACGTTCCTGGCTTGAGGGTGGCGGTGGTCGTCTTGAATAGTACGCTCGTCCCATTCTGGTAGTACCCGTTGATGCTAACTGTCTCGTTGAAGCTTCCAGGGTTATTCGCGGTCGCGTTCACCTTGACAGTGCCGCCTTGCAATAGGGAGCCTGGTCCGGCCGTCGCGTTTGACGCTGACACGTCATGGAAGGGAATCGGGTTTGAGGTGCGCAACCACACGTCATAATCAGCACCGCAACCGGTTAGGTCGGTGCCCCAGAACACGTACATCATCTTGTCACGGTTGTAGTGGATCGCCGCGGGATGGCTGTTGTTGATTGTACAACCGGTCGGGTCAACAGTGAACACGACCTCGGGAGACCAGTTTACGCCTTTGTTCGTAGACGTTTCGTAGAATACATTCTGCTCGCATGTCTGGCCACCGGTCGGGACACACCGGGTCCACCACGCCCACATCGTACCGTTTAGATCCTGCATTATCCATGGTTCATAGTCATCAGCTGTGTTAGAGGTTAACCGTAATTCGGCAGACCATGCTCCGTTGTAGGTCTTGTAGAAGACATCAAGGTTACCGGCTCTATTTGCGGTATACATATTCCAGATTGTTCCGTCGTCAGCCTGGAACACTGAAGACTCCTCTTCAGACCCACCGGTGCTGAATTGTCTCTCTGGAGACCATGTGCCGTTGTTGTACGTCTTGGTGAAAATGAATCGAACGACGCTACTACCTGAGAGAGCTTCTCTGGTCCAGTAGAGTAGCAATGTTCCGTTTCTCAGCTGTGAGAGGGTCGGGGTGGAATCTCTTCCTTGGGGAGAGGTAAGCCTGTTATCGCTCGACCAGACACCTGCAGCATAGGTCTTGTAGAAGAGCGAGTAGTTTCCAGCCTTGTTCGAGGACCAGACTAGCATGACATTTCCGTTGGAAAGCTGAACAAGGGCCGGTGTCACACCACCGGCAGAGCTACTCGTGAGCTGCTGTTCAGGCAGCCACGATATTGTATTGTACTGTCTCATCCAGATCGTGAAGTTCGAAAAACGCGAGGACTCATAGGCAACCCAAAGGTTGGACTTTGCATCCACCATCACATAGGGCTGGTCCTCGAGGGACCCGACGGGGGTGAGACTGATACCTGATGACCAGGTCATCGCCCGGACTGGACGTATAGAGACGAAGTTCGTCACGGTCAGAAACGCTGCCGTAAGCAGAACCGCAAGCAGGAATGTGGAGATTTTTCCTCGCTTCATGCTTAGGGCCTCATACTAGGAGGAGGGGTGTTTCCCCCAAAAAAAGGGGGCTTTTGAGGAGTCGCTTTCTCGTGTCACTTGACCTGGAAGTTGAACGTCCTGGTCGCTGCGAGAGTGTATGTGCTCACGTCCATGTTTGATGTGTTGGTTGTGAAGGTGAGCGTCACTTGGAAGTTGAAGGTCTTGAACTGATCGAGCGAACTGAAGGTGTGGAAGACGCTGATGAAGATAGTCTGTCCCGCCCCGACGAGCACGGGGCCTGAGCTGACGCTGAATGGGCAGACCGTGTCGCAGTTTCCACTGACGTTCACGTTCACCAGTATGGCGAACGAGTTGGGGTTCGTGACCTGTACCGTGAAGTTCTGGGTTAGTTTGTTATTGTTTACGAAGAGGTTGTGCAAGAACGACACAGAACCCATTATGGGCGCTGGTAGGATGTTCAGAGTCTGTGACGATGAACTTTGGTGTCCGAGCTTGTCTGTCACGGTGAGCGTGGCGATGTAGGTTCCCGCGACTGCATAGGTGTGAGTCGTCTGGGATGTGCTCAGGGTCTGAACTGCGCTGCCGTCGCCGAAGTTCCACATATAGGTCGTGATGGGGTCGTTGCCGACGGCTGAGAAGCTGGCTCTGGCGTCGAATTTGAGCGAGAGGGTCGCTGAAAGCACTTGGCCTGTTAGGCTGCTTGAGCTAACGCTGACGGTGAATATCGCGTACGGTGACGCGACGCTCTGACCTGGAGCGACGGACACGGTCTGTCCGTTGATGGTTACTACAATCGTTGCTGTGTTGGTGGATGGGGCTGTGAACGAGAAGGTTGTCGGGTCGAACGTTATGCTGTTGCCCGCGGTGATTGTTGCGGTGCCGGTGATTCCGGCGAAGGTGCCGGTGCCGATGAAGGTTACGGGTACGGATCCCATTAGCACTGTTATGGTGACGGTGCCACATTTGACGATCAGTTGAGTGTTAGCGGCCACTGAGAGTATGGATGCACCACTGCAGACGCTGATCGACGCTGGGGTCAATCCGCCAGCTGAGCCGGAGGTGATGAGGATGCCTGTGCTTGGGGAAGATTCCTGTACGGTCAACTGGCATGGGATAGTCGGGCACTGGTCGCCTCTCGAGAGGATGGTTCCGGTTGTCGTGCCGCCGAGCGGAATGTCACTGAAGTCGTTGGAGAATACTGTGGGCTGAGTGTCCACGTTGTCGAAGATACCGTCGCCGTCAGTGTCCTGTGCCGCGCTTACAGTCAATGAGATTGTTGTCGTATGAGTTACTCCACCGCCCATGGCGCTGATCGTCACGGTGGTGGTGCCAGTAGTGGCGCTTGTTGTGGCCGAGAACGAGACTGTAACAGTGCAGGTTGGGCTGCACGGGTTGTTGGTGAAGATAGCAGTAACTCCACTGGGGAGTGGGGACGTGGAGAATGTAACGCTCGTAGTCGCACCGCTGGTCAATGTTGCAGTTGTCATTGACGAGGAGCTTGTCGAGCCCACCGATACTGTCAGGCTGTTTGGCGAGGGAGTGGAGAGGCTGAAGTCGAATGCCGCAGGAGTGACGACGAGACTGAAGGTTGCAGTGCGAGTAACACCGCCACCGACTGCCTGAATCGTGATTGTCGTAGTTGAGCCTGGAGCGATTGCAGACGCTGTCAAGGTAACCATGGAGGAGCAGTTTGGACTGCAGCTCGCAGGCGAGAATGCACTGGCAGAGACGCCAGTGGGTAGTGGTGTTGTGATGCTGAATGTGACTGGAGTTGTAACGCCAGCAAGTAGCGTTGTGGAAGCAGTCTCAACGCCACCCGCAGTACCAGCGGCAATCGTCAGAGTCGAAGGAGATGCGGCGAGGCTGAAATCGAACGCAGTTGGGGTGATCGTAAGGTTGAAGGTCGCGGTGTGAGTCACCCCGCCACCCGAAGCGGATATTGTCACGATGGTAGTCCCGGTGGTTGCGGTTGAGGACGCTGCGAATGTCAGGGTCGTGGAGCACGTTGGACTGCAGCTTGGGGGCATGAAGCCAATGCTGATGACGACGCCCGGTGGAAGCGGAGTTGTGGTGCTGAAGGTGACAGGAGTTGTAACGCCTGCGACCAATGTCGCAGTAATAGTCTCAACCCCGGTACTGCCCTGAACAATTGTGAGCGATGCAGGAGTGGCGGCGAGGCTGAAGTCGAAGCCAGCAGGAGTGACGACGAGACTGAAGGTCGCAGTACGAGTAACACCACCGCCGACTGCTTGGATCGTAATCGTTGTAGTCGAACCAGGTGCAGTAGCAGATGCGGTTAGTGTAACAGTTGCGGAGCACGATGGACTGCAACTTGCAGGAGTGAACGCGCTAGCAGAGACACCGGTAGGCAGCACTGTAGTAATGCTGAAGGTCACAGCAGTAGTAACGCCGGCAACCAGGGTCGCAGTGGCTGTCTCAACACCACCAGCAGCACCACCCACAATCGTCAGGGATGCAGGAGTAGCAGCTAGGCTGAAGTCGAATGCTGCAGGAGTGACGACCAAACTAAAGGTCGCGGTCCTGGTGACCCCACCACCGACCGCCTGGATTGTGATGACCGTCGACGAGCTAGGTGCAGTTGCCGACGCCGTTAGAGTAACTGTTGCACTGCAGGATGGACTGCAATTTGCGGGAGTGAAAGCGCTAGCACTGACACCAGTGGGTAGAACAGTCGTGATGCTGAAAGTGACAGCAGTAGTAACACCGGCAACCAGAGTAGCAGTAGCGGTCTCAATACCACCAGCAGCGCCGCCCGTAATCGATAGGGTCGCGGGTGCAGCGGCGAGACTGAAGTCAAACCCAGCAGGCGTGACAACTAGGCTGAAGGTTGCAGTACGAGTAACACCACCGCCGACTGCTTGGATAGTAATGGTTGTAGTAGAGGATGGTGCAGTCGCGGACGCTGTCAATGTGACTGACGCAGAGCATGTGGGACTGCAACTGGCCGGAGTGAACACGCTAGCTGTGACGCCTGTTGGCAGTACGGTTGTGATGCTGAATGTGACGGCTGTAGTGACGCCGGCTACCAGTGTAGCGGTGGCTGTCTCGGCCTGACCAGCAGCACCAGCAACAATGGTCAGAGTTGCGGGTGTGGCAGCCAGACTGAAGTTGAACGCTGCAGGAGTGACGACAAGACTGAAGGTTGCAGTGCGAGTAACACCGCCACCCACTGCCTGAATCGTGATTGTTGTAGTCGAGCCCGGCGCAGTAGCAGATGCGGTTAGTGTAACAGTTGCTGAGCAGGTTGGACTACAGCTGGCCGGAGAGAACGCACTAGCAGAGACACCGGTTGGAAGAACGGTCGTAATGCTGAAAGTGACAGCAGTAGTAACACCGGCAACCAGAGTAGCAGTAGCGGTTTCAATGCCTCCCGCACCGCCGCCCACGATCGTCAACGTGGCCGGTGTGGCAGCCAGACTGAAATCGAAACCGGCCGGAGTGACAACGAGACTGAAGGTCGCAGTGCGAGTAACGCCGCCGCCGACAGCCTGAATTGTGATGGTCGTGGTGGAACCTGGCGCTGTCGCAGACGCTGTCAATGTGACCGTTGCAGAGCAGGACGGGCTGCAACTTGCAGGCGTGAATGCACTAGCGGTAACGCCTGTCGGTAGAACGGTTGTGATGCTGAAAGTAACAGCAGTAGTAACACCTGATACCAGAGTAGCGGAAGCTGTCTCAACGCCACTAGAACTACCGCCAACGATGGTTAGAGTCGCGGGCGTAGCAGCGAGACTGAAATCGAAGCCAGCTGGTGTGACGACTAGGCTGAAGGTCGCAGTACGAGTGACTCCACCACCGACGGCTTGGATTGTGATAGTTGTCGTCGAGCCTGGAGCAGTAGCAGACGCGGTCAAGGTAACGGTTGCGGAGCATGTAGGACTGCAACTGGCCGGAGAGAACGCACTAGCAGAGACACCGGTAGGCAATACGGTTGTGATACTGAAGGTGACAGCAGTTGAAACACCAGCAACCAGAGTAGCAGTAGCGGTTTCAATTCCACCGGCACCACCGCTAAGAATTGTGAGGGATGCAGGTGTGGCCGCGAGACTGAAGTCGAATGCTGCAGGGGTAACGACAAGACTGAACGTGGCAGTACGGGTCACGCCGCCACCGACTGCTTGGATTGTGATGGTTGTAGTAGAGCCAGGCGCAGTTGCGGATGCTGTCAAGGTAACTGTAGCGGAGCACGTGGGACTGCAGCTTGCAGGAGTGAACACGCTAGCAGTAACACCAGTAGGCAGCACTGTAGTAATGCTGAAGGTGACCGCTGTAGTAACACCGGCAACTAGAGTAGCAGTAACAGTCTCGACTCCACCAGCAGCACCACCAACGATCGTCAGGGTTGCAGGAGAGGCGGCGAGGCTAAAGTCGAAGCCTGCAGGAGTGACGACTAGGCTGAAGGTGGCTGTCCTTGTTACACCTCCGCCGACTGCCTGAATCGTAATAGTTGTAGTCGAGCTAGGAGCAGTAGCGGATGCTGTCAAGGTAACTGTAGCGGAGCACGTGGGACTGCAGCTTGCAGGAGTGAACACGCTAGCAGTAACACCAGTTGGTAGAACAGTCGTGATACTGAACGTGACGGCTGTAGTGACGCCGGCTACTAGTGTAGCGGTGGCTGTCTCGGCTTGACCAGCAGCGCCAGCAACAATGGTCAGAGTTGCTGGTGTGGCAGCCAGACTGAAGTCAAAAGCTGCGGGTGTGACGACTAGGCTGAAGGTTGCAGTTCGGGTCACGCCGCCACCGACTGCTTGGATTGTGATGGTTGTAGTAGAGCCAGGCGCAGTTGCGACCGCTGTCAAGGTAACGGTTGCAGAGCATGTAGGAGTGCAAGTGGCTGGAGTGAATGCGCTAGCAGTAACACCGGTTGGTAGTACCGTAGTAATGCTGAAGGTCACAGCAGTAGTAACGCCGGCCACGAGAGTCGCAGTGGCTGTCTCAACACCACCAGCAGAGCCACCAACTATTGTTAGGGTGGCGGGAGTGGCGGCGAGGCTGAAGTCGAAGCCTGCAGGTGTAACGACGAGGCTGAAGGTGGCGGTTCTAGTGACTCCGCCTCCCACCGCTTGGATTGTAATAGTTGTAGTCGAACCAGGTGCAGTAGCGGATGCTGTCAAGGTAACTGTAGCAGAGCATGTAGGACTGCAGCTTGCAGGCGTGAAAGCACTAGCAGTAACACCGGTTGGAAGTACGGTTGTGATGCTGAACGTGACAGCAGTAGTAACACCAGCGACTAGAGTTGCGGTGGCTGTCTCAACACCGCCAGCAGCACCGCCTACGATAGTTAAGGTGGCAGGAGTAGCTGCCAGGTTGAAGTTGAACGCTGCTGGAGTGACCACGAGACTGAAGGTTGCAGTACGAGTAACGCCGCCACCGACGGCCTGGATTGTAATTGTAGTTGTCGAGCCAGGCGCGGTAGCAGACGCTGTCAATGTGACCGTTGCTGAGCAGGTTGGACTACAGCTGGCCGGAGAGAACGCACTAGCAGAGACACCGGTTGGAAGAACGGTCGTAATGCTGAAAGTGACAGCAGTAGTAACACCGGCAACCAGAGTAGCAGTAGCGGTTTCGACGCCGCCGACAGCACCGCCAACGATTGTCAGGGTTGCAGGAGAGGCCGCGAGACTGAAGTCGAATGCCGCGGGAGTGACTACGAGACTGAAAGTGGCAGTCCGAGTAACGCCACCGCCGACAGCTTGGATTGTGATCGTTGTAGTAGACCCAGGGGCAGTAGCGGATGCGGTTAGGGTAACTGTTGCCGAGCAGGTTGGACTGCAACTGGCTGGAGTGAACACGCTAGCAGAGACACCAGTTGGCAGGACAGTCGTGATACTGAACGTGACTGCTGTAGTGACACCGGCAACCAGAGTAGCGGTTGCGGTCTCGACACCGCCAGCACCCCCACCCACAATTGTGAGAGATGCAGGAGTAGCAGCGAGACTGAAGTCGAATCCTGCAGGAGTGACTACGAGACTGAAAGTGGCAGTCCTAGTAACTCCGCCGCCGACAGCCTGAACTGTGATGGTCGTGGTCGAAGAAGGCGCTGTCGCCGATGCGGTTAGGGTAACGGTTGCAGAGCAGGTTGGACTGCAACTCGCTGGAGTGAACACGCTAGCAGAGACACCGGTTGGAAGAACGGTTGTAATGCTGAAGGTAACCGCTGTGGTAACACCAGCAACCAGAGTAGCAGTAGCAGTCTCAACACCACCAGCAGAACCAGCGACTATTGTCAGAGTTGCGGGTGTGGCAGCCAGACTGAAGTCAAAAGCTGCAGGAGTAACGACCAAACTGAAGGTCGCTGTCCTGGTGACACCGCCTCCCACTGCCTGAA
>WNGG01026850.1_pt1 | contig 10529 bp, 10 predicted proteins | sample 5400661 | NCBI WGS metagenome assembly WNGG01 (sample SAMN13153372, study PRJNA577476) | soil metagenome | isolation source: 100 cm soil or saprolite under Garry oak tree replicate 1 | place: USA:California | collected 2016-06-15
AAGTGGATATCGAGGATATCATAATCCGCGTACTGGGTGAACGTGACGAAATCATCGAGATCGTAGTCATCGATGAGGTCGCCTGGCAAGATTCCATGCGGGAAGCGCAATGCCAGTTCGGGCGCGCCCCAGTTGGCCCAATAGAGGAAGCCATCGAAGAACTTGTGGAGCACGTCGATGGGATCGTGTTTGAAGTTACCCCAGTGATATTCAATGAGGGCGTGGGTGGAAGATGCTTCGATGTGACTGGAAAGGGCATTGACAGCATCGAGTTGCACCCGGGTCAGAGGTCGATCGCTGGTCATGAATTCGTAACGCTGGTATTCGCTCATCAGTACTGTCCTCCATGTGGTGTCAATGCTAGCAAATAATGTTGAGTGCAGTTTAGTCGCAGTTCTACTAAAGGCTAGTAATCAGCTTTCCTCAAAGGATACCACGCTTGACTGATGGAAACAAAGAGTAGGATTCCCCCTTGACACGATCTGCCTCCCGTGCTATTCTTTTCACGGGGAACTTAATGAACGTTTAGTAATTTGCTCACAAGCAGGAGTACCCGCGGAGCAGCCAATGAAGAAACATCTGGATGGCCCCTCTTCACACTTCGACCAGGAAACGTGGCGGCAGATCCTTACCGCCGCGAAGGAACTCTTTTTTGCGAAAGGCTATAAAGGCGTCTCCATGAAAGAGATCGCCGACGCGGTTCAGGTCACGCCCGCAGCCTTGTACTACCATTTCCCCAAGGGCAAGGAAGATCTCTTCACGAAGATGATCCAGACCTTGTTTGTTGAAGAAGGGGTAGCAGGTCTCGACCAGGTTCTTGAAACTACTCCTGATCTGCGTGAGCGTTTGAACCTGTTCACCGCCTTTCTGCTGATGATTCCCATTGATGAGCAATTGACGATGCTACTCCGAGATGCCAGGGAGCACATCAAAGACCCGGAAAGCCAGCGGATCATTTTGTCCCTGCGGGACCGGATCAAGCAGCAGGTCATGGGCCTCTTTCAAGCGGCACGAGATGCCGGAGAGATTCGAACGGATATTCCGGTCGAGGTGCTGGTCAGTCTCTACATGGGGATGCTGAGGGAGTCGAAGAGCCTCCAGGGGTCGCGTCAGGCGTCGCACGCGGTCACCGTGCTGCTTGACGGCATTGCGTCTCCCGCACAACGACACCAGCCCTGATTCTTTTCATGCATTGAGAAGAGGGAGAAAGGAAATGCTTCACGTGATGAAAAGATGTCTGTCATTCCTCCCATACAAGAGGCGTGCCCATGGAGGTGATCATGACCCCCTCCCCTGATACATCTCAGCCTGAGCAGGCGGTGGATGACGCGCCGAGCGGCACTCTGGCGATCGAAACCCATGGCTTGAGTAAGCACTTCGGGCAGCGCAAAGCGGTAGATGGCCTCACTATCAGCATCCCTGCCGGGACCATCGCTGGCTTTGTCGGCCCCAATGGTGCCGGGAAGACGACCACCATTCGCCTGCTGCTGGGACTGGTGCGACCAAGTGAAGGCCGCGCCACGATTCTTGGCAAACCGCTGACAGATCCCCGAAGCTACCTTCCGCGCGTTGGGGCGCTCATCGAAGCTCCTGCCTTCTATCCCAGCCTGAGCGGGCGGACGAATCTGGAGGTGCTCGCCCACCTTGGCGGTCACCCCCGCTCCCGCGTGAGCCAGCTGCTCGAAATGGTCGAGCTGAGCGACCGAGCGAAAGACCCCGTGAGAAAGTATTCGCAAGGGATGAAGCAACGGCTCGGGGTGGCCGTGGCGCTGCTCCCCGATCCCGAACTGCTGATCCTCGACGAACCGGCCAATGGCCTCGACCCACTTGGCATCATCCAGATGCGCGATCTGCTGCGGCGCCTGCGCGAGCAGAGCAAGACCATCTTCCTCAGTAGCCACCTGCTGGGGGAGTTGGAGCAGGTCACGGATTGGTTGGTGATGCTCAATCACGGGAAGGCCATCTTCAGCGGTCCCGCCCGCGACCTCCTTGACCGTCGCGGTGAACTGGTGGTCGAAGCCGAGGAGGCGACGCAGCTCGATCTGGTGGCCAGGATCGCGACTGCGGCGGGCTACACGGTCACGCCGGTGAACGGCTCCCTGCGGATTGCCTGTCCCCTGGACTGGGCCTCCGAACTGGACCGACGTGCCAGGGAGGCTGGTGCCACTCACATTACCATCCGTGCGAGGGAGGCCAGCCTCGAAGAGCGTTTCCTGGCGCTGTTGAAAGGAGATCACTAATGGTGCGTGCTTTTCGCAGCGAGTTGCTCAAGTTCCGCCGCTGGAGCGTCCTGGCTGGTGGGGGAGTGATGATCGTCGCCACCGCTTTTATCGCCTACTTGACCTTCCACCAGATCACGTCCGGGGCCACCGGACCGGAGCTCACCCCCCTCATTCAGGCTTTCCCGACGACACAGGGACTGATCACCGTCGTTGGCCAGGCGCGGTCACTGATCATTGCGATCGCGCTCATCATGGTCACCTCGAACCTCGCCGCGGAATGGTCCCAGGGAACTCTGCGCAACCTGCTGGTGCGCGAGCCGGGCCGGCTGCGCCTGCTTTCGGGCAAGATGCTCGCCCTCGTGCTCTTCGTGGCCATCTCCCTTGCGCTGACCCTGCTTATCAGTGCCGCGCTCATCATCGTCGCAGCTCAGTCTCAGGGGATCTCGACGGCTGCCTGGACCTCGTCTGAAGGGATGCGCGCCTTTCTGAGTTTCTCCGGCAATGAAGTACTCTGTCTCGTTGGCGTGAGCCTCCTGGGAATGCTTATCGCCGTGCTGACGCGCTCGACAGGCGCCGCCGTAGGGATCGCACTGGCATACGTCCTGGTCCCGGAAGGAGTGATTGCCATGGTGTGGCCGGAGGGGTCCAGGTGGTTCCCCGTTCGCGTCTTCAACTTCCTGCCGGGCTCGACCGTGCCCCCGGCTGTCGGTCCCACTCCTCCTCAGGGCTACATTGCTGCCTTGCTCGTGGCGCTGCTGTGGATGGCCGGCTTTGTCATGGTGAGCGCCGTAGTGTTCCGGCGTCAGGATGTCAACGCGTAGCCGAAGGAGGGAGATCCGTGAAATCGCTAAGGCCAGGTGACGACAGCCCTGTGCGCCCATCGGGACAGACCAGCACAGACGGAGGGAACGGTGACGAGCGGTCCGCAGTGGTCGGCAACGAACGGCTGACTGCGCTGGCCAGCGCGGTGCTCCTCGTGCTGATTGTGGTTGAGCTCGTGAGCTCGGCGAGCCTGCGCACGCTGCTTCCCATCCATATCTTTATCGGGGTGGGCCTTTCCGGCCCGCTCGTCGTCAAGATCGGCTCGACCGGCTACCGCTTCCTCCGCTATTACACCAGGTCGCCCGCTTTCGTGCGCAGAGGCCCGCCCCACCTGGCGCTGCGGGTGCTGGCCCCGCTGCTCCTCGTCACGACCCTCGTAGTGATCGGCAGTGGGATCGGACTCGTGGTGACTGGCCCGGAGCAGGCTGGCCCACTCCTCCCTATACACAACCTCAGTGTCCTGGTCTGGCTCTCGATGATCGCCATCCATGTCTTCGCCTACATCTGGCGTACCCCACGTCTGGTCGCGGACGACTGGAGAAAACAATCCGGCAGGAGCCTTGCCCCAGGACGCGGGCTCCGGCTTGGCGTGAACATTGGCGCGCTGCTGGTCGGCGCGGTCGCCGCCATCCTCCTGTTCCCCAGTGCCACACCGTGGCTCGTCTGGAGTCAGACGAGCCAGATGGTCTCCGCCGCCTTGATCGCCGGCCTGATTATCGCCACACTGGTGCTCCTGGTCACCAGACCGTTCAGGTGGAAGTAGACGGACGGTGAGGCACGGGCAAAGAGAGCTATCGTCCAACTAGTCCCAGGGGCTCTATTCCCACCTCTGCACTCAGCGCTTCCAGTTCAGCACGCGTGGTGGCATCTACAGGTATGCCTTCTCTCGTCCGCTTTGCGCGCAGCTCTGCACGCCGCTCGCCAGGGATGCGAATGTGCTGTCCAGTTGCGGTTTCTGTCTCGCGAATGGCAGCCAGCATGCCACCTAAACGCGAGGTGTATTCTTCTGTCGACATAAGCGGCCCGAGATGGATCGCCAGGCACCACAAGCCTGCGTCGGTTGGAGCTGTCCAGTCATCGTAGGGGGAACGCACATGCGGTCCCCAACTTGATCCCGGTATGATAGCTGAGAGAATCTCGATCATCAGTGCCAGCGCGTATCCCTTCGCACCAGCCATAGGTAGTACAGCTCCTGCCAGGGCTGCCTTGGGGTCCGTCGTGGGACGGCCTTCCGCGTCAATGGCCCACCCTTCTGGGATTGGTTTGTCCTGGCGCGCTGCCATGATAATGTTGCCGCGTGCCACAATACTCGTAGCCATGTCTACCACCACCGGCGGCTCATTGGGTGTCGGGCCCGGTGCCGAAAATGCCAACGGGTTGGTGCCGAAAAACGCGACTCGCCCTCCCCACGGTGGTATTCCAGGTGGCGTATTGCATACCATGAGCGCTATACAGCCTGCTGCAGCCGCCCGCTCGGTATAGGCCGAAAGCGCAGCCGCGTGATTGGTGTGCGCAACGGCAACCATTCCTACACCCTGCGACTTCGCCAGTCGTACAGCCTCATCCATAGCTGCGGTTGCAGCAACAGGGCCGAGAGCATTGTCTGCATCGAGCAAGGCAAGGGCTGGAGCTGGATGGGTCCAGCGGAATGCAGGGCGAGCGGCAGCCAACCCCGCGCGCACACGCCGCGCATAGATGGCCAGGCGCGAAACGCCGTGTGTGTCGATGCCTTCCAGATTTGCCTCGACAAGCGCCCATGCGACCGTCTGGGCATCGGCCCTGCTTAAGTCTACAGCCTGAAGAATAGTGGTGACAAAGTCCTTCAGGACTCAGCGACCATGATCATCGGGCTCTCTATCATCTCAACATTGTCAATGAGACGTTGTAACGGGTAAACGAGCGACTACTACGTCACAGAATTGTACCAGTTTGCCGCCATAAAGCGATCACGTTTACAGACAATATCACAGGGCGTTAACACTTTCGCATGTTCTCCTTTACAGCGAACGATTCTTCAGGTATACTCCTGGATTAGAGCTGTCCAAGTGGACAGCGCGGTATACTAAAAAAAGAAGAGGGAATGGTCCAGTGCGCGGTGCTCCGTTCTCTGTTGCAACAGAAAAGCGGCAGGCTTGCATGCCTCCATTCCCTGCAACACGCATGGAAAGGATCGACAAAACGATGCCCACAGCAGATTCAAAGACTCCCAAAATCGTTGGCAAAGAGGAACTCGCCCATCTGATCGCAGTCAGGGCTCATGTGGATCTGAAACAGGCCGATGCGATGCTGGACGCCTTGACGGACACCGTCCGCGAAGAAGTCGCCAAGGGGCACCAGGTGCGCCTCATGGGCTTTGGGTCGTGGAAGTTGACCGCGGTCTCGGCACGGACCATCAAATCCATCCGTGGTGGGACACCCATTCACATTCCTGCCGGCAAACGGGTCAGCTTCAGCACTGGATCGCTGCTCGCAGAGGCTGCAAAAGCACCCGCTCCTGCGAAACAGGCCCCCGCGTCCAAGCCCACCGCTAAAAAAGGAGCCAGATAAGATCATCGTGCCCCCACAGGGCACGACGCTCGACAGCAGCAGACGCTACCCAGGTGGCTTCTGCTGCTTCTCTGCCTCCCATCATGTCCACGTTCGCTTCATCTGTATCCCCTGTCGTGTATTTGCCACCCTCAGTGGATGAGCAGTTGCATTCATGAGGCTTTGTGGTAGCGTCTTCTCTTGCCAAAGCAGGGCTCTTTTCCCTGTGTATTTGGGCTTTGGTGGAGCAAGAGAAGATGCCAGGTGACAAGGGAAATAGCCGAATAGTCCGCAGGCGGCGTATTCACGCGTTAAAAGAATACTGATGTGACGTGGACTATGCAGTTATAATGTCCCTCATCCATCCATGTGGTGGTACAATGCGGATACGACGTCAGTTGTTACCCACCGCAAAGTAGTAGGCAATTGAGGCAGGTAAGATATGAGAGGTGAAGTATGATAACACGTACTGCCAGAGCAACCTATTACATCGCCATTTGTGTTTTTCTCGTCTGCTTGGTGGTTCTTGTCGTAAAAATGACATTTTGGCCTGTCTGTGGCGGTGGGTCAACTTGTGACGGATGGACTGTTGCAGGCCTGGTTGCAGCAGTTCTAGGAGTGAGCACAGCATTTTTAGGCATTCTCGGAGCTATTGCTCTCGCCGCCTGGTGGACCAGCCTGGATAAACGTGTTGAGGATCACGTAACACACCTCTTTACAGCGCAGATTCAAACAGTGCAGGACGCTCTCAATCACCTGAAAGAACGGGCTGATGAACTTCGAGGTAAGGTGGATGCTCTTGAAACGATCATACCTGAGTTAGAGTTGCGCATAAGTGCAGCACAAGCGAGCGCAACAAGAGCATTTGAGGCAAATATGTCAGGGTATTATCAAACACTGGAAGACCAGCGCAAACAGAATGAAAGCAGAGATACTCGGCATACACTCGAATCAGCCCCGGATCGGAGCGAGGAGGAGCACCCATGACAAAGCGCCAGATCGCCCTTGGAGTCATCTGCTTTCTTGTAGGTATCCTGGTTGGCATGGAGATAGCTGGAAATAGTGAATTGCTCGTTCGCATGGTCATCATCGTGGTAATTCTGCTGCTGCTCGTGTATCTGGCGCTGCCCTACCTGCCGCGAGCGATATCATCGAGGCGAGGTCCTGTGCAACGTACGTCGCAGAGGCGTTCGGGACGGAAGCCGTAAAGAGGACTAATTAGCCAGACGCTGACCCGTGGACGAAGCGGTGCGTTCGCAACGTGCGCCGCTGCTCGCCGAGATCACTGGAATGGCCAGGAATAGGAGCAGGGAGAGCCCTCCTCTGCGCGCCTTCGCGCCGTGGCTCAGAAGCGGGTGCCACATTCGGTGGGCAGTCCTGCTCTGTCCGGCCTGGTTAGTGTTTGTCAGGCTGGTAGGTGAGTACCACGACGCCTGAACTGAAGGTCCTGGTCTCGACCAGTCTTAGCACCTTCTGCTCGCTCCCCTCAGGGAAGAGACGCTTGCCGCTGCCCAGCACAACAGGAAAGACCATGAGCCGATATTCGTCGATGAGGTCCCGCTCGTGAAGTGTGCGGACCAGTTCGCCACTGCCGAAAATCACCATGTCCTGACCGGCCTCCTGCTTGAGTCTGGACAGCTCTTCCGCCAGATCGCCCTTGATCAGAGTGGCATTCCAGGTCACCTCAGAGAGGGTCGTGGACACCACGTACTTGGGCAGGCTGTTCATGCGCTCCCCATACGCCCCTGTCCCAGGCATGTTCGGCCAGGCGGCAGCAAACCCTTCATAGGTCCGGCGGCCTAGCAGAAGCGCATCGCAGGCGAAGAGTTCCTCGAATTTATACTGCTGCTGATCTGCACCCCCAAATCCAAAGCTCCAACCGCCGTGTTTGAACCCTTCTGCGCCGCCAGGATCTTCCATGACGCCATCCAGCGTCACGTACTCGGAAACAATGATCTTTCTCATGCTGTTTTCCTTCTTTCTTTCGTCGATACAATGTTGCTTGCAATGTGCCAGTGCGCGATTTCCATCAGGGCCTCCCGACGAGAGAAACCGCACAACCATTGCTTTAGTGAGAGTATACCTGAGGGCGATCCAGAACACATCCCTTGAACAAGGTGTCATGGCTACGTATCTTTAGCAAGCAAAAGGCGAAAGAGGGCAAGGGGTTCTACGTAGAATCAGGTAGACGATGATCAGGCTGCATGGATGGTGCGGAGTGGCGGGTTAGCTCAGGTGCTGTTCGAGCGCATAGCGTGTGGCAGCGACTCTAGAGGAGACCTGGATTTTCCCATAGATCGCCTTCAGGTGGGTGTTGACCGTGCGTGGACTGATGATGAGCTGTGCGGCGATCTGGGCGTCAGTCAGTCCCTGAGCCAGCAGGCGCAACACCTCCACTTCGCGCCCCGTCAGCCCGTCAGGATAGGTGGGCGGCGATTTCGCTGGTGGAGTTGAAGGTGTCTCTCGTGGGGTCGTCACGGGTCCGCGAGCTGCAAGGGCTTGCTCCCAGGTCATGCCACATCCCTCGGCCCACGCAGCCGCAAAGGCTTTCTCACCCAGGTGGGCACGTGCGGCAGCGACGGAGCGCTCGTAGTCGGCACGGTAGACGGGTGGCAAGGGCGTGCCGAAGGAGTCGCGCAGGGCTGCCGCTGCTGCCCACAGCCGCACTGCCCATGTCGTCTCACCCTGCGCCACGGCCACGACGGCCAGACCTTCGAACGTGGGAGCAATATCCACGACGGCCAGACCTCGAAGCAGGCTCTCTTCATACACCGTGCGTGCTGCTGTATGGTCACCTCCAACGGCGAGGACCTTTCCGAGAAGAGAGCGCGTCGAGGCTAGCATTCCCTGATTCCCGACCTCCTGCCAAAGCATGTGGCTTTGTTCAATCAGCAGGCGCGCGGTCGTCGTCTCACCTTGAGCGAGGGCGATCTCCCCCTGGAGAGCGAGCGCAAGCGCTTCAGTACTCGTGATGCCCGTTTCCGAAGCCCTCGCGAGAGCCTCCTCTACCAGGGTCTGCGCTCTCACGAGATCACCTTGCCAAAACACCACCTGGGCCAGGGTCATGAGCGATATCGCCACCCCAGTGGTGTCGCCCAATTCCCTGAACATCTCTACCGCTTGCTCTGCGAGTGGGTGGACCCTGGCATACTCCCCCTGGTAGAGGATCACCAGAGCCAGAGCGTTGAGCGCCCAGGCAGTGAGGGTCTTGTCGCCGGCCTCCCTGAGGAACACCAGGCTCTCCTCGAACAGCGAGCGCGCCGCTGCCAGATCCCACCGCGCGAAAGCGACATGGGCCAGGTGAAAGGTGGCATCGCCCATCCCCTTTGTGTCTCCGATCCCTCGGAACAGCGCCAGACTTTCCTGACACAGCACTTCTCCCCGCTCGACGTGGCCCAGGGAGCCGGCCAGGCTCCCAGCAGCCCACAGTGCTCTGGCGCGCAGTGGCACCGCCACTCCCTCATGTCTTTCCAGTGCCCGCTCCAGCAAGTTCCACCCCTCATGCATGTGTTCGTGTGCGTACCAGAACCACCACAGGGCGGTCCCCAAGCGTAAGGCTCTCTCTGCTTCTCCCCGCTCAAGCAGCCAGTTCATGGACGCTCGCAGGTTGTCATGCTCCTGCTCCAGCCGCGCCATCCACACCGCCTGCTGCGGACTGTGCCACGCCAGTTCCGCTGCTTCTGCCAGCGCCAGGTAATAGGCCGCATGAGCCTGGTGCGTGACCTCCGCCTCCCCAGGTGCAGCGAGCGCCTCTCGCCCATATTCACGGATGGTCTCCAGCATCACGAAATGCGGCTCTGCTGCCTCTTGCTCGGTCTGCTGCAGCAAACTCTTGTCGATGAGGGACGCTGCGCCATCCAACACCGAGATTGCAGGAGTCTGGGTGTCCAGGGCAGCACAGACCGCCTCAATGGCCTGGAGGGTGCAGCCACCGACAAAGACGGAGAGCCGCCGGAAGAGCCGCTGCTCATCGGCGTCGAGCAACTGATAGCTCCAGTCGATGGTCTTGCGCAGCGTCTGCTGCCGCGCTGGTGCGTCGCGTCCACCGCTCGTCAACAGCGCCAATCGCTGGCCCAGCCGAGCGAGTAGCGCTGGTGGAGGCAGCAGTTTGATGCGGGCGGCGGCCAGTTCAATCGCCAGAGGCAAGCCATCCAGGCGGGCACAGATTTCGGCGACGGCCGGGGCAGTGGCATTGCTCACCTGGAAATCGGGCTTGAGCGCCTGGGACCGCGCGATGAAGAGCGCCACCGCCTCATACTGCGACAGCGTCACAAGGTCGGGCAGGTGTTTGAGATCGGGCAGCGAGAGCGGCGGGACGGCAAACTCGTGCTCAGCCGAGAGGTGGAGCACCGCACGGCTGGTCACCAACAGCTTGAGGTGTGAGCAGCGCGCCAGGAGGTCCGAGAGCCTGGGTGCGGCGCTCACCACCTGCTCGAAGTTGTCGAGCACCAACAGCAGCAGCTTCTCCTGCAGAAAGGCTTGCAGTTGTTCCACCATCGACCGCGTGGGGCTCTCTTTCACACCCAGCGTCTGGGCCACGGTAGGCACAACCAGTTCGGCATCGCTGATGGGAGCCAGGTTTACGAAATAGATGCCATCGGTGAAGTGGTCACTGAGTTCGGCGGCCACGTGCAGGCCCAGGCGCGTTTTGCCACTGCCGCCGGGTCCGGTCAGGGTCAGCAAACGCACATCTTCGCGCAGCAGGAGCTGCTGCACGGCGGCGACTTCCCGCTCGCGCCCAATGAGCGGTGTGGGCTGAACGGGCAGGTTGTGTGGGTGGATGTCGAGGGTCAAGAGGGGCGGAAAATCGTCGGGCAAGCCGGCGATGACGAGTTGGAAGAGATGGCTCTGCTGCTGTAAGTCCTTGAGGCGATGCTCCCCCAGGTCTCGCAAGCTCACTCCATCGGGCAGGGTGTGCTCCACCAGGTGCCGCGTGGTCTGCGAGAGCAGCACCTGGCC
>WNGG01027962.1_pt1 | contig 10526 bp, 5 predicted proteins | sample 5400661 | NCBI WGS metagenome assembly WNGG01 (sample SAMN13153372, study PRJNA577476) | soil metagenome | isolation source: 100 cm soil or saprolite under Garry oak tree replicate 1 | place: USA:California | collected 2016-06-15
CACTGCCCCAGCACCCGCACGCCCCGCCCAGCCTCCGGCTTGGGGACGAGGAAGGCGATCGGCTCACGATCGTCACTGTCGCCTTCGACCGCCGCCGACAGCAGCAGATGGGTGGCACGCGGGTAGCCGGTGAAGAAGGTTTTGGTGCCGTTGAGGCGCCAGCCTCCGCCGGGCAGCGGCGCCGCGGTGGTCGCCTGGTACCACCAGTTGCCACCCGACTGCGGCTCGGAGAACCCGCCGGCGATGATCGCACCCTCGGCAGCGACCTGCTTGAGGAACGGCTCGACCCGCTCGCGCAGGCCCTCGGCGAGGATCCCCACGCCATGTAGGTGCATGTTGACCGCGAGCGCGGTCGCCGGCGACCCCTCCGCCAGCCGGCTCTGCGCGGCAACCAGGTCAAGCGGGCCGGCACCCATGCCGCCGAGGTCCCTGGGCACGGTGAGAGCGGTGTAGCCGCTGGCGACCAGCTCGTCGAAATCCTCATGCGCGAACGCGTCCGCCTCGTCGTAGGCGGCGGCGCGAGCGGCCAGCGCAGGTGCAAGCCGCGCGGCCAGGTCCACGACGTCCCGGCGTGGCTCGTCCATAGAATGCTCCTCGATCAGCCCGGCGACGGGGTGGCATTACCCCTTCAGCGTTGCATGAACCTGGCGGAGGTGCCCAAACACCACGGCGCGGCGAAGGGCGCAGCCTGAAAATCGCGTGCCAGCAGGCGCCGGTTGGGACCAGAATCAGGCCATGCGGGGCTACCAGTCCGAGACCTACGGTGAGCGGATCGCCGGCCTGTATGACGAGTGGTACGCCGACCTGCCCCAGACCGAGGAATGCCTGGAGCGGCTCGCCGAGCTTGCCGGCCCGGGGCCGGTCCTGGAGCTTGGGGTTGGGACGGGCCGGCTCGCCGTGCCGCTGGTCGAACGGGGCCTTGAGGTGCATGGCGTTGACAACTCCCGGGCAATGCTGGAGGAGCTGGCCGCCAAGCCCGGCGGGGAACGAGTCCATGCGATCGTCGGCGACTTCGCCGAGCTCGACGCCGCTGTCGGCACGGCTGCCGCCTTCACCGTGGTGTTCGTGGCCATCAACACCTTGTTCATGCTGCCGACGCAGGAGCAGCAGGTGCGCTGCTTCCAGACGGTGGCGCCCCGGCTTGCCGAGGGTGGCCTGTTCGTGGTCGAGGCGTTCGTCCCTGACCCGAGCCGCTATCGCGGCGGGTATCGCGACGGCGGCCAGGAGCTACGCGTCCATCACCTGTCGAGCGACGCGCTGGTGATCAGCGCCGCCCTGCACGACCCGGTCGCCCAGCAGATCCAGGCGCAGCAGGTGCTGCTCCGCGCCGACAGGATCCATCTGGTCCCGGGCGTGCTGCGCTATGCCTGGCCGGCGGAGCTGGACCTGATGGCCCGTCTGGCCGGCCTGCGCCTGCGGGAGCGCTGGGGCGGCTGGTGCCGCGAGCCGTTCACCGCGGCGAGCCGCACGCACGTGAGCCTCTACGAGCGCGCCTGAGGCTGCTGGCCATGCTTCGGCACATGCTGTCACCTCACCGTGGCTCGCCCGGCGCGGTCGCGGTCGCGGCCCGATCCCGCAGGAGCGTGGCGCGGCCGGCCAGGGCGACCAGGAACCCCATCGCGCTGCAGGCGCAGGCGGCGCCGAGGGTCCAGTGCACGCCAGCGTGGTCGACCAGGATGCCGGCCAGGGCTGTGCCGCCGGCAGCGGTGACGTTGCTGGCGGTGGTGACCCAGGTGGCGGCCTCGGTCATGCTGCCTGGCGGGGCAAGCTCGGTGGCCAGCAGGTAGGCGCTGCTCAGCAGCGGTGACAGCAGCAGCCCGAAGGCAGCGGCGGCAGCGCCCAGCGCCAGCAGCGACGGCAGGAACGGCATCGGCGCGCAGGCCAGCGCGGCGAGCCCCAGCAACCACGGGAAGCGCTGCCCCGTCGCGCTGCGCCAGGTCCGGCTGCCGTACCAGAACCCGCCGACGGCGCTGCCCACCGAGATCAGCCCGAGGAGCACACCCCCGGTTGCCGCGGGCCCGTGCGCCTTGGCCGCGGCCACCAGCGCGATGGTGAGCACCCCGAGCGTCGCGCCGAAGCCGCTGAGCGAGGCGACCACCACGCGGATCCCCGGCTCCCCGATCGCCCCCGCCCAGCCAACCTGCTCGCTCTGCCTGCCAGTCCAGCCGCGCGCGACCGGAGAGGCGGTGAAGGCGCCGGTCCCGACCAGGGAGAGCGCGGCGACGGTGCAGAGTGCGAGTGCCGGCGCGACCAGGGCGAGCGCGCCCGCAAGCAGCGGCCCAGCGGTGTAGAGGACCTCCTCTAGCACCGAGTCCAGGGCATAGGCGGTCTGCAGCCGGGGGCCGTTGCCGACCAGTTCCACCCACAGCACTCGCATCGAGGCGGACAGGGGCGGCGCGGCGGCACCCGCGACGCCGGCCAGGACGATCGCGAGCGCGGCGCCCGCGCTCCCCCGCCCCGCGAGCGGCAGCATGGCGGCAAAGGCGGCCGCGTAGGTGGCCGCGAATGGCAGCAGCAGGCGCTGGCCGTGGCGGTCGATCAGCCGGCCTCGCAGCGGGGCGAGCAGCCCGCTGGTCAGCGTCGTGGCGGCCGCCGCCCCCCCAGCGAGGGTGAACGACCCGGTGGCGTGCTGGACGAACAGCACCAGCGCCAGCGGCCCCATCGCGAACGACAGCTTCCCGACCAGCGCGGCGGCCAGCAGCGCCCGCGCCTGGCGAAGCCGGAGAACCTCAAGGTAGGGATGGAGTGCTCGTCCAGAATGTTCCATAGATCCAGTTCATGTCAATGCTCAAGGTACACTTCGTCTGTCTCGAAGATTATGTCATCGTCGACAGGAAGCCAGATTGACCACGTTGCTGGCAAGGTGAAAGCTGGAAGGGGCAAATACAGGATTCATGGCACCGCTCGGCATTTACCGAGAGGAGGTGAATTAAGTGGCCAGGTGCATCAAGTGGGGGTAATCGAAATTTCTCAGGACGTCGCCCTGTCACGCCTGCCGCCGCCGCGCGCCGCCTAACGATCGAGTGGTTGCCTCGGTCGCTTTGAGACGGCACACTCTGAGCATGTCGGGCAGGCTCAAGAAATATGTCGCCCTCGTGACCGCAATCGCCTTCCCGGTCCTGATTGCCCTGGTCACGAGGGTGGATGCCACTCGGCTTGGGACCAGACCGGTCGCGTTCATCCTGCTGACACTATTTGTGCTCGTCGGCGAACTGTTCCCCATTCCGATTCGGCACCGCACCGAGGTCAAAGAACTCCTCGTCACCACCCTGGCCGCTGTCGTGCTCATCGCGGTCGCGGGAATCGGCGCCGCCGCGGTCGCGGTCGCGTTCGGCTCTGTCGTCGCCGACCTCGTCAAACGCAAAGCAGCCACGAAACTCCTGTTCAACGCGGCGCAGTATGTCCTCGCGGTGGCCACCGGCGGCGCCGCCTACTACGCGCTCGGTGGCAACCTCAGCCTGGCCGTCAACGCCCCCAACCTGGTCGCACTGGTCGCCAGCGCGTTCGTGTTCGCACTGGTCAACTACGTGCTCGTCACCATCGTGGTCAGCCTGGCGCAGGACGTGCCGGTCCTCTCGGAGCTGCGCCCGGACCTCTTCCCCGAATTGCTGGGACTGGCGATGCTGATCCCGCTCATGCCGGTGGCGATCGTGCTGGCCGGACACGCCCCGCTGCTGCTTGCGACCCTGGCGGTTCCGCTGGTCGCGGTGCGGGCCGCCACCAAGGGGCGGGCGGAGGCCGAGGAGGCGGCCGAGCGGCAACTGCGCCTCACCGAGCAGGAGCAGGAGGTGGTCAGGCGGCTGCAGGAGACCGACAGGATGAAGGCCGACCTGCTCGCCACCGTCACCCACGAGCTGCGCAGCCCCCTCACCACGATCCTCGGCGCGCTGCAGCTGCTACGCGGGCGCGAGGGCCGCCTCACCGTGGGCGAGCGGCAGGAGTTCGTCGCCATGGGGCTGCGCCAGGGTGAGCGGCTGCAGCGGCTGATCGAGCAGCTCCTGCTCGCCGCCAGATTCGAGCAGCAGGAGCCGGGCGTGGTCATGCAGGACCTCGAACGAGTCGAGTTCGACGCCTCCGAGCTGGTCCGCCAAGCCGGCGCCGAGGCCACGGCACGCCATGGCCGGCGCTTGATCGCGGTCGAGACCAACGGGCCGCTGCCGGTCCGCGCCGCCCAGGACGCGATCGAGCAGGTACTCGGGAACCTGATCGACAACGCCGTCAAGTACTCCCCGGAAGGCGGCCCGATCCGGCTGCTCGGCCTCAGGCTCGGCGACAACGCCGTCCTCGCCGTGGAGGACGCGGGCGCCGGCATCCCCTGTGCAGACCGGGAGCGGATCTTCGACCGCTTCGCCCAGCTCGACCACCACAGCGACCAGCGCGACGGCGGCGTCGGCCTCGGTCTCTACATCGCCCGCCAGCTCGCCCGCAGCCAGGACGGCGAACTGCTGGTCACCGACGCCGACAGCGGCAGTGGCACCCGCTTCGAGCTGCGCCTCCCGCTGATCGGTGCGCGGCTGACCGGCTAGAGACTGACCGGCTAGCGGATCGGGTCGACGCTGTAGCCGAGCCGCTGCAGGTCGCCGACAACCTCCTCGGAATGGATCGAGTTGCGCGTCTCCAGCGTCAGGCGCACCTCCACCTTGTCGACCTCCAGGTCGAGACCGGAACGGTGATGCTCCACCGAGAGCACATTCAAGCCCAGACGCGCCAGCTCGGCGGTGACCATGGCCAGGGAGCCCGGCCGGTCGTCCAGGATTACCCGCAACGCCACATACCGGCCCGCCGCCGACAGGCCATGGTCGATCAGCTTGATCAGCAGCAGCGCCGACGGCTCCACCACCGCCTTGGCACGCTCCAGCAGCAGCAGCACCGCCTGGCTGATCTCCTCCTCGGTCACCGTGACCAGGTCCTCGACATAGGCGAGCACATGCGCCAGGGTCAGCGGCGACGGCGACTTCACCGCGATCCCGTCGGCCATCGTCTCCACCCGCGGCAACTGCACGCACTGCCCCGACGCCGCCGACGCCCGCATCGACGCGGCCCCGGCGGCCTCCACCCCGATCACGCGGACATCCGACCGCAGTGCCGCCAGCACCGCCGCGATCCCGGCGATCAATCCACCCCCGCCGACCGGCACCACCACGGTCTCCACCTCAGGCGCCTGCTCCAGCAGCTCCAGCGCGATCGTCCCCTGTCCCGCGATGATCAGACGATCGTCGAACGGCGGCACAAACACCGCCCCGCACTCCATGGCAAACGCCTTGGCCGCGGCGATGCAGTCATCGACCGAGTCGCCGTCAAGCCGCACCGTCGCGCCGTAGGCGCTGGTCGCATCCAGCTTCGGCAACGACGCCGACGCCGGCATGAAGATCGTCGAGCGGTGCCCCGTCAGGCTCGCTGCCAGCGCCACCCCCTGGGCGTGATTGCCCGCCGAGCCCGCGACCACCTCGACCCCCGGCGCCAACCGCGAGATCCGGTTGTAGGCCCCACGGAGCTTGAACGAACCCGCCCGCTGCTGATGCTCCAGCTTCAGCAGCACCGGCCGTCCCGCAAGCCGCGACAGCGTGTCAGAACGATCCACCGCAGTCGCCCGCAACACCGGTGTGACCCGCTCGCGCGCCTCGCGCACGTCCGCCAGCGTGACCAGCTCAGCGTCGGCTCCAGTGCCGTGCTGGCCGTGCGGTGACGCACGCGATCGCATGCCCACACCATACTGGTTCCAGCCGTTCCCGCTCCATCCTCCCGATTGAGAATGCCCTACGCCGGTTCGGCCGGCTGGTAGGTCGCGATCACCACGCCGGCATAAGGAAGGCGCCGAACATGTGCGTGTTCGCACAGTCAACCCTATAGTTACACTTTGGTGATTTTCGTGAATTGCGCTGTGCCTCCAGCGCTGTAACTCTGGCTTCGATACGGGAGAGACGGCAGGAGCTTCCATGAGCGACGTTGCGCGAGCGCAAGCAGCGGAGGCAACGACGGATGCGACAGCCCAGCTCCGGCTACGCAAGGTTGCGGCGGCTGTCAGGGCTTGGACGGGCCAGCTCATCGATCTCGGCGGACGAAACACACTGCTGTACTACAAGGATCTCAAGCAGGGGACCCTGGACCTCGGTCGCCATTCGGGGGCGGAGCCGGTGGCGCTGGACGCGCTGCTCGGGTCCCGCACAGTCCGCCTGTCCGAGCTGTTCAATCCGGAAGCCCTCGCGGGCACAGCTCGTCGCGCCCGCACGATCCGTGCAAAGGCAATGGAGAACTTCGAGGAGAGGGGCCTGCGGACCCTCTATCTGGCCTGGGCGATGGCCACTTGGGAGAATCCACGAGGGACGGCGACTCCCGCCGCTCCGGTGCTTCTTCGCTTGGCCAGCCTCGCCCCTCGCGGTGGCGCCGGCGAGGACTTCGACCTGTCGCTGCCTGGCGAGTGGGAGATCAACCCGACGCTCTTGCACCTTCTTGACGTCGACCACGATGTTAAGTTCGAGGCTGAGGATTTGCTGGCCCTGCTGGACGAGAACGTCGAGCTACCCGATGCGTCGTCCGTCTTCGAACAGCTGACAAAGGCAGCATCATCGGTCGCGGGCTTCGCCATCAGCGAACGGGTCGTCCTTGGCAACTTCAGCTACGCGAAGCTGCCGATGGTCAAGGACCTGGAATCCGCCACGGAAGCCCTTGCACAGAACGAGCTTATCTGTGCGATCGCCGGGGACGAGGCTGCGAGAGACGCCGTGCGAAGCCGCCATCCGATTGTGAGCCTGGACGAGCCGGACCACGCACCCGTTGCCGACGAGTTCCTGGTGCGCGATGCGGATGCGAGCCAGAGTTATGTGATCAACGCCGTTGTAAAGGGCGCCGATCTGGTTGTCGAGGGCCCTCCCGGCACAGGGAAGAGCCAGACGATCGCGAACCTCATCGCGACCTTGGCGGCGCGGGGACAACGAGTCCTGTTCGTCGCCGAGAAGCGCGCCGCGATCGATGCTGTTCTCGACCGCCTCAGCAACGCCGGCCTGGCCGACCTGGTGCTCGATCTCCATGACGGGGCTGGGTCGCGGCGCAAGCTTGCCCAAGAGCTGTCGCACGCCCTCGCGGAGGTGGGTCGCGTCCCGTTGCCGAACATCGCCGAGTTGCAGGACAAGCTCGTTCGCTATCGAGACGAACTCGTCGAGCGAACGGCCGCTGTTCACAACGAGCGGCAGCCCTGGGGACTCAGCGTCTATGAGGTGCAGTCACGGCTGCTCGGCATCGGGCCGGAGACCCGAAGCGACCAGCGCTTGCGAGGGGACATCCTGGCGTCGCTTGGCGGCGCGGCAATGGCGCGGACCCGCGCGGATCTTGAGGCGTTCGTGGGCCTGGGTGGGCTGGTTCTCTCCATGGCCGGTCAGCTCGCGCAGCCCCGCTTGACAGCCGGCGGCCCGGAACTCATATCGGGCGGGAATCTGAGCCCATGGGCCCAGGCATTCGTGGCAGGATCAGTGACGAGCGCGCAGGCCGTGCAGTCCGCGCTGGAGGCGGCGTCCACGCTGGCGGGGCACACCCTGCCTTCGACCATCGCCCAACTCGACCGTGTCCTCGCCGAGTGCCAACTGAGCCCCCCTGCCAGCCTGGATGCCTGGTCGCACCTGCTGGCGCTCCTCGATGGGGTGAACGCCACGCTGATGGAGTTCGACGACGAGATCTATGGCGAAGATCTGAGTGCGTTGGCAGCCGCCCTCACGCCAGCCGCTCGCGGCCCGTTCGCGCGGTTTGGAGCCCGGCTGGCGAACCCCGCCTACCGGAAGGCGCAAAATCGAGCACATGCCCTGAGCAGGAACCGACCACTCAAGACAAAGGCCCTTCACAGTGCGATTGCTGCCGCGGCACGGCAACAGGAGGAATGGAGAACACGCTCAGTCGATGGCGGCGCGCCGCGCCCACCGAGCCAGCTGGCGAGCGTCAAAGGCCTATACGGACAGCTTGCGACCGAGCTTCGCGCCCTAGGCGCCCGCGTGGGCTGGCCCCTGGGCAATCTGGACCCAGAGGCACTGTCAACGCAGCTGTCAAGCCTGATCGCCGACAAGACCACGCTGTACCGACTTCCGGAACTTCACAGGCTGAAGACAGAACTCGACGCACGCGGCCTCTCGACCCTGATCGTTGAGATGGCGTCGCGCAACCTCACGGTCGACCAGGCGCTGAAATGCCTTGAATACGTCTGGCTAAGCTCGATCCTAGAGTCGGTGGCCATGACCGACCGGAGGGTCGGCACCTTCGACGGCGAGGCACTCCGCCGCACGGTGAGCGGGTTCCGCCTCGCCGACGCCCAGCACATCGAGACCGCGCCAGTACGGATCCGGCGCGCCGTGGCCGAGCGGGTTACTCACGTGCGCGACGCCTACCCTCGGGAATCGGACGTCATCGAGCACCAAGCCCGCCTCAAGCGGAAGCACATGCCAGTACGCGACCTATTCCAAGCGGCGCCACATGTCTTGGCGGCGCTGAAGCCCTGCTGGGCCATGAGCCCCCTCGTGGTATCGCAACTGCTGCCGCCGGAGCGTCATTTCGAGGTCGTGATCTTCGATGAGGCCTCACAAGTCACACCGGCCGACGCGGCAGGCGCCCTGCTCCGCGCCCAGCGAGCGGTGGTCGCCGGAGATCCGCATCAGCTCCCGCCGACAAGCTTCTTCGTGGCCTCCGGTGGCGGTGAGGACGACGAAGAGCTTGAGAAGCTCGATGGCGCTGCCCCGCTCACGAGCAACCTGGAGTCGGTCCTCGACGTGATGGGCGCACTGCTGCCACCACCGAAGGGCTCAAGGAATCTGGGCTGGCACTACCGGTCGCGTGACGAACGGCTGATCGCCTTCTCGAACGCACAACCGAATCTGTATGACTTCTCGCTCACGACGTTTCCCGGCGTGACCGGCGAGGACTGCTTGCGCCACGTGCTAGTCCCGTTCGTCTTTGGACGCGTGGGACAAGAGGAGTCCGCCTCGGATGAGGTTGAGGAAGTCGTCCGGCTCGTGGCGGATCATGCCTGGTTGCGGCCCGAGGAGAGCCTTGGGGTCATCACCATGGGCATCAAGCACGCCAACAGGATCTCCGAGGCCATCCGCCGAGCGCGGATCGAGGACGAAGTCCTCGATTCCTTCCTAGACGAGAGCCTCCACGAGCCATTCTTCGTCAAGAACCTGGAGCGGGTGCAGGGCGACGAGCGCGATGCGATCATCCTTTCGATCGGCTACGGCAAGAATGCCGAAGGCCGCCTCCTTTATCGCTTCGGACCGTTGAATATCGAGGGTGGCGAACGCCGGCTCAACGTGGCCATCACCAGAGCACGAAACCGGATGACACTCGTGAGCTCGTTCTCCGCAGCCGACATGGATCCCAGAAAGCTCCGCGCCGAGGGCGCGAAAATGCTGGGCCGCTACCTGGTCTATGCGGAGAGCAAAGGGTCTGATCTGGGACGCATCGCGACCGCCAAGCCAGAACTCAACCCATTTGAACGTGACGTCCGGGATCAACTGGTGGCCGCCGGCATCCCGCTCGTCGCCCAATATGGCTGCTCGGGGTACTGGATCGACTACGCGGCGCAGCACCCGACAAAACCCGGTCAGATGGTTCTCGCCATCGAGTGCGACGGCGCCAGCTACCACTCGTCCGCCACGGCCCGTGACAGAGACCGGCTCCGACAGGAGCATCTGGAAAGGCTCGGGTGGACGTTCCACCGTATCTGGTCATCCGAGTGGTTCCACCACCGGGAAGCTGAAGTGGGCCGTGCGGTTGCCGCCTACCAGGCAGCCGTCGCCAAGGCGGACACCTCGATTCCCGCCCCTCCGTCCCCTGCCGGCCGAGTGACCGCCGATGATCCCCCGCTCGCGACGGCGGTGGGGCGCGTGCCAGCGAGAACAGGAAGGCCGCCCGTGCCGCCCGGCCGGCCGATCACCGACTACAGCCACCCAGAGCTCGTCGCGCTTATTCGATGGATTGAGTCCGACACCCTGCTCCGGACCGAGGACGAGCTGCTCGGATCGGCGATGACCCACCTTGGCTTCTCGAAAAGGGGGTCTCGGATCGTGGCGGCGATCAGCGCAGCGATCGCGGAGGTGCGGCGCGGAGTAAAGCCGCCCGTGCCGCCGCCGCGACCCCCCCGGCCTCGTTCGCCCCAACGGAGTTCTGGACGCACATACCGCGGAGGACGGCGGCGGTATCGGTAGCAACTGGGACAAGCAAGCGGCGGGCACCCCTCGCACGCGACGCCGGTCGCCACCCCGGAGACCGCGAGGCACAGCGCCTCCTGGGTCAGGAAGTGGTCGTCCTGCTGGGACCGCGGGGGATACGGACCTCGCCTGCCTGGCGGAGCCGGCGGCGTAGCCGCTGCGCCGACTTGCCGGCACCAAGCCGGCCCAGCAGGCGCAACGCCCGCGCGACAGCGGCCTCGTCGCCATGCGCCAGCGCCTCGGCTTGCTCATACGGGCTGCCCAGTGCCTCCCAAGCGTGCGCAGCCGCGCGCCAGTCGCCCGTCATCAGCAGCCGGTATGGCTCGGCCGCGAGCGCTG
>WNGG01042817.1_pt1 | contig 10526 bp, 11 predicted proteins | sample 5400661 | NCBI WGS metagenome assembly WNGG01 (sample SAMN13153372, study PRJNA577476) | soil metagenome | isolation source: 100 cm soil or saprolite under Garry oak tree replicate 1 | place: USA:California | collected 2016-06-15
CATGCTGAGCGCCATTGCGGCGTAGCCGGTGTAGTTCAGGACCTTGCCGCCGCGCGGGCCGAGGATGCCCTTGGTTTGCAGGAGGGCGCCCGCCGTCGAAAGCACGGCACCCAGGATGGCAAGCGCGACGACGGCCCGGCGGGTGAGGAAGAATTCCATCAAGCGCGGCTCGCGCGCTTGAGGTAGGCCTCGACGAAATCGGCCGCGGCCTTGGAGCCGCGCGAGAAGGAGCGCATCGCCTCGGCGTGCAGGATCGAGAGCGCCTGCTTCTTGATGTCATTGGCGCGGTCGCTCTCGACGAGATCCGAGAGCTTGCGCGGGCGCGGCAGGTCGACGTCGATGACTGCGCGCACCTGGGTGGGGATATTGGACATCACCAGCACGCGGTCGGCGAGGAACACCGCCTCGTCGATGTCGGTGGTGACGAAGAAGTTGGTGCGGCGGTTCTCCTCGTAGAGGCGGGAGTAGTACTCCCACATCAGCTCCTTGGTCATCGCGTCGAGGCCGCGGAACGGCTCGTCGAGGATCATCACCTTCGGGTTGTTGATCATGGCGCGCGCCAGTTCGGCGCGGCGCTGCATGCCGCCCGAGAGCTGGCCGGGATACTTGTCGCGGAAGTCCTGCAGCCCGACCTTGGCGAGCAGGAACTCGCCGAACTCGAGCGCATCGCGCGTCAACTCGCCGCGCGCCCGCGGCCCGTAGAGGATGTTGTCCCAGGTGGTCATCCAGGGAAACAGCGCCGTCTCCTGGAACAGCACCAGGCGGTCGCGGTCGGGGCCGGTGATCGGCGCGCCGTCGAGCGAGATCCTGCCTGCGCTCGGCTGCTCGAAGCCGGCGAGCAGGCGGATGAGCGTACTCTTGCCGCAGCCGGAGGGTCCCACCATGACCGTCAGCTTCGCCCGCTCGATGGTGAACGAGCAGTCGTGCACCACCTCCTTGCGGAACTGGGTCGCGCCGTAGGACTTGCTCACGCCCTGGACGGCGAGCTCGCCAGGAATGATCTTGGGAGCTACCTTGCTTTCAGCCATGGCGTGGCGTGGCGGCCGCCCCAGCGCAGCAGCTCGCTCGAGGCGAAGCCGGCGATGCCGATCGAGATCATGCCGATCACGATCTGCTCGTACGAGCCGCCGACATAGGAATTCCAGATGAAGAACCCCAGCCCGCCGCCCCTCGTTCCGCCGATCTGGCTGCCGCCGCCGGAGATCATTTCGGCGGCCACGACCACCTCCCAGGTAATGCCCATGCCGACCGCGGAGCCGACCACGATCGAGGGCAGCGTCCCCGGGAGGATGACGCGACGGAAGATGTCCCAGCGCGACGAGCCCATCGAGCGGGCGGCCTGGAAGTAACGCACGTCGATCGAGCGCGCGCCGCCGAGCACGTTGATGACGATGGTGTAGAAGGCGCCAAGGAAGGTGATGAAAGCGATCGCCGTCTCCTGCGTCGGCCAGAAGATGATCGAGGCCGGCACCCAGGCGAGCGGCGGAATGGGCCTGAGCACCTCGAACACCGGGAAGCCGATGCCGTGCGTGACGCGGCTCACCGCGAGCATCAAGCCGAACGGGATCCCGATGAGCATCGCGGCGAGGAACCCGGCCATGACGCGGAACAGGCTCATGTACCAGCTCTGCCAATAGCTCCGGTCAACGAGCACCGCGATCCAGGACGCGAGCACCACCGAGGGCGCGGGAACTGCGCCGATCCAGGGCAGGTAGTCCTTTTTGAGGCCGATCGCGCCGAGCAGCTCCCTGAACGGCGCGAAGAATTCCGGCGCCATCCACTGCTTGGAGCGCGCGCCGATCTCCCAGAGGATCAGGAACACCGCGATCGAGACCACGCCGCGCCAGAGCGCGGGGCTTGAGAGCATTTTCTTCAACGTCCCTCCTTTTCCCCGGCCTGGAAGGCCTTCCAGGCCTCCTCGTGCACGGCGTCGTTCGTCTCCTCGATCAGCTCGCGGAAGCGCTTCGAGGTAAGCGCGCTGTAGTCGCGCGGGTGGGGGATGTCGACGTTCAGGATCTTCTTCGGCTTGCACGGCCGCGTGGTCATGATGGCGACGCGGTGGCCGAGGAAGATGGCCTCCTCCAGGTCGTGGGTGATGAAGAAGATCGTCACCTTGTTCTTGTAGTAGATCTCGAGCAGCGCCTCGTGCATCACGCTCTTGGTGAGCGAGTCGAGCGCGCGGTAGGGCTCATCCAGCAGCAGCGCCTTCGGGTCGTTCATGAGCGCGCGCACGATCTCGACGCGCCGCCGCATGCCCGAAGACACTTCGCCGGGGTAGTTGTGCTCGACGCCGGAAAGCCCCGCGTCGGCGAGCATCGCGCGTCCCTTGTCGAGCGCTTCCTTGCGCGCGAGCTTGCCCTGCATCACCGGCCCGAAGATGACGTTGTCGAGGTTGGTCTTCCAGGGAAACAGCGCCCCGTTCTGGAACACCACGATGCGGTCGGGACCGGGCGTCGACCTGGGTTTCTCGGGCGAGCAGAGCACCTCGCCGTCCATGATGATGCGGCCCGAGGTGATCTCGTGAAAGCCGGCGACGGCGTTGAGCAGCGTTGTCTTGCCGCAGCCCGAGGGCCCGACGATCATGCAGATCTCCCCCGGCTCGATCTCGAGCGAGCAATGGTCGACCGCCATCACCGCCGCGCCCTGCGGGTCGTACACCTTCACCACGTCATCGATGACGATATGTCCCCGGGTCATCGCTCGGCCAGGGCAAGCTCGCGCACGCGCCATTCCATCAGGTAGTCGCCGGCGATCCGCACCAGCGCGCTGGTGACGTAGCCGACGATGCCGAGCGTCACCATTCCGATCACGATGGTCGGGTAGCGCACCATGACGTAGGAAGTCCAGATGACGTAGCCGAGGCCGTATTGCCCGGAGACCATTTCCGCCGCCACCAGCGAGAACCATGACACGCCGATCGAAATCTGCAGCCCGGTGAAGATGAAAGGCAGCGCGCCCGGGATGATCACGTGGCGGAACACCTGCCACCGGTCGGCGCCCAGGCAGTTGGCTGCCCGGACGTAGGACTCGTCGATCGACTCGACGCCGAGCATGGTGTTGAGCGCGGTGGCGAAGAACGAGGCGAGGAAGGCGAGATAGACCACCGCCGACTCGGTGGCGATGAACATGACGATGGCGAGCGGCACCCAGGCGAGGATCGGAATCGGCCGCAGGGTCTCGAATACCGGGAACACGTATTCCTTGAAGGTGCGCGACCAGCCGAGCAGCAGCCCGACCGGCACGCCGAGCACGGTGGCGAGGAAGAACGCCTGCGCCACCCGCCAGACCGACATCGCGATGTGCTGGTAGTACTCCGCGATGTAGAGAGAAAGGCCGTAGGTCGGCGAAGGCGACAGCCACTCGCTGACCACGGTCGTAAGGCCGGGCATCTCGCGAAAGCGCGGCAGCTTCCAGACTTCGACCGCCAAGTACCAGAACCCCAGGAACAGCGCGAAGCCGACGAGCATCAGGTACGGGCGCGGACTCCTCAGCCACAGCGACAGGCGATACAGCGTCAGGCTGAGGCTCGACATCTCCTCGGTCAGCGGCCCGGACAGGCGCCGCACCTGGGCGAGCAGCGCCGGCAGCGTGAACTCGCGCTGGATCATGGTGGCGAAACGCTCCATCACATGGCCGCCCTCGAGCGGCTCGGACTCGAGCAGCCCGACCAGCGCCTCGGTATCGATGCGCAGCACCTCGGTCGGCTCGATCGCGATGACGGTGGCCAGCCGCTGCGTCTGGCCTAGGAGCAAGCCCGCCCAGCCGAACACGCCGCCGCGCGTCACGCGCCTGAGGGCCTCGCGCGCGCCGACCTCGGGCTTGAAGACATGCTCGGCGCGGCCGGACAGCACCACGAAGATGTCGTCGGCTGCACCGTCGGCGCTGTAGATGCGCGCGCCCGCGGCATAGCGGGCGCGCCGCGCGATCCCCGCGATGCGCGCGAGCAACGCCTCGGATGCGTCGCCGAAGGGCGTCGTCTCGCGCAGGACCGCGATCGCCTCGTCCGCGGCTCCGAGCCCCAGCGCGGCGTCCATCAGTTTCTGGGCGCCTGCGAGGCCGGCAGCGCCTTCACCTCGGCGATCGGCGCCTTGAGGCCGCGCTCCCTGAGGATGTCCTCGGTCCACTTCGACTCGATCGCCTCCGGCCGCACCTTGTCGACGTTGATGCTCTTGATGGAATGCAGGAAGGCAGCCGCGCGGCTGATCAGCTCGCGCGCCTCGGGCGTGAAGGTGTAGTGCATGATGTTGCGGGTGTCGCCGCCGCCGGCCACGTCGGGGTACCTGCCGTAGAGCGAGTTCCACAGCACCTTTTCGGAAAACCCGGTGGTCTGCTCCTTCGCCATCTTGATCACCTCGGGGGCGTTCTTCGGGTCGGCGATGAAGAGCTGCGCGTCGAGCTCTGCCTGCAGCCAGCCCTTCACCACGTCGGGCCGCTGCTTGATGAGGTCGGCGCGCATCCCCAGCAGGCCGCCGTCGTTCTCCTGCACGCTCTTGCCCGTGGCGATCAGCCGCGCGAGAGCTTGCCGGCGCGGAAGTTGGAGGTGATCACCTCGATGTTCTGGTTCAGGTATTCCTTTGGCTGGATGCTGAATTTCTTGAAGGTCGCCTGCGCGAAGCGATCGGTGCAGCTTCCCTTCGGCACCGCGACGGTCTTGCCGTCCAGCCAGCGGATCGCTTCCTGGTCGTTCTTGAACTGAGGAGCATCGTTGCGCACCAGGAAGGCGTTGCACTGGTCCCAGGCCAGTCCGAGCACTGCTACCAGCCGGATGTCGGCCACCTCCGTCTTGGTCGTGGACACGATGCCGGGCATGTCGCCGTAGTAACCGATGTTCTGCTTGCCGGCGAGCATGTTGTTGACGATGATCGCGCCCTGCAGGCCGATCTGGAACTCGACGTCCGAGCCCTTCGGCAGGTACTTCTCGTAGAACTTCTTGCCGCGCATCACCACGCCCGACCACGCTTGCGTGTAGTAAGGCTGGTAGCCCACCACCAGCTTTACCGGCGTGCCGGGCTTGCCGTAGTCGATGTCGGCGGCGAAGGACGCTGCCGACGCACCGAAGAGCGCTGCGATGGCCGCTGCTGCAAAGTGCCTTCTGTTCACGATTCCCTCCTCTGGGTGATGGTGCTATTTCGGTAGCCTTGATAAATCCTGCGCCTTGATGATGCCGAGGGGCAACGGCGCCTTCGCCGCCTGAGCGACCTTGCGCGCGAACGAGTCGTCGAGCGCGCCGGGCGCCGGCTTGTCCACATCGATCACCTTCGCCTGGTGCAGGTACAGGTAGGTTTCAGCGAGCAGCTTGCGCACTCGCTGGTCGAATACGAAAGGCTTCTCGTCGCGGATCGGGCTGCCGCCCGCTGCAGCCGGAATCGCGCCGTAGATCGAGAACCACGCCATCGGAACCGTGATGCCCGCGGTCTGGCTCTTCACGAACTCCGCGACCTTGGTCCAGTTCTTCGGATCGAGGACGTATTGCTGCGCCTCGAGCTCGGTCCTGAGCCATGCTTCGACGATATCGGGCCGCGCTTTGATGAAATCCTCGCGCATCGCGATGGCACCGGCGTCCGAAATGCCGAACGTATGCCCGGTGGCGACGATGCGCGCGAAGCCCTCGCCGACGATGTCGCCGATGCGCGAGACGGAGGGCTCCCACAGCACCGCCGCGTCGATCTTGCCGGCGCGCAGATTCGTGGCAATCACCTCGATCGATTGATTGAGGATCGCCGCCGGTTTGATCTTGGTGGTCTCGATGACCAGCCCGAGAAAGCGATGCGCGCAGCTGCCCTGCGGCGTCGCCAGCGTCTTGCCATCGAGCCACCTGACCGCCTCCTGCGGCGAACTGAACTTCGGCGCATCGGCGCGCACCATGATCACGTTGCAGCGCTGGCCCGGCGAAAGGCCGGTATTGGCCACCAGGTCGATCGGGGCGACGCTGCGCTTGGTCGTCGCGACGACCGCCGGCATGTCTCCCAGGTAGCCGATCTGCTGCTTGTTCGCGAGCATCTGGTTGACGATGATCGAGCCCTGCAGCGCGTTCTGAAACTCGACTTCGCTGCCCGGCGGAAGGTGCTTTTTCCACAACTCCAGTGCCCGGATCACCACCGCTGAGTAAGAGATGGTGTCGTAGGGCTGATAGCCCACGACCAGCTTGACCGGCTCGGCCGCCGCCGCGGTGCCTGCGGCCAGTGCAGCCAGCAGGACGAGGCCTGTTTTCAGCTTCATTATTTTGCTCCCGATGATGCTAGGTAACGCGCGATCAGGCCGGCGAGCCGGCGCATGACGATAAATCCCGCCGCGGGATCGCTCTCGAGCACGCGCAGCGCGCTCTTCCCGTTGACGCGCAGCAGCGCCGACTCCTCCAGGCAGCGCGCGCTCGCGATGCGCGCCGGGTAGCCGTCGAGGAGCGCGGCCCAGCCGAACACTTCGCCCTTCTTCAGCATGAAGCCGCCCGGCGCGGTGCGGTCGCCGCGGCCGATGAGAAACTCGACGCGGCCCGACTCGAGCACGAAAAAATCCTCCGCTGGGTCGCCGGGGTGATAAAGCGTCGCGCCGGCCTGGTAGGTCTCGCGCCGCGCCAGGGCAGCGAGCTTTTCCAGAATGGATTGCTCAAGTCCATTGAAAAGCTCGCCCGCGCCCAGCGCGCTGTCGTCGCCGCCGAGGTAAAGCAAGCCGCCTTCGACCGCGACGGGATAGCGCTGCAAAGGCGCCTCCGCGATGCCGAGCGGCGCGCCGGTGCGCACATCCCATTGCCAGAGATGCATGTGGCAGGTGAGCACAGAGCCGTCGAAGAGGCCCTCGCAAAGCGGTACCTCCTGGTGCGGGCAGATCGCCTGGAAGCCGAAGAATTCCCCGCCCGCATTCGCCACCACGACCTTCAAGCCGTCTTCGGCCTCGCACTCCTTGAGGCCGTTTTCCGGCACCGTGGTGAGCCTCGCCTCGAGCAGCAGCATGCGGATCGCGGCGTCGACCGCAGGCGGCGGGCCGGCGACGTACGCGCGCACGTTCTGGTATTTGCCCGCCATCGCGCGTTTCGCGACTTCGTGCACCAGGCCGCGCTCGAAAACGAGCGCCGGCCATTCGGGCGTTGCAGAAGGGTCCTCCTCAGACAACGCGACCGCGACCTTGACCTTGCCCGCATAGGCGGACAGTTCTTTGAGAAAGAACGCATCTCGCATTGTGCGCACGCCGAAGAACACCCAGCCGCGGTGCGTATCGAAATAGCGCGCCTCGGCCGAGCGCGCGAGGATTGACATCATGCCGGCGATGCCCGAGCCGCCGGCGATGAGGAGAAGGTTCTTGCCGAGACCCGGCTCGAAAGTCGCCTTGCCAAGAGGCCCGAAGCACTCGAGCTTCGCGCCTTCGCGCTGGGCGTCGAACAGCCATTCCGAGAAGCCGCCCGCGGGCTTGCGCTTGGCGATGAGCTCGAGGCGCCGTGCGCCGCGCGCGAAGTTCGACATCGAGAACGCGCGGTACCCCGGCACGCCCGGCGCGGCGAGAAGCACGAACTGGCCGGCGTCGAAGTCGCGCGGCGCTTCGAGCTCGAGCGCAAAGCCGATGACGTCGTCGGTCAGCCGGCGGACATTGCGCAGGGTGGCAGTGGATGCCTCGGGAACACACGTGCCGGGCTCCATCGCATAGACGAAGTCCGGCACTTCGACCGTCAGCGCTTCCTCCGGAGCGCACTGGCACATCAGGAACTCGGCACCGCCTTTCAGGTATTTGCGGCCGGGCGCCTCGCGCCAGCCGTCGCCCACCCGGCCGGCGACGAGCTTCGCCTTGCAGGTGCCGCAGGTGCCGGTGGCGCATTCGTAAGGCAGCTCGATGCCGGCGCTCAAACCCGCGTACAGCACGCTCTGGCCGGGCTGCGCGTCGAACTCGTAGCCGCGGTTGCGCGCGTTCACCTGGATGCGCATCGCTAGAAAGGAACGTGATAGCCGTAGCCGAGCTGCCGCGTCTCGAGTCGCACCACGCGCTTTACGAGCTTCGCGGTGCTGCCGTCGAGCTTCACGGTGTCGTGAAATCGTCCGACCGCGAAGAGCTCGGTCGCGCCGCCGTCGAGCTGGGTGCGGAACACCTGCAGCGCCGACACCACGTTTGCCTCGGAACCGGCCAGATCCACCGTGTAGACCGTGGCGTGGCGGGTGAGCGGCGAGTGGTCGCTGTTGTGCTTCGGAAGGTTGGTAAACAGCGTCTCCATGCCCTTCTTGTCGTGGTCGAGCCAGACCATGTCGCGCTTGATCTCCGCGCTGTGCGTCGTGATCGTGTAGCGAAAGGCCTCGTCGCACAGGTCGAGGAACGCCTTGAAGTCCCTGCTGTCCAGCGCAAGGCACGAGCGGTAGACCAGCTCCTCGATCGCCTGGCGCTGTTCGGACTTGATCACTTAGCAGGGAGCGTAGGCGGGCCGGCCCATGCGCCGCGACCACTCGGCGTAGTAGTGCCGCATGCCGACCTCGTCGTGGATGGTGCTGTTTTCCTCGCGGCCCTGGATCACCCACCGGCTGTCGGTGCCTTCGCGCATCGCGCGCCCCTGACCGGTGACGGCGAGCAGGTCCTCGTGCAGATTGCGGCCGAACGGGCCCCAGATCGTGTTGTGGTCGAACACGCGTTGCGCGCGCTCCTCGGCGGTGTCGCGCTTCAGGCCGAGTCCGCGGAACTCGATCAATACCTCGTTCGGGCTCAGCGGGATCGAGGTGTCGATGCGCATCACCGAAGTGCGCAAGTTGTAGGTCATGCCGGGGAACAGATCGACCATGTACCAGCCGCCGGGCGCCAGGCCCGGCCAGCCGACCGCGCGCTTCTTGGAGCCCTCGTACTTGTCGTACTGGATCTGCATCGATCCGACAGTCGCGTGGCCGTTCGGAAACCCGGTATAGCGGCGGTCGAAATAGCCGGGCTGCAGCATCCCGGTAATGCGGTTAAAGTAGTGCAGGAAGTCGTGGTAGAACTCGCTGTTGGTGTCGTGCCACAGCTTGAAGTTGGTGCGCACCTGCGCCCTGTGGTAGTGGAACACCTCCATCGGCTCCTGCATGTAGGGCTCGAGAATGTCCATGGCGCCGCCGATGAACTCGCGCAGCGGCATGCAATCGTCGGCGAGATTCACCCACGCGAAACCACCGTAGGCGACTTCGCACTTCACCTCGCGCATCGACGCGTCCTCCTTGCGAAAGCGGTCCTGGTAGCCCTGCTCGGCGCGCGAGATGTCCACGCAGTTGCCGCGCGAATCGAACGACCACTGGTGGAAGATGCAAGTCATGCGCTTCGCGTTGCCCGACGGGTCGTAGAGGATCGTGTTACCCCGGTGCGGGCAGATGTTGTAGAACGCGCGCACTTTCGAGTCGTCGCCGCGCACCACGATCAGGGGCACTCCCGCGGGGTGGTTGAATAGGCGATAGTCGTACGGGTTCGCGATCTCCGACTCGTGGCAGGCGATGATCCACGACGGCCTGAACAGCTTCTCCTTTTCCTCCTTGAGGATCGCCTCGTCGGTATAGACGCGGGAATCGACATAGTGCGACGCCGGAAATCGCGGCGCGGCGTTCCACTCGGCTGCGGACTTGGCCATAGGGAGTCTCCTTCAGGGCGATTCTGTGCCTGCGGCGCAGGGTGCCGCAAGATTCTTGTCTTCTGTCTTTATTCGCATTTTCTTATGGCGTTTCGTCGCGAAACGTGTGCCCGCCGGAAACAAAACGGCCGGGAGGACCCGGCCGTCGTCGCGCGCGCGCTGCGCTCACTTGCAGCTGGTCATGCACCGCACGGCCTTGGTGTCGGGCCGATCGTCGATCAGGAAGCCGTCCCGGTTCGGCATCTGCACGCGCGGCAGCGAGCTCTGGTCCATCACCGCGCTCGCCGGCACCAGGCCGTTCAGGTTCAGAAGGTACGCCGACAGCGCGTACGCCTCGTTCGCGCTGAGCGTCTGCGGCCGATCCATCGGCATCGAGCGACGGATGTAATCGAAGAGGATCGGCGCGTACGGGTACATGCTGCCCGGCGTGAGCACGCGCGGACTGCCCTTGAAGGAGCCGATGCCGCCGACCATGGTGCCGTACACCGGCCCGCCCTTGGCGTCCGCACCATGGCAGGCGACGCATTTCGCCTCGTAGATCTTCTTGCCCTCGGCGACGGATCCTTGGCCCGCCGGCAAGCCAAGACCGTCGGGGGTGCGGATGTCGATGTTCCACGCCGCGACATCGGCCTCGCTCACCGGCTGGCCGAAACGCGGCTTGTCGGGCAGCGGCTGCACCGGATGCGGCCCCGATGCGCCGAGCGGGATGCCGGAGGAGGATTTCGCCGGCACGCCGCCTCCACCCAGGTTCGCACAGGCAAAAAGGGAGAATGACGCAGCTGCTGTGGCAATGATTGGCTTAAGCCTGGCCGATAACATTGCGCACCTCCCCTTTCGCGTTGACCGACCAGGGCTGAATGGCGTTGTGGTGCTGCACGAAGCCGACGATGGCACGCACCTTCTGGATGTCCTGCACGCTCGGTTGCACGTAGCCCGTGCTGTCGACGGCGCGGCTCATCAGCACGGC
>WNGG01045047.1_pt1 | contig 10524 bp, 8 predicted proteins | sample 5400661 | NCBI WGS metagenome assembly WNGG01 (sample SAMN13153372, study PRJNA577476) | soil metagenome | isolation source: 100 cm soil or saprolite under Garry oak tree replicate 1 | place: USA:California | collected 2016-06-15
TCTACGAGCATATGCCCTGGCCCAGTAGCTTGCCGGTGAGGCCGCCCACCGGTTTTGGCCTGACCCTGGTACTCGATATCGGCCTGTGGATGTACGACTTGATGGCCGGATGGCTCAACATCGGTCGCCATAAGCGCATCAGCGCTGGGGAGACGCTGCGGCGAGCACCGGCGCTACGGAGCGCTGGACTCAAAAAAGCGCTCCTATACTATGACGCGCAGACCAATGATGCTAAACTGACGGTCACAGTGCTGCGCACCGCGGCACAGCTTGGTGCCATGGTGACCAACTATACCGAGGTCACCGGCTTTACCCGTGCCAATGGCAAGCTCAATGGTGCCGTGGTGTGCGATAAACTGACTGGGCAGGAGGTGACCGTCTCGGCTCGCTACATCATCAATGCGGCAGGAGTCTTCGCCGAGCAGGTAGCAGCCTTGACCGGCGACGAGCCGAAGGCAACAGTCGAGCCGAGCAAGGGCATCCATCTGGTGGTGGCACGTGAGCGCGTGAACATCAGCACCACCGCCGTGGTCTTGCCCGAGACCGAAGATGGGCGCATCCTGTACGTCATCCCCTGGGAGGCGCGGGCCATTATCGGCACCACCGATACCGGCTCTGGCGACCTGGACGACCCGCAGGCCACCCCAGAAGATATCGCCTATCTATTGAAGCACGTGAACAACTACCTGGAGGTCAATCTGACCCACGATGATATCCTCAGTGTCTACGCGGGCTACCGACCACTGGTCAAATCAAGGGGAGCACGGGCCGCCGATCTCTCGCGCACTCATGTCGTGTTGCAGGAGAACAACGGCATGGTCACCATTGTTGGCGGCAAGCTGACGACGTACCGGCGCATGGCCCAGGATACAGTCGATGTTCTCGCCAAACGTGATGGAATGCCTATCTCCCATCCCACACAGAAATTGCTGCTGAATGGCGCAATCGGCTGGCGGAATGCGAAGCGCGAGATCGAAGCGCGAGGTCAACAGCTTGGCCTGGCACCAGATATTGTGGAGCATCTCGCGTTAACCTTCGGCAGCAATGCCAACACCGTGCTTGACCTGGTTAACGAGGATAAGAGCCTGCGAGAGCGTCTCATCCCTGACTTGCCCTATCTGCACGCTGAAGTAGTGTATGCCTGTCGCGCTGAGATGGCGATGACGCTAGAGGATGTGTTGGCACGGCGCACGCGCATCATCCTGGAGGATGCAGAGCGCGGCGCGGGCGTCGCAGCGGAGGTAGCCGCCCTGATGGCGCGCGAACTGGGCTGGTCCAGCGACCATACGCGCGCACAGGTGGAAAAGTATTCCACGCTGGTGGGCCACCAGCTCGAGGCGGAGGGCCTGCGCCGCTAGCGCAGTGCGCGCTAGCAGACGGTTCTCGCGTATAGTCGCGGGGCGAAAGGCCGCGGTGGCCCCGGCTCTAGGCCGCTAATGGAGCAGAAGCGCGGTGAACTGCTCGCGTTCATTGGCGGCTAGCACGTTGGCGCGGCGCGTCACGGGGTTTCGGTAGCAACTGGAAGTGACTTAACAGACACTTTTCAGGTTTTGATGTCGTCACCCCAGATTCGGCGGGGAATGCCGAACAGGAGGATATCATTGGACAGTATTAAGAATTACTTGATCGATATGGATGGGGTCCTCGTGCAGGGCGCGATGCCGCTTCCTGGGGCAGTAGAGTTTTTGCAGCGTCTGCGGGCTCAGGGGATTCCGTTCTTGATTTTTACCAATAACTCGCGGTATACGCCACGCGACCTACAGGTGCGATTGCACTATATGGGACTGGACGTGCCGCCTGAAGCGATCTTCACGTCTGCACTAGCGACCGCGCAGTTCCTTCACGCTCAGCGACCAGATGGGCGGGCATATGTCATCGGAGAGTCTGGGTTGACAACAGCGTTGCATGATATCGGATACGTTCTGACCGATCAGGAGCCGGAGTATGTGGTGCTGGGTGAGACGACGACGTATAGCTTTGAAAACATTACCCGCGCCATCCGCTTCGTGGTTGCTGGTGCGCGTTTCATTGCTACCAATCCTGAGACGATGGGACCTGATGAGGGGGGAATCATTCCCGCGACCGGTGCCGTAGCTGCGTTGATCAGCGCAGCCACGGGCGTCAAGCCCTATATCATTGGGAAACCGAACCCGCTGATGATGCGCACGGCCCTGCGCACGCTCAATGCCCATTCCGAGGACTCTGCGATCATCGGTGACCGCATGGAAACCGATATCATCGCCGGGACCGAGAGCGGTCTGCGGACCATCCTGGTGCTCACTGGAGCCACCAGGCGCGAACAGGTGGAACGTTTCCCCTATCGGCCTACTTGGGTACGGGAGTCCATTGCGGAGGTTGAGGTGCCTGGCGGGGCAGAGAAAGATTGAGTCCGACCTTGTCTAGATGCGCAAGAACGAGCAGTGGCATGAGACCCTGATGTGAGTATTGTCCCTACAGTTCACATACCCCAGTGCTCTTAAGAACGTTTGAAAGGCTCGGCTAAAAAGTACTACGGCGCTGTACAACCCTGCCCTCTCCTCGTATGCTAGTAAATAGAGGTGCTACAACATTGCAGCAAAGCAAGAACTTTTGCCCAGCTCCTCCGCCTATGACAAGCATGACAGTGACCTATCCCGGCCACTATCAAAGGAGCGCGACACAAAATGAAAGACACAAAATGAAAATAGAACACACGCAATGGCAAGGCAGCAGGTGGGAGCCGACTGTCCCTGGCAAGCTACCTGCAGCTCAACTGGTGTTGCTGTTTGGTTGCCCATCCCTTCTTAAACAGCGGGACCTGCTCCAAGGGATCCAACAGGCCTATCCCAGTGCCCATCTTCTCGGTTGTTCGACCGCTGGTGAAATCTCTGGTACGCGAGTACTCGACGAGTCTTTAGTCGCAACGGCAGTCCAGTTCGAACAGACCGCGCTGCAAGGGGTACGTATCAAGCTCCAAAACGGCATTCGTGACTTTCAAGCAGGAGCACTCCTGGCACAGGAGCTTGACAAGGAAGGACTCGTTCATGTCTTAGTTCTCTCTCGTGGGGTGAATGTTAACGGAAGCGATCTCGTTGCCGGGCTAACTCGCCACCTGCCTCCTCATGTTACCATTACTGGGGGGCTTTCAGGCGATGGTACGAGGTTCCGCGTGAGCTATGGGTCATTGGGCGGCTGGGAAACCTTCGGCCCCAAACGATTAATTACCCGTTCGGCAGGCAACGTGCTTTACGAGCTAGATGGCAAGTTGGCCTTGCCAATGTATAAAGCCTACCTCGGTGAGCATGCGCAAGGCCTGCCTGCTACAGGGTTGCTCTTTCCATTGTGTCTGATCACCCCAGATAGTTCTGATCCAGTGGTACGGACGATTTTGTCTGTCAACGAAGCTCAACAAAGCATTACGTTTGCTGGAGACATGCCAGAGGGAATGCATGCTCGCTTCATGCGAGCCAATTTCGACCAACTGGTGGATGGGGCAGTGGGTGCGGCGAAGACGAGCTATGAACCGATTCGCTCCTCTCCTGATCTAGCTGTGCTCATCAGTTGCGTGGGGCGAAAGCTGGTACTCAAGCAGCGCATCGATGAAGAAGTGAAAGGGGTACGTGCCGTTCTAGGAGACCGAGCTGTGCTCACGGGGTTCTACTCGTATGGTGAGATTTCCCCCTTTACACCAGGGGCCACGTGCAAATTGCACAACCAGACGATGACGATCACGACCTTCTCAGAGAGGTAAGCGTTCGTCCCGGACTGGGCAGAGCGCTTCCAACAACCATGAAAAGACTGTGTTCGTCCTTTCCGTTCACACCTTCAGACCAGTCCATCATCGGATCATGTTATTAGACGATTTGGCCCGTGAGAGTTGTTCTTCGGCATAGATGGCTCCTCTCAGGTTGGCTTCGTCCAGGATAGTCCCACTTAGATCGGCCTCGCTCAGGTCGGCATATCCAAGGTTGGCTCTGTAGAGGAAAGCCCCATTCAGGTAAGCCCCGCTCAGGTTGGCCTCGCTCAGGTCTGTTCCGGTGAGGTCGGCAAACATGAGGTCAGCTCTATAGAGGTCTACTTTGCTCAGGTTGGCTCCCCTCACGTTGGCCCCACTCAGGTTGGCCCGAATGAGTTCGCTCCTGACGAGAAATACCAGACTGAGGTTGGCCTTGCTCAGGTTGGTTTGATTCAGGTTAGCCCGGTAGAGGATTGCGCTACTGAGATTGACCTCACGCAGGTCAGACTCACTCAGGTCTATCCTGGAGAGACTCGCTCGGCTAAGGTCCGTCCTGCTAAGGTCTGCGCTGATAAGGTTTGCCTTGATGAGGCTTACGCCGCTGAGGTCTGGTAGTATCTCTGGATGCTCTTTTCTCCACTGATTCCAGACCGCGACGCCCTGTTTGAGAATATAGTACTGCTGCTGGTTTGCCATGCTATGTGTTTTCCTCCCAGCTCATTTACCATGTCGCTCCCACCCGAACTGCCATTTCGTTATCCCTGCAATCACCATACGATTGATTGTAGAGATAACTTTTCCGTTTGTCAATGCAGGTGTAAACGTCAAGGGAATAGTGAGCCGCACGCTGTAGCAAAACTGAGCCACCTCCTTGCCATTCAAACGATCAGGACGATGGGCGTTGTTTCCAAAAGAACGGTGGCTCGCTTGGCTTGTAAGGTCATTCCGGCAGGAGATGGAAGAGAGGAGGCGAGCCGATCTTCACCCGCATAATTGTGCAAAAACCGCTCACCGAATTAATAAAATTAACAGGATACCAATAAACTAAGTTAAGCCGTCTAGGAGACTACAAGTCATGAATACCGGCGCGTCATTTAAAAAGTCACCTCTAAAATTCTTTCTATGCAATCACGGCTGTGATCGTCACGTTCTTATGGGGCTCAAAGACATTAGCTCGGTATAGGTATGCCTGAGGTAGACATCAATCTTCGAACAGTGCCCGTACAACCGCCATTTTTCCAACAAGTACCACAAAAAATGTATAATCGTAGCGTCTATATACATGGGGCGAGAGACATATGTGCCATATATAAGGAGAACTAAGCGTGACAGCAGAAGAACCGATTGATCTCACCGGCTTTCTCACATCATTCAAGCATTTTATGGACACAGCAGCAGCGCAGGTACATGTTGAAGAGTCTGAGCCTGTTTTCCTGAGCAAGCTGCGCAATCACTTCGGAATAGACCCGATGCACCTTCCTACGGTTCGCGAAACATTTGAAAAGGCCGATCACCCCAACTTGCACCTGGCCGTCAGCGGCCTCCTTTCAGGCGACGGCTGGGTATCACAACTGCTGGGACTTATTGTCCCATATGCCGACCACGAGGGCCTGAAATTCAGCCATTTGCTGACCCCGCATTACGGCACGGAAGCAAAAGAGGGACCCGTCGAATATCTCAACATCCTACTGCATGATGATCGCATGCAGGTATGCGTCAATACCGGCCTGTACCTGGCGCATGACGGAAATGAGCCGGTAGCGCTGCTGATCAGCGGCCCGCGCGACTGGCATAACACGGTTGATCTCCAGGTGATGGCACTCGACCCGGCCAGAGCAGAGCATATCCTGGGGACGCTGCGTACCAGCATGCGCGTGCACAATGTGTATCGCAGCCACATTGTGTCACTAGCACTGGGCAATCACGACGCGCTCGATGTCCATTTCCACCATCTGCCAGAGATTCATCGCAACAACATCATTTTGCCGGAGGGGGTGCTGGGCCGCGTCGAGCGACAGACGATTGGCTTTTCCCAACTGAATGAGAGACTGAAGGCAGCCGGGCGCCACATCAAGCGCGGCCTGCTACTCTATGGCCCTCCCGGCACCGGAAAAACGCTCACCGCGATGTATCTGGCGCATCAGATGCAAGGACGCACCACCCTGCTCCTCACCGGGCGCGGCGTCGGGCTGCTTGAAGGCTCGTGCAAGATGGCACGGCTGCTGCAACCCGCTACCATCATCCTCGAGGATGTTGACCTGATCGCGGAAGAGCGTACCGAACAAGAATCGGGGTGCAACGCGCTGCTCTTTGAACTGCTCAACCAGATGGACGGGCTGGCGGACGATGCCGATATCCTCTTCCTGCTCACCACGAACCGGCCCGATATTCTCGAACCGGCGCTGGCGGCACGCCCCGGACGCATCGACCAAGCCATCGAGATACCATTACCAGACCGTGACTGCCGCAGGCGGCTGTTTGATCTGTATGGACAGGGCCTGACGGTGCGCCTCGAACACCTGCCAGAACTGATCGATCAGACTGAGGGCGTCAGCGCGGCGTTCATTCGCGAGCTAATGCGCAAAGCCGCCCTCTTTTCCGCAGACGAGAGTCATGATAGCGAGGCCATCGTCGTCGAAGACCGTCACATCGACGAAGCGCTGAAAGAACTGGTCTTTGAAGGGGGCGAGCTGACCAAACGGCTGCTTGGCGCGAGCAGGGCGTTCTGAGGAATTTCAATCTCCGAGAATGAAGCCCTACAACCGCGGGTGCCTTTCGTCCCCACACGCCTTCTGTTGCTCTACAAAAATCTGATGCCCACGCATTGCCCAGCAGGCCAGTTCATTTTCGCTCTCTGTTGGTTTATGAACGTTCAGCGTGCAATTTGTTCGAAGATTCGTGTTCACAACTTTTACATGAATCTTCGAACAAGATGCTTTCACCAGCTCAAGTTTGTTCGAGGATTTGACAAGTTAATGCTAGGCTTGCCACACCGACTGCGGCTGCTCTCCAGAGGGCATAGTAATACTTTCCTCTCCACCCGTTTACAACATCCTTCTAAATAGCCTAGTGCAAATATATTACACGAGCCACCCTGATCGAGTGCCCGTGCGCTTTGGAAGCGCGCAAAATAGTGCATTTTAAGGATGTTTTTTCGCTTCCAAGCCAGTACACTTAGGATAAGGGGTAATGCTTCGAATGTGACCACTTTGTCGAACCGAAATACTTGTTCGACAATATCAAGCAGCAGCATATGATTGAACTGGTAGCTTCTGACCCGTCAAATGAAAATCCAGAGCACTGGAGGTAAGGCATGAACGCATCGTGGCCAGCACGGCCCGTCATCTACGAGATCAATACGTGGGTGTGGCTCAATGAATTGAGTCGGCAGAACCAGCGCACCATCACACTGGGCACTGTTCCAACGGAACAGTGGGATGAACTTGCCTCGCTCGACGTGGACGCCGTGTGGCTGATGGGCGTATGGGAGCGAAGCCCGGCGGGAATTCGCATTGCCAACGAAAATGCGGGCCTGCAAGCCGATTTCCGCAACGCACTGCCTGACTATACCCCTGCCGATAATATCGGCTCGGGTTACTGCGTGCACAGGTACGTCGTGGATGAACACCTCGGCGGACCTGAGGGACTCGCCGTAGCGCGGCAGATGCTCGCGCAGCGCGGTCTGCGCTTGATTCTGGATTTTGTGCCCAACCATGTGGCGCCGGATCATCCATGGGTTTGTGATTGCCAACGGGCGCGACCCGTACTTTCCGCCGTGGCAAGATGTGGCACAGCTCAACTCCTTCAGTCCACCTTTGCGCCAGGCGGTCATCGAGACATTGAATTCGGTCGCTGAGCAATGCGACGGGATGCGCTGCGATATGGCGATGTTGCTGCTCAACAGCATCTTTGAGCAAACGTGGGGAGGGCGTGTGGGCGGACCCCTGCCAGAAGAGTACTGGCGTGAGGTAATCTCCGCCGTGCGGTTGCAGCATCCCAGTGTGCTTTTTATGGCGGAAGCCTATTGGGGCCTGGAATGGGAGCTGCAGCAGCTCGGATTCGATTATTGTTACGATAAGCGCCTCTACGACCGGCTCGAACACGACAACGCGGAAAGCGTTCGACTGCACCTTACCGCTGGTCTCGATTACCAGGACAAGCTGGTGCGTTTCATCGAGAACCATGACGAGCCGCGTGCGGCGGCAACGTTCACGCCGGAAATAGAACGTGTAGCCGCCCTGACGATCATGACACTGCCCGGGGCGAAACTCTTGTACGAAGGCCAATTCGAAGGACGACGGGTCAGGCCACCGGTTTTCCTGGCGCGCCGACCGGTCGAACCAATCGATTCGGAACTGCAAGCGTTCTACCACCAACTGCTGGCGGCGGTCAAGGAAGCGGGACTGAGCAAGGGTGATTGGCGTTTGTGTGAACGCACGGGTTGGCCCGACAACAGCAGCTACTTGAACCTGCTAGCCTGGTGCTGGAGCCTGGGCGAGGCGCGTTATCTGGTCGTCGTAAACTTTTCGGAGTACCGGTCGCAAGCGCGCATTCAGCTACCCTGGGACAACCTTGCCAGAAGAGCGTGGCGTCTAACAGATGTGCTCAGCGGTGATATGTTCGAGCGCGAGGGCGACGAGTTGCAGTTGACCGGCCTGTATGTGGATTTGCCCGCCTGGAGATTTTACTTCCTGCGCTTCTAACACTACCCGCCGCGATAAAAGAGTGAGGCTTCATTTGAATTATAAGTGAACAATTTTCTTATTCCTATAATTATGGGCTTCCCTTATGTGTCAGCAATGTCACCGTGTATTACTTCAAATTATACTTTACAGCAAACGAGCCAGAAAGCCCTTGGCATAAATTCATGCGGGGGATGAATGGCTCTTCCTTAACTGGAGGTTTGTGCGGTGGGGGAACAGGGCTGTTGCAAGGTCAAGACTCCCCATCCTGCACGTGACGGAATGGCTCTGCCTCGATGTGTTGCGCTGACGCTACTGCCAGGCGCTCGCGTTAGTTAACGCTCCCCTGGTGCTAGCGGCTCTTCATAGGGGATCTGAGACACATATGACGGGAGGAGTCTCTACTGAGAGAAGCTCCTCCGGCCCAAGGAGAAAGGGCGACGAAGTTGCAGTGTCTGGCTGCCATGGTGCCAGGCTTTCCATGAGCCTGGCACTGCATCCAGGAGACGCATCTAGAGCAGCCGTTAGGCATTGAAGAAGGTTCTTGAGAACCTTCCGGGGATGCCATCAGTGACCTTGTAGTATCAGGGACATATTCCTTCTACAGGATTTACATACCCCGACACTGTGGAGGGGGAACCGCCCTGTTGTAATGGGCGGTCCCCCCTCGCGAGGCCGCACAGTGGGCCCCGCCGTCAGGAGCGATGACACGAACCGGATACGACCATCATCGCCTGACGGTCAGCGCAGGGCCCTCCTGTTAGGTCAGACCGGGATGTGGATCGGTCCCGTAGAGGCCGGGTCCGGTGTGGCCTCGAGGGTGTTGCCGCTCGCATCCGAGACGAAAATGCCCGAGTAGGTAGCGGACTGGAGGAACAGGCTCTGTCCCGACGGGCAAGCGAAGCTCCCCTGGCTCGGCGGGCCAACCGTGAGGCTGCCGGTGGTCTGTCCGTGGCTCACGGGGAACGTCCCACTCGTGACAAGGGATGTGGACACGGTCTCCTTGTTGCCGGCCTTGGGATGGTTACCGCCGTTGTTGAAGCACTGGTAGACGGCGGTTGCGTTGTTCACCGTAAGGGTGATCACGATACTGGTTGTGCCGGTCCCCAGCCCAGCATCCTTGAAGGACACCGTTAAAGCGCCAGTGCTCGTGCTGGCGCTGGAGTCTGCGAACAGGAAGTGGGGACTGTCGGCAAAAGCCGCTGAGACCGAGAGAACGAGCATCAGCATCGCGAGCAACGCCGCAATCGCGAATCGTCGCATAGTTGTTCTCCTTTCAAAATACAATGCAAACAAACTCAAAAAGGGGTGTACACGCATTACGGGTTATTCCACGCACCCCTCGGAGCACCCCACTTAGAACATACACCAAACTCCATGTGGGCACGCGGTCAACTCATCACAACGAGATGGCAAGAGATACATTCTTTACCCCTTACCAATACAGAAAGGTAGACGCATTACGAAACGCCAGGGAAGTTGTGCAATGCTATGCGCCTATTGAGGGCGCTTAAGGCAAAATGGAAACGCCAATCGCAAACACAATGAAAAGGGACGCATACTCACACTACTGGCTATTGCATGCACTTCGAGGCCTTATCCAACGGGGATTGTTAACAGCACAACCCAAGATATTCTCCACCACATGCCTGAGGGGATTATTAGCAGCATATCCAAAATATCTATATACCATATATTTGTGTTTTTGTCAAGCTCATTTTCGACTTTTTTAGGTACTATTATTACGAATAAGTAGAAATACGGAGTCGTGTTTTTATTGAACTTATTTTCGATTTTTTGCAAAGCTGATGCAAAGAGGCTCTTCTTATACACATGACCGTGCAACAGCCCCGCATCAGAGAGAGCCCACTTAATATTGTTGTATCGTTCATAGAAAGACCTTTATGAGGCATAGGAATTGTTTCACCCATTCATACTCATGACAGGTCTATTTTATTCCCTACCTTGCAACAGCCCTGGGTGGGGGACAGGGCGAATCAAAAGTCCGAAAGGGAAGAAAAAAAGAGTCACCTCTGGTAAACTAGCAGAACGATAAAAAATCAGCTAGAGAAGAGGATGACTAAAATGGACTATAGCACACTGATAGAAGAAGAAGAAGAACAGCGG
>WNGG01009669.1_pt1 | contig 10523 bp, 1 predicted proteins | sample 5400661 | NCBI WGS metagenome assembly WNGG01 (sample SAMN13153372, study PRJNA577476) | soil metagenome | isolation source: 100 cm soil or saprolite under Garry oak tree replicate 1 | place: USA:California | collected 2016-06-15
GAGGACCATGAATGGGAGGAGTCAACGCATCTACTCGACGTCGCGCCGTTTGGCGCGCGCTTGCGGATTGCCCGTCCAACCGAGCCCGGACGACTACTTCATCTCACCCTGCCCATGCCCCGTCGCCTTCGCTGTTACGACCACGAGCAGGAGCAGTATCGCGTCTGGTCACTGGTGCGTCATTGCAAACCGCTTCCCACTACCGACGACCAAGTACCGCATTTTGAGATTGGAGTTGCTTTCATCGGGAAGGATTGTCCCGCGACTCATGAAACTGATCCGGGACAGCGTTACGAAATCGCGGCCGGGCTGACTGAAACTGATCTCTGGAGGCCGGCCCCCGCTTCGAGCAATCAGCGCAGCGAGACCCGCCACGACATTGTTGATGATGTGGTCATTGAAATCTATGGCCCGGACGGGCGTGTATATGAGAGAGAGACAACAAAGACCGAGAACATCAGTCGGCATGGCATGGCAGTCCTCACAAACCTGAATATCGTGCGCGGACGTTATATCCGAGTACGAAGTGCGCAATATCGAATCGCAGTCATTGCGGCAGTGCGGCGGCTGGCGTCGTTTGGTGATGGACGCAAGCGATTACACCTCGAATTCGTGGATCAGCAGTGGCCGCCACTCTGAAAACGCCTACTTGCCAGAATCCCTGAAAACTGGTTTCCATTCCAATTGAGTGGCGAGAAAGATCTCGTCAATGTGCTGACCGCCAGCGTTAACCCCCAGACCCGCTAAATGTCATGCGACCCTCGGAGCTTGGTGGCTAGTGCGGGCACTCGTCGTTGCTGCGTGGGGCGATGGGGCCGAAGCGGAACTGGTATTCGGCGGCGGTGACGAATGAACAGACCAGCGCGTTTTGCTTGGGCACATCTCGTATCGGCGCGCTGTTGATTTGGCTCTGCCAGAACAAAAATCCGCCAATGTCCGGATTGCGTCGCAGGTACCCGAAATATAAAGTCAGCGTGAACTGGCGATTGTATTCGGCATCGATGAACGCGCGGTTGTTGATTGGATTGCTCTGCGCGTTATCGTCAGCCAGTCGATACAACACCATCCCACGTCCGGCGTTGCCGCCGCCTGCGTTGTTGAATTGATCGATCAGCGCTTGTCGTTGCGCAGTCAAATCTATTCCGTCGGCATTTTGCATTGCCGCCAGGATCGCGTCGACAAACTGTGGGCCGGTCAAGCCCGCTCCGTATCTGTTGGTGAACTCAATGCGCGAGACAAACAAGGTCGCAAAGGCCCGCTGCGCCGTCGCCAGATTCGCGCCGCCCACGACGCGCGCGCGGTCCGCCACATAGACGGAGTAGTCGACCAGCTTATTGGCTTCGACCGGATTCGAGTTGTCGGGATTCGGAAACGGCTGCGTGTTGCCATAAGCCGCGCGATATGCGCGAAATACAAAGCCGGCCGTCTGCTGAAACTCCGGCTCAAAGAAAAACGCATCCGCCGCGGCAATGGTCCGGTCGTGAAAACATTGCGCATCGGCTTGGCATGGCGTTATCGTTCCTACCCAGAAATTATATCCGTCGGGATCACCATCGCGACTGAGAAAATCCAAATACTGCTGCCGGATCAAAAACTTTTCCTCGAGCGTCGGATTCCAACCCAACTGCCCGCGAATTTCTCCATTCGCAAAGTTCGCGCTGTGCACGTTCTGATAATGCAAGCCGGCTTTTAGATCAGCCACCTGTTGCGCCGTCGGACTGATCGAAAAGTTTATGACGGGATTCGTAGTGGGCAGCGGGAACAGAATCGGCGCCATCACTCCTGGACCACCGGCGCCATGAATGTGGGCCGCCGTTTCTGCGCTGCCCAGGTTTTGGAAAAGCAATCCCACCAAAGCGGAAGTCTCGCTCTGATTGAGTAGCACCAGGCCGGTGCCCTTCGCCGTCGAATTGTTTGGCGGCGTTTCCTGCCCGCCATTGAGCGAGGCAGTGAAGCGCTTGGGCGCCGGCGAAGTCGAGTTGGCGGTATCGTTGTCACTGATGGTGATCGTAGCCGTCGGCGGCGCGGAGAGCGTCGCCCCCGTCGCATTGCTCAACGTCAGATTGATTGTCTCATTACCCTCAACGAAAGCATCATCGACGATCAACACGCTGAACGTCTTACTCGCTTCAGTAGCGGCGAAACTAAGTGCGCCACTGGCGACTTCATAATCCTTGTCTTGCGTCGCGCTCCCGTCGCTCGTAGCAAAATCAACGGTCGCCGCACCGGATGTGTCACCACTGCGCGTCACGTTGATGGTCACGGTCCCATCGCCTTCGCCCACGTTGTAATTCGCCGCACTGAACTGTATCGTTTTCGGATCTGCGGTAGCAGGAAAGTTCACGTCAGAATGATCAGCACTGAGATTATTGACAGGCACGCTTGATGGATTGAAACTGTAGTTTTCCTTAGCGGCCACAACCGTGTAGTCACTAGCTGCGGGAACATTGGCAAAGGAATAAGTGCCATCCGACAAGGTCAGGAAAGTTCGCGGCACAAAACCAACTGGGCCATTCAAGGTAATGGTTACGCCGCCCAGGCCAACATTATTCAAAGTAGCCTTGCCGCTGATTGTGTAATTGCGAAGCGTTCCCTGGAAGTTCAAAGTCTGATCGTTTTGTAGGCTCGGAACAGTCTGTCCGGTGAAGCTGTATTGCGGCGTATCCGATGGCGTAACGGTATAGCTGCCGCCCGTGGCGAGGCCCGGGAACGAATAATTGCCGCTTGCATTCGTCGTTGTCATTCCCGACTGTGATCCACTCAAGGTAACCAATACTCCGGCAAGACCACCTCCGCCTCCCGTTACTTGGCCGCTGATCGTAAAAGTATTAACAACTGCATTAAAGTCCGCATTGGGAATGTTGGCGTTAAGCGTCTGGAAACTGTAGGAGTGATTCGCCGGCAAAATTGTGGCGTTGAACGAATACAGAGGGTTGGATGGAGTAACCGTGAAATCGCCGTTGGTCGTCAAGTTAGCGAACTGGTAGAAGCCATCGGGGTTGGTCGGTACAAAAGTGTCAGGCGGGATGTTGGTACCCGTGAGCACCACTTTTATATTGCCAATACCCGTCTGGTTAACGCTTGTGAGACGCCCTGCAATGCTGTATGTCGGTGTTTGCGCGACGAAGTTAGCGTTGGTTACATCGCTCGTCAGAGGATTGTAACTTCGACTTGCGACGTCAAAGTTGAACAATGAAGCCGCTGGAGTGACGGTGTAGTCTCCTCCCTGGACCAAATCGGCAAAAGAGTAGTTACCTTGGGAATCAGTAATCCGCCGTCTCGAGGCGCTGCCACTCAACGTTACGACTATGTTGGCGATGCCCACTCCTTTGATATCAGTCAGGCGACCGCTGACACTGCGCGGCGTACCCCAACTGAGAGTGATGTTGCCGCTGCCCCCCTTTCCATCAACAGCGATGCGGTAGATAGTTCCCCCAGTGGCGGTGAAGGTCACGCGACTGGTGGCTACCACGGGACTACTATTTTCATCGTCGTTACTGACAACCTGCGAAAGATTGCTGACGCTGGATCCGCTGTAGACCGCCAACAGCGTATCGAAGTTACTTCCATCCGTGTTGAAAGTGACTGATCCGTTAGTAGGCGCCATCCAGCTATACCAAACCGAAGCGCTGCCATCGCCGGCGTGGGCGGGCTCACCCATCTCTTTGGTTGCGTTTATGTTTGTTCCGATAGCGCTACCAGACGATCCATTAATCGGTTGAGAATTGGCAAAATTGTCATTTGTGGGAGCAGCGGTAGGCTTCCATGTCAGTCCGAAACTCCCCGTACCAAACCTACTGTCCACGGCGATACGATATGTGGTTCCTGGGTCTGCATCAAAAGTTGCAGGACAAGTAGAGGCAACCGAAGACAAATTGACAAAACTGGAACCTGTGTACACTTCCATTAGGATTAGTCCATAATTCTGGTTTTGAAATTGGGAGAAGAAAGTGCAAGGTGACACTGCTCCAGCTGAAAACGTGAAGTTCTTCTTAGCTGGTGGGACGGTCCAGATCGGCGCGGTCCAGCTATACCATACCGATGAGGTGGCAGTTTGCCCACCGTGACTGGGCTCGCCGACCTCGCTAGTCGCCCCTCCATTATTACCTGCCGCAGTGCCACCATAACCATTTATGACCTGTGCATTGGCGAAGTTGTCGTTCGGCGATGAAGGATTCCAGCTCAGCGAAACGCCACCGGGAGACACTTGCATTGTGTACGTACTCCCGCTCTCTGCGTTGAAGAACACAACACTGTTATCGCAGATGTTGAAAGGAGGCATAAATAGTTTGCACTGAGCTTGAGCCGAACCAATTAACGTCACACCATCCGCCTGGTATACCTTCAAAAGAGAAGGATTCCCTGGTCCACCCGGCGAACTCGTAAAGGCAAAGGCGCCGCCGTTTGGCGCGGTCCACCGATACCACGCATACGTAGAGCTGTTCCCAGTGACGCTGCCTGAGCTTCCAGAAATCACCAGCGCGTTAGCGAAGCTATCATTGGTTCCCGCCGCCAACGACCAAGAGAGGACAACGTCGCTCTTGGCGCTGCCTTTACTATCCACGGCAATCTGGTAAGTTGTTCCCATGTGTGCGAGGAACGACACTCGGCTGGTAAGCAGCCCTAACGCCGCGTTCTCGTTGTCATTTTTGACGACGAGATTTTGAGGTTGTGATATCTCCTGCAGACTCGAACCCGTGTATACCGCTAATAGGGTGTCGTAGGGGCATCCGCCGCTGGCAGAACAATTGATTCGGCTGTTAGAAGTATTAAAGATGAAAGTACCATCGCTCGGCGCCGTCCACCGATACCAGATTGAAGCTCCACCCGGATTGTCTGCATGATTCGGCTCGCCAGTCTCTTTCGTGGCTCCGGCGTTTGTGCTGGTCGCACTGCCAGTGGGGCCAGTGATTACTTGAGCGTTGGCAAAATTGTCATTAGCCGGCGGCGGTAGGAGCGACCAGTTGAGCGTAATGTTTCCGGTTGCCGTGCCGGCGCCCCCTGAATCCACGGCAATGTGGTAAGTCGTTCCGGACAGCGCATTGAATTTGACGCGACTGGTGACGCGTGACTCACCGTTGGCTCCTAGATCGTTGTCGCCGCTCGCGATTTCTGTCAACGCGCCATAGCCTGGACCAGTGTAGACCGCCAACGCGGTATCAAAGGTACTGGCAAACGTGTCGAAGGTCGCTCCACCACTTGCAGGCGCTGTCCAGTTGTACCAAACAGATGCTGTACCTGGCTTGCCGGCGTGATTGGGTTCATTTATTTCATGCGTTGCGCCAATGTTCGTGCCGGTTACGCTGCCAGAGACGTTCGCTGGCAAAACCTGTGCGTTAGAGAGATTGTCGTTTGCAGGCGGAATTGAAAATGGTCCCGTGGTATTCAATAGCACACTGATAGTGCCGGGGTTGTTATTGGGGTGATTGGGTACCACGATGTCCGGCTTACCGTCGAGATTGAAATCACCGACTGCGATGAAAAATGGACTTGCGCCCGCGGAAAATGTATTGGCCGGCTGGAGGGGTTGAAACGTGCCACCACTATTAGGAAGAATGCCGACACTGCCTCCGTTGTCGGCGTTTGCTAAAGCGATGTCGGGCTGGCCATCAGCGTTGAAGTCTGCTACGGCAACCGAATAAGGCGCGGAACCGGCGCTGATGGGAGTAGGAGCAACGGCAGGAAAGGGACGAACGCCATTGTTCAGCAAGACGCTTATGCCGCCATTGTGGTTTGATGTAACTATGTCGAGCTTGCCGTCACTGTTGAAGTCTCCTACGGCCAAAGAAAAAGGATTACCGCCAACATCCGACGTCACCGCAGCTGGAAACGTGCCGTTCGCGTTTAGCAGCACGTTCACCTTTCCTGGATTAGTGCCAGAGTTCACAGTCGCGATATCAAGCTTGCCGTCGTTGTTAAAGTCTCCTACCACGACCGATTCGGGATTTGCGGAAACGGCGTACGTTTGCTGAGTCTGAAATGTACGATCGCTATTGCCCAACAGCACGCTGACAGTGCTGCTACCATAGTTGGCAGCGATGATGTCCAGGTTGCCGTCACCGTTTACATCACCCAGGGCAACGGATTCAGGAAAGTTCCCTAGTGGGTAATAAACCGGTGTAGGCTGAAAGGAGTCGTCTGAATTACCTAACAGCACTGCCGCCCTGTTGGCGCCGGCGGCCGCCACCACCAAACAAGGAAGACCCAACTGACCGAGATTGCCAACCACGACCTGCTGCGGGGCCGGTGTTGTTACTGAGACGGTAACCAGTGTGTAAGTGGTTGCCGCACCGAACGTGCCATCATATTGTCCGCCCACATAGTTGCCATACAACACGCTGACGCTGTTGCCCGCTTGATTGGTCACGGCTATGGCAGGTTTGCCGAATTTGTTGAAGGCAGCGGCCCAGTAGGGCCCAGCTCCCACGTTGTAAGGCGCGGGAGCCGCAAACGCCAGCGCCTGCTGCACGCTTGCAGAGCTAATGCTCATCAACGCAATCGAGATCACTGGCAAGATAAACGCGGCGATTAGAAAGCACTTCACCGTGCGCGAACTCGGGGCGATTGAAGTCTTTGAGCGAAAAGGGACACCGGGACCCGAAGCGAGTTTTGAGGGGGACAAGTGGCGCATTGGGATCCTCCGTGGGAGATTGAACAGGACCTTGGACTTTGAGCCTCACGGTTAAATGTACGAATACCCGAGAGGCCTTGGTTTGGTCTTGAAAGACAAAGGCAATTCACCAACTCGGTTGATTCGCAGGGGGACCGAGTTAGAACAAATACTTCAATGCAAACTGAACGCGCCGTCCAGGAGTTACAGTGTTAGTTGCTTGACCGAAGCCGGGCGCTTCAAGGAAGCGGTTCGGGATTCCAAAGTTCGTTCGGTTCGGCAAGTTAAAGATGTCTGTTCGGAAAGTCAAGATCTTACCTCCCGACATTGTCCATTTCTTGATCACGGCAAGGTCCAACTCCAAGACGCTTCCCGCGCGGAACGTGTTGCGGCCTATGGTTCCGTCTTGGCCGAATGGCGCTAACAGGCCCAGCGTATTGGTCGTCGTTAGTCTTAACGGCTGGCGGCGATCACCGGTGACGACTATTCCTTGCACCGTGTTTAGGCGGTCGGTCAAATTCCCATCCAGGTTGACGTCGATGGTGCTGTTGACTGTGAATGGCTGGCCAGCCCGAAAGCGTCCGGTGCTGGCAAGTTCAAGTCCATCCACAAGATGTCGCACAAGACGCGCGCCGGTTTTCAGTTTTGGAAAATCGTAAATGCCTACGTAAGCGACGTGATGCCGCACATCGAAGTTCGCTGGTCCATACTCGGAGCGGAGATTAAGACTGTCTTGAGGCAAGACGAAGGCGCCAGCCAAATCGAACACGTCCGACACGTCATCCTGCGCCTTCGAGAGAGTATACGCCACCTGATACTGAAGTGATCGATGAAGGCGGCCGCGCGCCTGCAGCTGTAATGATCCATAGTTCGAGTTCGCCGTTGTTTCAAACTGGTTAATCGCACCGACACCGGGAACAGGCCTCGCCGGACTTTTAAGCTGGCCGCAGATCACCGGAAAGAGGATTCCCGAGCCTTGCCTGGGAACACAATCTCCGCCAGGTCCGGCGAAAGTCAAAAGCGTCGGCGCCAACGTTAATCCCGGTCCGAGGTTGGGAGTTGTAAAGCGAAGCAGATGGCGACCGAGCGTTCCCACGTAGGCGACCGAGATCGTTAAATTCCGCGTTAGCAGCTGCTCGGCAGTGAAGGAATAATGGTGCGCCTGCGGCGTTTCCAAATGGCGTGTCGGCAAGGTGGCGCCGAGCGCGCCGGGAAAGGTGCGATTGATCAGATCAAAGAGGACACTCAACGGCACTTGCGGGTTATAACGGTTGATCGTACCAGGGATAACGAGCGGCACGAACCCCACACCAACGACGCCGATCTTCTGCCGCGATGGGTTATCGAAGGTCAGCGGAAACGTACCGAAAGATGGCCCACCGCCAAAGTTGAGCGTCAGGAAGCTGGGAAACACATTGCGCGACTGGCTTACTACTGCACCGAGGATCTGGTCATAAAAAATGCCGTAGCCCGCGCGAAATACCGTCACGCGATCTGGACCAAACAGCTCAGGCGAATAGGCGAGTCCCACACGCGGTGCAAAGTTATCGCGGTCTGGATCGAAGATTTGCGTGCGATCGGCTATGAACTGTCTGAGGGCCGGCGCGAAGTTTAATAACGGGCTATTGAATGTTTGCTCGATCCGACTGTTCAGTTCTCGCGGCGGCGTGTTGTATTCGTAGCGCAGGCCGTAAGACAACGAAAGATGCGGCGTCAGGCGCCACGAATCCTGTGCGTAAGAGTTCAGCTGGTAATAGCGCAGACTGATGCTGGCGTCATTGCTTACAGTGTTCTGGGCTTGAAAGAAATTACTGGCGGCGCCGATCGCGGCCAGATCTTCCGCTCGGATGATCGGGTTGACGTCGTTCGCATTCGGCAGACGGAAACCCCCATTGTCCAGGATCAGCCTGGGCGATCCATTAAAGGTAATCAGCGGGCGTGCGTTACGCGGCAGATCGCTGTTGAGTTCGCTGCGGCGACTGTCAAAACCGAATGTCAATCGGTGATTGCCAGTTGTCCTGGTGAACTCATCAGCGGCCTGATAGGTATTATTGACCCGCCGCTGCGGAAAGTTATCGACATCGACACCGAGCGGACTGAATCCGGCAAGAGTGACCTGCCCGAGTGCTCCCCCCGAATCTTCTTCCGCCGAAAATTGTGAGCGCTCGTAGATAACCGGACCGCTATTGGGAACTCCCGATTGGTTGGGCAAAGTAAGGTTAAGTAGTCCGGGGGCGTTCAGCAGGAAAGGTGTGTCGGGTACGAACGCGCTGGGAATCAAAAAGTGTGCATCGCGCACTTCATCAAACCTGAGACTTGTGCGTCCGTATGACAGCCGCACCTGATTGAACATCGAGTCGGTGGCGTTTGGACCACTCAACTTGCTATTCAAAAAGAAGGAGAAGTTTTGCGTGCGGACGCGCGGCTTGAGCGTCGAGAAGATCGCGCCGCCAGTCACTGGGATGTCGCGCCAATCACTGGTAAGGTTGTAGCGACTGGTCACTGACTGCTCTCTTCCCTTGATCTTAAAGTAGTCATCGATCTTGCCAGAGAGCACTGTGCCTCGACCGCTCGCCGCCAACACCTGCGTGAACGTGTTGGCTCCGTAAACACCATTCGGATTGTTCGGAAAAGGATAAAGGCTGAAGATTCCCGCGCCATTGCGCGTGCTCGGGATGGCCGAGGTCGATGCGCTAGTCAGCGGATTCTGAAAGATTCCGGTCGCGCCCGTGCGGAAGGCGCCGCGCTGCTCGACCGTTGGCACTGCAAAGCTGTTTTCTTCTGTCGCATTCGTGACTTCCCTTTCAAACGAAGCGAAATAGAATACGCTGTTCGCCTTGACTGGTCCGCCGATGACAAATCCGCCTTGCCAGAAAGTGAGTGAATCTTTGCCGCCGCTTTCGTTGCTTACGGTCAAGGGTTGCTGGCTAATCACTTGTCCGGTGGCACCCCGCGTCTGAATCAACACCTCTTGATTGTTCGCGCGCACAGTTGAGACACCATTGCCAAAAGTCGTGTCAAAAAAATTCCTGGCATTCAATTGGCTCGAATTGAATCCGCCATACAACGTGCTGTGCGTCTTGCTCCCTCCTGACTTGGATACGGCATTGACTTGCGCGCCGAGGTTGCGACCGAACTGCGCCGGGGCAAGTAATGTGATCACTTGATACTCTTGAATTGATTCAATTGGCTGCGGTACCAGCGAAAAAAATCCTTGCCGTCGGACGCCAATGTCCTCGTCATTGTTATCAGAACCATCAACAGTGAAATTGTTCGCGCGCGAACGCAGACCATTGACGGAAAACTGCCCCGCTGAACCAACCCCAGCGCCGACCCCCGGTCCGGCGACGCTGCCAGGCGTTTGCGGCGGTGGCGCTACACCTGGGAGAAGCAATGCGAGTTCATCAAAAGTGCGCCCTGAATGAGTGGGTAGTGGGAGGGTCGAAACTTCTGCGTCCGAGAACGAGCCACTGCTCCTAGCGTCAACTGTGATAATGCTGGCTCTGATGTCCGTGTCTTCTACGGTTGCCGGCGCAGTTGTGGGCGTTGGAGTCGCTCCCGCAGTGGCGCTTATAGGATCGAGCGAGACCGGCACTGGTACCACCTCGCCCGTGTAATTGATCTTCAACCGCTGCAAATGCTCGTGAGGTTGATATCCCGGCAGCGTGACGCGAATACGGTAGATTCCGGGAGTCAGCAACCCTTGAAAGAAGTGGCCGCGATTATCCGCGCGCTGCCTGATTGTGAGGCGGGTCTGTTCATTGATGATGTCGACGGCTGCGCCTTGCAACAAATCGCCGGTCCGGCTGTCGGTAACGGTGCCTTCGAAGGCGCCTGTGACAGTATCCTGAGCCCGCGCGCACGTGAATACCAAAAGCAGGCACCCGGCTGCCCATATAAGTAGGGTCAAGTG
>WNGG01009674.1_pt1 | contig 10521 bp, 10 predicted proteins | sample 5400661 | NCBI WGS metagenome assembly WNGG01 (sample SAMN13153372, study PRJNA577476) | soil metagenome | isolation source: 100 cm soil or saprolite under Garry oak tree replicate 1 | place: USA:California | collected 2016-06-15
CACCGTCTTCGTGTCCAGCCACCTGCTCGCCGAACTGGCCCAGACCGTCGACGACGTGGTCATCATCAACCACGGCCGGCTCGTGACCGCAGGCCCGATGGCCGAACTGCTCGGCCGCACCACCGCCACCTCGCTCGAAGGCTTCTTCCTCGACGCGACCTCGGGGGACGCGCCCCCGGCCCACCCCGCCTCCACCCGGGCAAGGAGCCTGTCATGAGATCGCTGGTCTCCGCCGAACTGCTCAAACTCCGCAGCACCCGAAGCGCCTGGATCCCGCTGGCGGCCGCGCTCGCCATCGCCGTCGTCGCCGTGCTGGCCAGCACCACGGCGGCCGGCCCCGACGCCAGCCCGCACCTGTCACCGGCCGCGCTGCCCGGCCTGCTGCGCGGCTCGGGCGGGCAACTCCTCGATGGCGCGGTGCTGCTGTGCTGGATCGTGCTGTCGGCCGGGGAGTTCCGGCACCGCACCGCGGTCACCACCTTCCTCGCCGCGCCGAACCGGCCGCGCGTCGTGTCCGCCAAACTCATCGCCGCCGCGCTGACCGGCGCCGCAGTCGGCCTGCTCGCTGAAGCGCTCAGCGCCGCCACCTCCGCCGCCGCGTTGTCCGCGCACCACGTGCCGCTGGCCTGGAGCCAGCCCGGGGTGCTCGGCGCGGTGGCCGCCGTGCCGCTGCTCGCCGCCCTGTTCGGCATGCTCGGCGCCGGCCTCGGACTGCTGCTGCGCAACACCGCCGCCGCGCTGGGCCTGGCCCTGATGTGGGTCTTCGTCATCGAAGGGATCATCCCCGCGCTGACGCACCAACCCGGCATTACCCGCTGGCTGCCCGAAGCCGCCGCAAACGCCGTGCTGCACGGCGCATCCCCGGCCGCCACCACACTGTCCGCGGCCGCGGCGCTCGCGGTCCTGGCCGGTTATGCGGCCGTGCTGGCCGGTGCGGGTGCGGCACTGACCGTCCGGCGGGAGATCGGCACCACCACGGGCTGACCAGCCGACGAAAGGGCGGGTCCGGGCGGTCCGCGAGATCACCAGCGCGGACAGCCCGGCCCGCCCTCGCCAACCCGTAAGCAGGACCTCGGCGTGCAGGGTCAGCGTCGCAACACGCTCCTGCCCAGCGAACTAGAAACCAGCGAACACAACCCAAAGACCAAGCAGGACTGGCGCCCGGCAGCCATGACAACCGACGTGCACATATCGGCCAGATCTGCATGCATCAGCAACTGAGCCGCAACTGGCAGCTTGCCGCGCAGATCGGCGGATCAGGTGCGACCGTAGCGCCGTACGCAGTTACATTCCGTGATCGTGTCGGCCGGTGATCTCGATCCGCTGCGTATTCAGGTGCCAGGCCATCAGCGGACTCGAGCCGCCGCATCGGCAGGACCCTGCGCCGCGAGGTAGCGGTGCAGGGAGGCCTTCGGGATGCCGGTCTTGGCGCTGATCTCGCCGTAGCTCTTGCCCTGGCCGTGGAGGAGGCGGGCGTACTCGATCTTGTCGGCCGGGTGCGCGATGGGCCGGCCGACCTGGCGGCCGTTGGCCTCGGCGACGCTGCGGGCGTGCGCGGCACGCTCGGCGGTGAAGGTCCGCTCCATCTCGGCGAACAGCGCCAGGAGCAGGAACGCGATGCGTCCCATCCCGTCGTCGGCCGTGTTGATCGGCAGCGGGTCGGCCAGGGAGCGGATGCCGACGCCGCGCCCGGCGAGGTCGTGGACAAGGTTGAGGACCTCGCGGAGGTTGCGGCCGATCCGGTCCAGGGTGTGCACCACGATCGTGTCGCCCGGCCGGGCGTAGGCGAGCATCGTCTGCAGGCCCTCGCGGTCGGTGGTCGCCCCGGTCTTCTTGTCGATGAAGATCCGCTCGCCCGGGATGCCCTGCGCACTGAGCGCGTCGAGCTGGCGCTCAAGCGACTGCTTAGTAGTGGAGACCCGGGCGTAGCCGAGTTCGAACCCGGACGGTGCCGGTGTGGCGCTGTTCCCCATGCCGCAGATCGTACCGGAATTCATCTCCGTACGGATGTTCTGGAACGTTATTTGTGGAACTGTTTCCGGAACGGGCGGAGGGCCGTTTTCCCGCTCGCGGCCGGGCCAGGCACGCCGTTCCGCTTCCAAGGATGTGGAACGGTGACGTGTTGCTCATGGCCAAGGGCGGGCACCCGAGCGCCGCCAGGTACGGCGGGCCCTCAGCGGAAGCTGTGGCCCGCATGCGGCAGAACGCGACCCGGCGGGGCCGCCGGTGAACGCGTCGGCCAGCCCCGGGTAGCCTCAGGCGGTGACAGATGTCCCGCTGGAGCAGCGCCGAGCAGTTCAAGTCGCGCATTCGCTGAACGTGATCGCGGAGCTGCCGCGGTACGTGGACGACACGGCCGTCCCTGTGGGCCTGCGGGTCGCAGCCATCGAGGACTTCTTCGTTCATCTGCGGCTACTCATTGAGTTCCTGGTCAAGAGGCCGGACCCTCATCATCCCGCAATCCATCGTGACGACTATGCGGGCGGCTTCTACCTGGGCTCAGTGGATCCGGCCCTGTACCGCCGTCTCAGCACCGACTTCGACTTCGCCAGCCAACACGTCGCCCACTTCAGCTTCAACCGCGTTCCGACAGCGGAATCAGCGGGCGTTGACTATGTGGATGCCGCCCGCCTGCGTGCCCACGCTGAAGATGTCTTCGGGGCCATGGGGGCCTTCATCCGGCACATGCGCACAACCCAGAGCGCCTATACCGACGACTTCGAGCGGTGGCTCTCAGACGCCGAGGCCCGTCGGACGGTGGCACCGCCGGCTGCTGCTCCGGTCGGCATTGCGAACGTCCTCCGGGTGCTGGCCCGGAGGCTTGCGACCGGGCTATTTAGTGGTAACGCGCATGACCGGTGACATCCCTGGGACAGCGGACGATCCTCAGGCGGCGGACTGGGGCGGCCTGCCCTGGGCAGGGTGGCATGGCTTCGACGAGGCGCACCACAGCAATCTCATCCCGGCGACCCCTGGCATCTACCGTTTCCGGGCGCGGGACGAGCCGGGCCTGCTGTACATCGGCGAGAGCGGCGCAAGGCGGGGAATGCGCGGGCGCCTGGCCGCTCTCGCGCGGGGGCGCAAGCGCCACCCGGCCAGCTTCTATCTCAACTGCGGACGGTCGGCCTCACCAAGCGGCCGCACCGCGGTCACTACGCTGCTCCGCACATCCGCCGGTGCGAGGACGTCGGGTGTCATGTCGAGGTCTCGTGGGCCCTGGAAGAACACCCGGAGAAGACTGAGCGGCGGGCCGTGGAGGCACGGCTGATCCAGCGGCACCGCCAGGTCACGGGCTTTGACCCGCCCATCCAGCACGGCGGCCGGGGAGTAGCCGCTACCTTGAGAAACGGCCACCGTCCTACCAGATCCCCGCGACGGGGCGCAGGTGACCACCAGGCTCCAGCCCCCGCCGCAGCGGCTTACCTGTGCGACCCCGGCGGTCTCGCGCCGCGGTTTCGCTTGTCGCTCCTACATGGAGATCCGGCTGGCACCGGGAGAGGACGGCCAGGCGCCCGGGCCGATCACACCCGGTATACGGCCGTCCTGTCGGCCCGGCCCATCACACTCCCAGTCCCGAGCCCAGCTAGGTACGGGCCCAGCCAGGGGGGACCGCCACCATCTGGGCCAGCAGAACAATCGGGCACCCAAAGAACTGGACGCCCGCACGGCTCGCCGCCGGGCCAATCCACCCACCCGGTGCAGAAGACGCAGAAATGAGCCCATCAGCCACCACCGGGAACCGTTCCGGTGAATCCTGCAGTAACCCAGCAGCCACCAGGTTGCGAAGTCCAGGGCTAGGCTGCGAGTGATCTCGTACGGCAACCGATCTACCTGGCCAGCCAGTGACTTTGATCTCGTATCGGGCGGTGCTCGCGACCCCAGGCGCGCGGTTCTTCGTAATCGCCGCGTTCATTGGCCGGCTGCCGCTGTCCATGCTTGGCCTTGGCACCATTGTGCTGGTGCAAAGCCGCACCGGGTTTTACGCCCTGGCCGGGGCGGTCACCGCAACGCTGACGCTGTCCTTGTCTGCCGCCGCACCGGCGGCCGGGCGGCTGGCCGACCGGCTCGGCCAGGCCCGGGTGCTGGTTGCCAGCCTCACTGTGCACCTCGCCGGCCTGACCGGCCTGGTGGCGGCTGTCCTCACCGAGGCGCCGCGCTGGACCCTGTTCGCGGCCGCGATCCCGGCAGGCGCCGCGGTTCCCCAGCTGTCGTCGATGGTGCGGACTCGCTGGACCCGCCTGCTGGGCGACAGCCTTGACCTGCAGACGGCCTATGCGCTGGAGTCGGTCCTTGATGAGGTCGTCTACATTCTGGGCCCGGTGATCGTGACGGTCCTTGCCACCCAGGTCACGGCGGCAGCCGGGCTGGGCAGCGCGGTGGTGTTCGCGGCCGTTGGCACGCTGTTGTTCGCATCTCTTCGGGCAACCCAGCCGGCGCCGGGCCGCCTCAGCCGCCGCGGCGGGCCGCGCCGACCTGGCCAACCAGGCAAGCTGATCTTGCTACCTACAACCTGTCCCGCACCCTGCCTAGGTTCTCGCCGTCGGCGCTTGTCGGCGGCATAGGGGACCATGGCCCCGGGGGGATGCCTTCACTCTCTCCTGGAGGAACCATGAACCGAGACCTGGTCACCTGTCCCGTCTGCGATGGGACCAAGCTGGCTCGCGACGACGACACCAGGGCGATTGCCGAGCACCGCGGACTGCGCTCGCCGTTCCGCCGTCGGCTCCAGTGTTACTACTGCACTGGCAAGGGCCGCGTGCCGGGATACGACGTCCCAGCACCGCCCGGCCAGGCGGCGAAAGAGGCGGCTGCCTGCGGGCAGGCAATGCAGGAGGGGCGGCGCCGGAGCTGGTGGGCCTAGTGCAGCACATCGTAAGTTCCTGACTGGGTCTCGGTTACCGAGCGTTGCGGTCATGCGGCTGCCGGGAGGGCGGGTACGGGTTCGGGTTGCGGGTGGCGTTCGAGGTAGCTGGCGTGGTCGGCGTCGGCGTCGTAGCTCCACTTGCAGGGGCGGGCGCTCTTGTTGTGCCGGATGGTGAATGCGGTGATCTTGGCTTCGAGGTCGCCGCGGGAGGTGAAGTCGCCGCGGCGCAGCAGGCGGCGGGTCAGGACGCCGAACCACTGCTCGATGATGTTCAGCCAGGAGGCGTGCCTGGGCGTGTACGTGACCGAGAACCGGGGGCGGGCGGCGAGCCAGGCCCGGGTGGCGCGGGAGGTGTGGCTGGAGCCGTTGTCCATGATCAGGTGGATGCGCAGGTGGCGCGGGATCATCTGGTGCAGCATGGACAGGAACCTGATGAAGGTCTGGGAGTCGTTGCGGTGGATGCGCTCGGCGATGACCTCGCCGGTGGTCACGTTCATCGCGGCGAGGATGGATACCGTGCCGTGGCGGACGTATTCGAACTCGCGGCGTGCGTCCCGGCCGGGCCGGCCGGGGATGTCCGGGTGCTTGCGGGACTTTGCCTGGATGCCGGTCTTCTCATCGACGCTGATCAGCACGGTGCCGGCCGGCGGGCCGAGGTAGAGGCGGCAGACGGCGCCGGCGCGGATCCAGAAGGACGGGTCGCCGGCGCGGTTGAGCCAGCCGCGGACCTTGTGCGGGCGGACCTTGGCCTCGGCCAGCACCCGGCTCACGGTGGCGGCCGAGATCACCAGGCCCCGGTCGCGCAGGTGCCCGGCGATCAGCGTGTGCGACCACTGCGATTCGCCGTCGGGCGGGACGGAGGTGGCGACTGCCACGACCGCCAGCCGGGCGCTGGGGCCGTGGGTCTCCGGCCGCCCGGAGCGGGGCTTGTCGAACAGGCCGGGTATCCCCAGGCGGGCGAACCGGCCCCGCCAGGTCCGCACGACCGCCGCGCTGCAGCCCAGGTCGCGGGCGATCTGCGCGTTCGCCGTCCCGCCGGCGGCTGCCAGCACGATCCTGGCCCGCAGCACCAGCCGCTGCGGGCTGGTTCCCGCCGCGATGATCTGCTGCAGGTTGCGGTGCCGCTTGATAGTCAGCCTGACGGGGTCTGTCAGATTTTCGGTGTGAGGGCTTTTCCGGCCTCCTTCTTTGTCCATTCTAAGAAGGACCTGCGCGCATGCACCCGTCTCTGACCTGTTTTGAGTTATCCGCCTCGCCACTTGCCGGGCAAGCGCATTTACTGTATCACTTCCCTTCTCCGGAGTGCTGGTTTTCCGGGATGTGCTGCGGGCGTTTCCCGCTCGCGCCGGCTCCTTTCCTGGCGTGTGTAGTTATGTAGGTGTTTTCCTGCCCGGCCGTGGCGGCCTCGTCCAGGCCGGCAGCGGCCAGGCGGAGGTCAATGGCGAGCTCGGTGCAGGTGCCCTGTCGTGCGGGTGCGTGCGCGCAGGCGTCCTCGGCGGCCGGGTGGCCGGCGAGGTGGCCGATCACCCAGGCGGCGTCGGCGAGCAGGTCGATCAGCTCATCAGCGTCGTCAGGCTCGATGAAGATCCCCTGGCCGGCCAGGGTGACCGGCATCCTCGTCATCGCTTCCCCCTGTCCCCGGCCAGACCTCACATGGCAGTCACCGGAATCCGGCCGGGCCATTTCCCGTCGAAGGCGGCTAGCGCCTCCCGCCAGCCCTGCGTAACCGCGCCCTCGATCAGGTGCCCGGGCGCGTTGCGCTGGCTCTTGGGCCGGGATGCCTGGCGGGCCCGCCCGGCGGCGCGCCTGTCCTCGATGCCCGGCGATACCCAGCCACAGCAGCTTCACGAGGGCATCATCGTCCGGGAAGTGGCCGCGGGTCTTGATGATTTTCCGCATCTGCCGGCTGGATGACTCGATGGCATTCGTCGTGTAAATCACCTTGCGGATCGGCGGGGCGAATTCCAGGAACGGGATGAACCGGTCCCAGGCGCGCTCCCGCACGCTGACCGCGGCCGGGTATTTGCGGCCCAGCGGGCTGTCAGCGAATTCCAGCAGCGCGGCCTCCGCGGCGTCCATGTCCGGCGCAGCGTAGACAGGGCGCATCACCTGGCACAGGGCCTTGCGGCCGGTATAGGACCCGTACCGGCTGGCCGCCCGGATCAGGTGCACCACGCAGCTTTGCACGGTCGCGGCCGGCCAGGCCGCGGTGATCTCCTCACCCAGGCCGGACAGCCCGTCACAGCAGCAGACGATCACGTCCTCCAGGCCCCGGTTACGCATCTGCGCGAACGCCTGGGCCCAGGCCCTGGCCCCCTCCGCCGGGGCGACCCAGATCCCCAGCACGTGCCTGACTCCCTCGCAGTCGATCCCGGCCGCGATGTTCACCGCCTTGTTCCGCACGCCGGAGCCGTCGCGGACCCTGGCGACCAGCGCACCGGCATAGACCACCGGGTAAATGGCCTCCAGCGGCCGCACCTGCCAGGCCCGCACCTCCTCCAGCACCTCATCGGTGATCTTCGAGATCGTGTCGTGCGGCACCTCGATCCCCATCGCCCGCTGGCAGTGCCGGGCGATATCCCGCACGCTCATCCCGGACCCGTACAAGCTGATCACGGTCTCGCTGATGCCCGAGGTGCGCCGGGCGCCCCTGGGCACCAGCACCGGCTCGAAGCTGCCGTCCCGGTCCCGCGGCACCGCCACCGTCACCGGCCCCGCCTCGGTCTTCAGCGTCTTGGCCCGGAAGCCGTTACGGCCGTTGCCGTCCTGGCCGCCGCCGGCGGCCAGGTGCTCCTCCAGCTCCAGGCCCAGCCCGGCCTGCAGCACCTGGCCGATCAGCCCGGCCAGCAGGCCATCGCGGCCCGTCAGCTGCACCGGCTCCCCGGCCCGCGCCCGGGCCACCAGCTGCCCGGCCAGGTCCGCCACCACCGCATCCGGCAGCACCAGCCGGTCCCCGGCCGGGTCAGCCCCCGGCAGTACCGACGCCGCCGCCCCGGACATCCCGGTCCCGGGATCCTTGAACTCCCTTCCATGAGTCTCTACCGTTGTCATCTTGACCTCCCCCGGTCCCAGATCACCCCCGTGACCTGCGACATTGTCTCTGATCGATCACCCCTCACACCGGATTTCTGACACTCCCGCCTGACGGGCACAGCACGAGCACGGCCGGCCATCGGCGTTCTCCTTTCGTGTCACGGTGATCACGGAAGAATGCCGCCATAGCCGGGGCGGAACGGCGGATATCGCACCGCCGGCGTGTCGCGCCCGGGACCGCGGCGCCATCATCCCCGCAGGCGGGCGACACTAAGGAGCCGCGCAACAATTACGTCTGATCGTTCGGGCGTGTCGCCTGGTCACCGGGTATGGCCGGGATCGTGTAATTCCAGTTGCCGTGAAACTCGTGACGGACCAGGTGACGAGCCTCGAACGCCTTCATCTTCCGGTCGGAGATCCTGATCCCCTTGGGGTAGATGCCGGTGTCGAGCACGGCCTTGACCGTTAGGCCGGTCCGGGTAGTGACCGCGCTGATCGTCTCGATGATGACCTCGTGGGATTCCAGCGGCCGGCCCCGCCAGTTCATCGAGATGTGGGAGAACAGCCGGTGCTCTACCTTGTTCCACTTGCTTGTACCGGGTGGCAGGTGAAGCACCGTTATCTCAAGCCCGGCCTGCGCGGCGAAGGCGGCCAGCTCTGTCTTCCACAACCGCAGCCGGCTGCCGTTGGACCCGCCGGAGTCAGCGGTGATCAGCAGCCGGGTGGCGTGCGGGTAGGCGGGTTTGCCCACGGTGTTCCACCAGCGGCGGATCGACTCCACCGCGAACTGGCCGGTGTCGGCGTCGGTGCCGACGTTCACCCACCCGGTGTTCGCTGTGAGGTCGTACACCCCATAGGGCACCGCCTTGCCCAGCTCCTTGTCGGCGAAGTCGTGCACATTCACCTTCCGCGGCGCCCCCTTGGGCTCCCACTCTGCCCCGCCATTGGCGAAGTTGCCGACCAGCTCCTTTTTCTTTGTATCAACCGAGATCACCGGATCACCCGCCGCCTGGAACGCCACCACCTGCGCATTGATGTACCGGAACTGGCTGTCCCGGTCCGGATGCTGGGTCCCTTCGACGGACTTGGCGTTGCCCTGCAGGCTGTACCCGCCCTCCTTCAGCAGCCGGGCCACCGTCCGTGCCGTTGCCTGATGCCCCTGGCCGGCCAGCTCATCTGCCAGGCGGGAGGTGGACTTGGTCGTCCACCGCAGCGGCGACTGCGGATCGCCCCGCGATTCCGGATCCACCAGAGCCTCCAGCGCCGGCGCCAGCCCCGGGTCCGCGTCCTCCACCGCACGCCTGCCCGCGCCCTTGCGCCGCACCCGCCCGTCCGGCTCGGCATCCGCCTCCAGCTCACGAGCGCCCCGCGACACCGTGTCCGCGCTCGCCCCGACCGCCGCCACCACCAGCTTCACCCCGCCCCGGCCGATCGCCCGCGCCTCGGCCCCCAGCAGCAGCCGCCACTGCCGCTCATCCAGATGCGGCCTGATCTCCGCGAGCCTGTGTGCCAGCCGGTCCTGATCCTGTCCCATGATCGCCATACCACAACGCTACGGACTACGACCCGGACAAACATGCCTAATTCTTGCGGGAGCCCTAAAGGCATGCCCGTACCGCCCAAGCGCCTGAAAGACCTGATCGAGGGCACCGTGGACCACCACGCCTCCCTCACCTGCCCGGCCCTGCAGGAAGTCACCATCCGCTGGCGCGGCTCGTTCGGCTACCTGACCGCCTGGGCCGGCGACGGCGACGACAACGACGAGCAGATCCCGCTGTGCCGCATCGAGTACCTCGGCGACGACGACCACTGGGGATTCGCCTTCTACGACCCCGCAACCGAGGCCTACACCCCGGCCATCCTCCGCACCGGACAGCCCACCGGGCACCCAAGCGACGCCTTCGACACCGCCGCCATCATCCACCTCGCCGACTACCAGCAGTGAACATCACGCGCCCACTAGCCGGTAAGGAACTTACGACGCGCTGCACTAGTTTCCTCGTTCCGGGCCCGCCAGATGGTCACCGCGCGGTGCAACCGGGGCCCGATCCGGCCCTCAGTGCGGAAACCTCGGCCGCGAGCGCCCGGGTATCGGCCCGTTCCTCCCGCTGCGTCATCCGGTGCGGCCTAGACGAAGACGGCCTTGCCGCCATGCCTGATCAGCCACCAGTCCACCTCCAAGAGGAGCCGGAGCACTGCCGCCCGGCTGCGCGGCACGGGCCGGATGTCCTGGCGGGCTCGGGCGTACCACGGATGGGCCCACATCATCCAGCGCTGGTAGCCGGTGGGGCGGCTCGGCTAGCACCCGGACCCGGGCCACTGTCTTCCCCTGCCCTGTCAGGAAACGACCTGATCCAGCCAGTCCCGCCACCAACCGATTTCAGGTGGCGGGACTGGCGTGCCGACGAGGAATTGCTCGAAGTCCGCCCGCTCGTAGTCGAGCGCATAGGCATCCAGCGTTTCCAGCCGGAACGTGCTGTACTTGAATGTGCGGAGCAGCTCGCCGAACTCTTCCTCGGTGATCATCAGCTAGTGGCCTTGATCTGGTAAATCAGCCCTTGACGATCTGGTAATCAGCCCTTGACCTGCACCCTTGTCACGACGAAACCCGCCGGCCCGGAGCG
>WNGG01009675.1_pt1 | contig 10520 bp, 11 predicted proteins | sample 5400661 | NCBI WGS metagenome assembly WNGG01 (sample SAMN13153372, study PRJNA577476) | soil metagenome | isolation source: 100 cm soil or saprolite under Garry oak tree replicate 1 | place: USA:California | collected 2016-06-15
CCGGAAGGCAGGTTGCCAAGGTCGACCACCGTGAGCGCACACCGTGCCAGCACGGCGGAGGAAAGGCTGGAGGGTGAGGTCAGGTAGGAAGAAACCCGGCCGGACGGGCCGGCGAGCGCGAGTGCCGCACCCCGGCCCACGGCAGTGGCACAGTGACCGGCGCCTGCTGACCTGGCCAGCAGCCCCCACTGCGGGTTGTAGTGAAACCGCGCGTTGTATCTGATGAGGCTCGGCAGTTGGGGCACCTGAGCGGGCATGGGGGTGCGCGGTGGGGCCAGGGCTGGCTGGGTGATCACACCGGGGCTGGCCGGGCACGGGCCGGCGGCAGAATGCGGGAGGGATGACCGTGCGGCTGCGTTGAGCGTGAGCCAGCCATCGGCAGGGCAGGTTCGGGGATTGATCCCACTGACGACCAGTGATCCGATCGAGCCTTCGGCCGCGAGGTGCCACAGCCTGGGGGTGTTGGCCGGCGACACGTCGCTCCAGCGCAGCCCGCCGATGCCGATGAGGACCACGTGCGGCGGGGGGGCCGCAGCGGCTGCGGGCTGCGGGTCGCCGGCCACGGCCAACACGGTGAGGGCAGTCAAGGCAAGCGCCGCCGCCGCCGTGCCGCACACCCGCACCCGGGTCGAACGGTGACCTCCAAACATGCCCTGAGAGCCACGCACGTCGTCAACGGTATCCACTGGTCAGCCGCGGCGCGGTCGCGTCGCAAAGAGGGGGTTGCCCACGGCGGTTGGGCGGCCGGGCACGTTGGTGAGCGCACGCGTCTTCGTTAGGTGCAAATGTTCTGGCTGGCGGTACGGGGCGCGAAGCTTGACACCGGTTGTGGCACGGATCCGGGACCGGTGTGCACAGTGGTTCCGTAGTTGCTCCCGAGTACCAGGGTGAGACCGCCCGTTCCCGGCACCGGCAACAGGGCAGCGCCGTGCAGCTTCCAGGCAAGCAGCCGGGCGGCCTCTCCCTGGCCGGGGTGGTAGCGGATGACGGTCTCGGTCACCGCTTGCGAATGGGCCACACCCGTCCGGGTGACCTTGAAGCCTTCCTGCTTCAGGGCTGCGGCGGCAACGTCCTGCAAGCCCGCGCTCATGGTGCCGTTGAGCACCTTCACGCGGACACTGCGGGGAGACAGTTGCGGCTTCTGGTGGTGCCTCAGCAGGGCCCTGGTGACGGGCACATCGTCACGGAACGCCTGGAATATCAGGCTGTCCTGCGGCTGTGTCCACATCACGTTGGCGGTGTCGGATGGCACGACGACGAAGCGCGGGTAGGTGGGCAGCGTGAAGAAGGTGACCTGGCTGGGTGGCAGGTTCTTCACGCTCATGGCCAGGTTGTAGAGCCCGTGGATGCCGCCGAGCCGGCTGTCAATGGTGATCGACTTGGTCGCGGCGTCCAGGAAACGGAAGACAGCAACCGGGTTGAGTTCCCTGCTCTTGGCCCTGTCCACGAGCGCGGACATGAACGCCTGCTGCCGGTTTATGCGCTCGATGTCACTGCCATTGCCGAGGGTGTAGCGAGCCCGGACGTAACCCAGCGCCTGGGTTCCGCTGAGAAGGTGATGGCCGGAGGACAGGTGAAGCCCTGACTTGGGGTCGTTGATCGGTTTGGTATTGCACTCCGGCACCCCCCCGAGGGCCTTCACCATGTCCTTGAAGCCCGCGAAGTTGATGTCCACGAAGTGGTCGATCCTGATCCCGGTGTCCTTCTCCAGGGTCCTGATCGTGCAGGCGGTACCACGGTCGGTGTTGTTGCCGTTCAGGTTGCCGATCGCGAACGCCTCGTTGATCTTGTACGTCGTGGCGGCGGACATCTTCCCATTGCTCATCTGGCACGCCGGGATGTCCACCCAGGAGTCCCGCGGGATGGACATGATGTCCGCCCAGCGCCGGTCAGCGGCGATGTGCACAACCAGCAGCGTGTCGGACTGGTCGGTGGTGAGCTTCGCACTGTTGCCGTACCTGGCGGACTGCCCGGCCCGCGTATCCGAGCCAATGACCAGGATGTTCTCTGCCTTTGGATGGGACTCGGCGGGCTGGGCGCCGACCATGCCAGAGACATCGACCTGGCGCAGGTTGCCGTTCAGGTGCCGGACCACGAGGTAGGAGCCTGTGGCGGCGATCAGGGCAATGACCGCCAATGTTCCGCCCGTCCAGGCTAGAACTCTTATCTTCCGGCTCCGGCGGGGCACAGGTGATGCGGCTTCGGCTCCCTGCTTCGAGCCAGCCAACGTAGGGTCAGCGGCGGCACTCGATTCGCCGGAACCCGCGTGACCAGGGCTTTCGTGGCCTGAACCGGTGACGGGATCTGCCGGGTCAGCCGGATCCATCATCTCTCCCCATAACCGTGTCGACTGGGGCGTACCCCGTCCGGTTGCCAGCCCGTCAGCGCTCGCCTGCCGCCCACCACCCCCCGGTGGGCTTCCTGGCTCCCCCCGTCCGGCGGTCAGCTACCCGCCCGTTGGGTCCCAAACAGGCGATTCAGCCTCCTACTGCACACAAACGCGTCAATAGCGCGCAAAGTTTCACGGCCGGAAGCCGCTACCCCCGGTGCGTAACCAGGTTTCCCCTGAGGATGGACGGTACCCAGGAAAACTGCTGGCAATGCGGGTCGTTGACGACGATCTTTCCGGTGCCCGCTCGCACCGGCGAGCGCTGCCGAGCCGCGGAAACGCGGGCGCCGTCATGGCGTGTCCGGTGCGGCTAACCCATGAGCGCCTGGCAGGCACTATGAGACGTGGCGCGGACTTCGCATTCGGGAATGTCAGATGCTGACCTGGTGCGTGACGTCGTGGGCGGGGCCAAGGAGCCGTTCGCGGAACTGGTGACGCGCCACTGGGATACCGCCGTCTTCCTGGCAGCCCGGGTCCTTGGCTCGGCGGAACTGGCGCGCGACGCCGCGCAGGAGGCCACGGTGGCGGCGATGACGAACCTTGATCGCCTGCGGTCGCCCGACCGGTTCGGTGCCTGGTTCTGCGGAATCGCCCTCAACGTGGCACGACGGTGGCTTCGGCAGCTCAGGCCGGAAGGCCCCCGGCTGCACACCGAACTCCCTTCCGAGTCCCCCGGCCCCGCCGAAATGGTGGAGACCGCCGAGATCACCGCCCGGGTACGGGGCGCCATCGCAGCGCTCCCCGACGGGCAACGCGCCGCCGTTTTGCTGTTCTACCTGCAAGGGCTAAGCCACCGCGAAGTAGCTGGTGAGCTTGGAATCTCAGTCGGGGCAGTGAAGTCGCGGCTGCACCAGGCGCGGGCCTCCCTCGCGCCACGGCTCGCCACGATCATCGGCGCTCCGGCAGGAATCGATGGCCCGCACCCCGACGCCGCCCCTCGCCTGATAGGCACCACAGGCCGCCGCACCGGCACCCCAGGCCGCAGCACCGGCACCCCAGGCCGCAGCGGCGCGCCACAGCACACAGATGTCCCGCATGGAACCGGCAGCCCAGAAGGAGGAGCCATGACGACAGCCGATGACCAGGAGTGGATCGATGCGTCGGTCGCGGAGGTCCGCCGGGGCGAGGGCTATCAGCTGGCCACCGGCTTGCTCGACGCAGCCGGCTCCCGCCTCTCGGAGGTAAGGATCACCCGCCTTATGGATTCGGTGTTCTACGCCGCCGTGATCGTGGATGGGCCGACCGGGGTGCGGGAGGTCGATTCACGGCCGAGCGACGCCGTGAATCTGGCACTGGTGGCGGACGCGCCGATCCGGGTTGACCGCCGGCTGTTCAGCAACGTCGCGGCGACTGATTCCGCAAAGTTCCTGTCCTACCCGGTCGCAACGGCCGAGCTGGCGGCAGAGGCACAGCAGCGGAGGCGGGAGTTTTTGCAGGAACCGGGCACGCCTCAGCGGTGATCCGGCCCACTGGGCCGCGTGGCCAGGTGCCCCGGCCGGAACGGCGGGCTGGCCGGAACCGCTGTGATGATGCAATCTCGTTGTGGGTGCTCCCTCCAGGTTGGGGGCTGGAACGCTGGAATGGTCACACCGATGGCTGTTAAGGTCCGGGCTCTGCGCCCCGGCGATGGATCAGGAATTGCGCGGGCGTGGCTGCACGCGGCTGCCTACTATGCGGACCTCGATCCTGATCACTTTCGTGTGCCCAGCGCGGAGGGACTTGCACGCGACTTTGAGGGACGGGCCGGGCGCGCTGGCGAGGATGTCCTGGAGCTCGCCGCCGATCTTGATGGCCGCGCTGTTGGCTGGCTTTCCGCGCGAATAGAGAAATCAAGTCCGCACGCGGCGGCACAACTCACGCGCGAGCACGTCTGGACACGGCTTGTCGTGGATGCCCTGATCGTGGACCCTGAGGTATGGCGCCGAGGGGCCGGCACCGCGCTGCTTGAGGCCGCGGAATCGTGGGGACGCGACCGGGGTGCCGTGGTTGCGAGGCTGGACACTTACGCCGAGAGCCCAGTCTCGGTTCCCTTCTATGAAGACCGCATGGGCTACCGGCGGCGCTCGATCATCTATCAAAAGTGGCTCTGACAAGATTTTCGCGCGGGAGCGGGCGCGCAGCCCATCGCTTCCTCCGGCCTAATGGCCGCCCGCCAGCCCGCTGGCAAGGCGTACGTCTCTTTCAAGGGCGCCGATTCGGCGCAAGAGGTAGCTGGAGAAGTAGTTGCCGTACTTGCGCTGCAAATCGGGGCGCTGCCAGTCATGGCCATGGATCGTGCCGCGCAGGTTGCGCTCTCGCAGTGGCACGGCATCTCCCCGTCGTAGTCATCGAACAGTGCGTAATCCGTGGTCAGCTCCTCACCCGCGCCGATATCGCGCATGGCCACCACGACGACATTGCCTGCGAAACCCACGTTCGGCTCGCACGAGTGATTGAGAAAGAGCATGACGGGCTCATACTCAGCCTGGTCCAGGGCCACCAGGTGAAACTCGTCAGCAATCTGTATCTCTGAGTTGCGCAGCCGGTCCGGTAGCGAGAGCAGGGTAGTGGTGTCCACGATGTGGCCACCCTTGATCGCCACGATCTCGTCCCGGGCGATCTGCGCCACCGCGAATAGCCCGCGACCTTGGATCTGGCTGGCCTGGCCCTTGGCCGCTTTCGGTGAGATGTAGCTGGAGACGATCACAGCTACTCCAATCTTGGCGTCACAGGCAAGTAGTCCTTCCCGCGAACGGCGCCCATCGAACTGGTGGGAGCAAACGCACGAATGGACTTGCGAGATTTTGCCAGCACCCAGCGATTTGAAAGCCGCCTCCGGTGTTTCGGCCCGGCCTTTGACGGGTGCGTGCGCCGCCCGAGCATGGCGTAAAAGGCCCGGGCGACTGGTATGCCTGCGCGACGTAGAGCTTTCTCGGGTACAGCGACCGGGTGAGGCCGACTGCGGGCCACGAGAACGCGTACGCCGCGAAGCCTGCGAGACGCTCCCCGGCGCTGTCCCGGGAGAGCAAAGCATGGGCCGCGGGCGGGTCGGCGAAGAGCGCCACATGGATCTGCCCCATCCGCGCGCGCTGCCCATGTGCGGGGGTTGCCTGAAGGCGATCATGCTGCAAGACTGGTGTTCACGCTGCTCCGGACCCCGGCAGGTGATAACAACTATCACCCCTGGGGGTTGGCTCTGGTGAGTCCTGGAGACACGGACATCGTCCTTAGCATTCGGTCGCCTGACCGTCCGAGTGCTATTCCCGTATCGAGCGGCCCGCACGATCCCTGTGACCCCTGAGCCGCGCAGTGACGACCAGGGTCTCACGACACTTCCTCTTGCTGGTCATCCCGGCCACGGCTGCACAGCGAGCCTGCTGCGTCAGGCGACCCGCATTGTGGAGGGCCGGGTGGAAGGCGGCTACACCGGCGCGTTTGAGCTCATTTGCTGCGAGTGCGGCGATCACCCTTATCCGGATTACTCCGAGATCTCGCCCCGGCTTCAGCGGATCCGCGGGCCTTACACGATGAGGGCCGGCCTTGCAACGTATGCGAAGCACCCCGGGCTGACCTGACAGCGCGGGGCTTGGGTCCCCGAACGGGGGCGGAGCCCGGTCCTCTGGGGGGTAGGGACCGGGCTCCGGGGACGGACGGCCCGCGGGGCTTCCCGGGCATGGCCAAGGGCGGCTGCGCTCGCCCGAGTCTGCCGCGGAGCGCGCGCTGCGCGGTGTTGCGGTCAGATTCGGGCGGCTGGCGGCAGGTATCCGGCTTGGGCCGGACTGGACTTGGGTGCCGCAGGCCGGCGCCTGGGGACGTTAATGGTTGGCCCGCTGCGCCATGAAGGTATGGCCCGCCGCCTTGAGCCTGGCGGCCAGTGCGGTACCCATCGCGGTCGCGGGTGTGAGGACACCGGCGCGGCCGGGCAGACGGTCGCGGTCCAGTGCGAGGCAGAGCGCGCTTTCGCCAAGCATTACCGATGTGGCCTGGTAGCCCGGGTCGCCGCGGGCCGCTGCGCTGGCGACATAGCGCACGCCGGCCGAGGTGCGCGTGTGGATCTTCATCCGGAACATGCCCGCGCGGCGTGTCTTTTCGCTGGGACCCTGGCCGGGTAGCGGCAGCACATGGTCGAGTAGCGTCCTGGAGGGCCCAAACCCCAGCCCTGCGGTCACACCGGCAACCGCCGCGGCGACCGCGGCGCCCTTGACCGCCCCGGCCGGGCCGGCGCCGAGGCCGGTGACCTCGCGGTAGCGGAACTTGCGGCCGTAGGCCCAGCCCTGCAGGGCGTTGCTCCGGCGCACGACCCGGGTGTTGATGCCCGCCATCAGGAATGGGCCGACCCAGCTCCCCAGATCGTCGTCGCGCTTGATCCACCCCAGGTCGCGCTCGTCACCGAGGTAGGGTTCCGCCGCCCGATCGGGGCTGAGCGCATACGGGTCCGCCACCACCTTGCGGGCCGCGGCACTGGCCCGCACCTCGTCCAGCTGCCCCTTCCCCGAGGCCAGCGTCCCGCCACTCATGCCACCCTTGAAGACCGTCACGACCAGGGTCGTGTCCTCCAAGTCACCGGCGCCCTCCGCACGGGCCGCATCATGGAGCAGCAGCACACCCAGATCGGAGGGGATGGAGTCCACTCCGCAGCAGTGCACAATGCGCGTGCCCGTCGCCGCAGCGACGTCGTGGTAGCGGTCGATGCTCTCCCGCATGAACAGCACCTCGCCGGCCAGGTCCGCGTAGTCGGTACCCGCTGTGGCGCACGCCTCGACCAGCGCGAGCCCGTGCGGACGGTAAGGGCCGGCCGTGGTCGCTACCACGCGGGCGGCGCGCGCCAGTGCCGCAAGGGACGCCGGGTCGGTGACGTCCGCGACCAGCAGCGGCCACGCCGCCGCCGCCGCGCCGAGCCGCGCCCGGATACCGGCAAGTCGTACCCTAGAGCGTCCGGCAAGCCCGACCCGCACGCCCTCCGGCGCATGGTCAGCGAGGTAGCCCGCCACCAGCCGCCCGACGAAGCCAGAGGCCCCCAGTACCACCACGTCCAAGTCACGGTCGCTGCCCACCGTTTCACGCTAGCGACACCGGCCGCTCCCAGGCAACGAAACCCAATCGCCCCAGCAATCTCAAGCTATCGCAGGCCGGCCTGCATTTCCGATCGCGCGCACCTGGTCACGTTCTGCCTCTGCCGTGCGGTTCAGCGTCTCCGCCGCGTGATGCACTGTGGCAATCACCTCGCTGAGTTGGCTGGCGTGTTGGGCGAGCGCTTCGGGCGTCCGGAGGTCGTGGCATCGGGCGTGGGCCGGCGCCCACTGCTCATCGCTGTACACAAGTCGGCCTGTCCAAACGGCCAGGTCTTCTGCCTCGCTGCCAAGCCGGGGCTGATCGTCCCTTCGCACAGCTGGGGGATCGTTTCAGCTCCTTGCGGGAGAGCCCGTGCGGGCATCGAGTTGACCGGGATCGCGCGCAACAGCATGAGATCCGCCGCCGTGGCTGGGTCGGTGAGAAGGGCCGTGTCGAGCGTCTGGGCGGCATCCACAGGCTTCGGGCTGCGACGCGCAGCCTGTGGCGCACGTCCTCGAACCTGGCGCTGCGGGAGGTGCCCGCATTCGCCAGGTTCACAGCCATGGGAGCTATCTGCCAGGCCCACCAGGACACCTCAGCGGCGAGCGCCCTGGTGATTTGGGTGGAGGCGATGACGGGCGCCCACTCGGACGCGTAGGTGCGGTCTGGCGCGAAATGGGTCTGCAGCAGGTCTCTGGCGAGTGTGAGCGACTTCGCCGCGCAGGCAAGGCAAACGGCGGCCTGGCTGCGGTTTTGGGGGACCGACCTGGCCGGGCGGATACGGGAGTATCCGAATGCCCGCATTGCGTGCCTGAGGGGTTCGCGCGCTTGGACGATCGCGCGGGGCCAGCCGTGAAGTGACGGCGCGTCGCCGATCATCAGATAACCGGCCGCGCCCGTGTCACCGAGGTCACCATCGGGATACCTCATGGGCCAGGCACAGCGCACGCCGCCCCGCCCCCAGCGGAGCCCGTTCTCCGGCCGCTTCTCCACCAAGAGCCGCGCCTACTCCACCACCCTCGGCGCACTCCGCGCCGACCGCGCCGCCGGGTTGAGCCGAGCAGGGGACCTACTGCCGAGCAGGGGACCTACTGCGTAGGAGATATCCGGAGGCTGACGCTGTAGCCACCTGCGAAAACCCAGGCCAGGACGCTCTGCTGTAGGCCAAGTTATCTGGTCATCAAACCCAGCCGCTGTTCCGTAAACCTGCCAGCACCACTCAGCCCGCCCGGCAAGACGATGTCGCCGCGCTAGCTCGGATCTCCCATCCGATCGGTCCAGAGGACAAGGTTGTTCCGGGCTCTGACGGTGGCGGGGTGGCTGGAGCCCAGCACGCGCTCGACATTGGGGAGCAGCTCTGCGAACAGAACGCGGGCCCGGCCCGGATTGCCCGCCTCCCCGGTCCAGTAGGCGAGGTTGGTGCGGGCTTTTAGGGTCTCTGGGTGGTCGGGGCCAAGCACTCGCTCGACATCGGGGAGCAGCTCTGCGAACAGATCGCGGGCCCGGCCCGGATTGCCCGCCTCCCCGGTCGAGCCGGCGAGGTTCGCGCGCGCGGTCAGGGTGTCTGGGTCCCTGGGGCCAAGTACGTGAGCGGAGATTTTCAGGATGGCGTCGTGCTCCGCCTCCGCCTCCTTGAGCTTGCCTAGCTCACGCAAGACCATGGCGTGATTTCCCGGCTACGCAAGGTGCGGCGATGCTCTGGTCCCAGTTCGGGGTTGCTGGCTTGAGCCTGCCATGCGTGAAGCCAGCCATATTCGGCAATGACATATCGCCCTTGGGTGAACGCGGTTGCGGCCAGTGAATCCGCATCTGCGGGCTCTGCGGCAATCGATCGCGGCACGGACCACGGATTCGGGCACGTGGCTGCTGGACCCCTCACGGCGCTGGATGGTGTCGACGAGGTAATCGAAAACTTCGACGGGGCCATCATCCGTGCGGGCGTCGAGCAGGGCGGCGGTGGCCTGAGCCGTCCGGGTCGCCCACACCCACGCGTTCGCGAGCGGCTCGCGAGGCTGCCGGGCTTGCTCGGCATCTTCCAGGTAGTACGCGTGCACAGCATCCAGCACGGCACGCGGAATCGCGGACGTGTAGCCCGCGCGGCGGATATCTATCGCAGCACTGATCAACGCGGCCCCACGAGCGTGCGGGCCTGGGGAGTCGCGGGCATCCTCCCACTCCTGCAGCAGCTTAGGGCCAGCGGCCAGGTACTCGGCGACACCGTAGGTCTGAGCATTACGGAGCGCCTCCGTAAGACCAGGATCCCCCGCCCGGGCAGCACGATCCAGCTCGCCCGCAGAAACATCCGCGGCACACGAATCCTGTGAGCTTGATCAATAACCTGCCGGGTGTCCCGCAGTGCCTGCCGTTCGTCAGCCGACGGGCTGTCGGCCGTGATCCGCGCCAGTTCCGCGGCACGAATGGTAGCGATGATGACCCGGTAATGACCAGCCCCAGTGAGCATGCGGCTATTAAGCAGGGCGACGGTCAGCCCGCCGGTTCCCAGATAGCGTTCCAACTCATCCAGCCACAGCACGCACCGTCGTTCCTGGGCCGCCCTTCTCGCTGCAGCTGGGGCTGCCTCCCGGTTATTCGGACAGATCAGCAGATGATCCGCCAGCATCGCTCTCATCGCCTCGAACCCGGCTCGGGTCTTGCCCGCAGTCGAATCACCGGCCAGCAGGACGAAACCGCCGACCGCCAGACACTGACGCAGGTCACTATCGATGTCACGAGGCACGAAAGCAGGCACATACTCCCGCGTCGGCCGGTCAGGATGACCTCCGGAGGCGATCTGACTGGGGATGGCCCTATGAACGCCAAGCTGCCTAGGACCTGTGATGTCGCGGACCCTGGGCAGGCGGCCGTCTGGCAGTACCAGGCAATCGTCCTTGACTTTGAACCGCTGCTCATCCCGGCGCTCTGTCACCCGCCTGTACTTGTCCTGCCAGTTCGTGCCGACGGCCACCACCACGACTGCCAGGCTGGTTGCCCCCGCTAGCGCCCACAAGTTCTTAATGCCGGCAGCCCGAAGCACTGCCGGAGTTCCAGCCAATAACGTCAGCGCACCGACGACAAACGCAATCCGGGTCTCTCGCCAGCT
>WNGG01011028.1_pt1 | contig 10518 bp, 9 predicted proteins | sample 5400661 | NCBI WGS metagenome assembly WNGG01 (sample SAMN13153372, study PRJNA577476) | soil metagenome | isolation source: 100 cm soil or saprolite under Garry oak tree replicate 1 | place: USA:California | collected 2016-06-15
TCATGGACCGCGGCGGCCGGATGCTGTCGCTCGTGCAGGTCCCGCATCGCCAGAGCTACCCACGCGAGGGCTGGGTCGAGCACGATGCCGTCGAGATCTGGGACAACGTTCGCCGGTCGATGATCCAGGCGGTGCAGGAGGCGGGCGCCGGCGCGCGGCTGGCCGGCGTCGGCATCGCGAACCAGGGCGAGACCGTGCTCGCGTGGGACCGCGAGACCGGAGAGCCGCTCGCGCCCGCCATCGTCTGGCAGGACACCCGGACCCAACCGGAGATGGATGAGCTGGGGAGCGACGCCGCGGCCGCCGGCCGGATCCGCGAGACGACCGGGCTCGCGGCGGACGCCTACTTCTCGGCCTCCAAGATCCGCTGGCTGCTCGACCACGTCGCTTCGGCGCGCACGCTCGGCGGGCAGGGGCGGCTCTGCGCAGGGACGATCGACGCGTGGCTTGTCTGGAAGCTGACCGGGGGACGGTCCTTCGCCACCGACGCCTCCACCGCCGCGCGCACGCTGCTCTTCGACATCCGCGCCCTCCGCTACGACCCATGGCTGCTCGACCTGTTCACGGTCCCGCCCTTCGCGCTGCCGGAGGTGCGACGCAGCGACGAGATCCTCGGCACGGTGAGCGGCGTCGACATTGCGCTCGACGGCGTCGCCGTCATCGCGGGCCTCGTCGACCAGCCGGCCGCGCTCTTCGGTCAGGGCTGCCTGGCCGCGGGCGAGGCGAAGGCCACCTACGGGACGGGCTGCTTCGTCTACCTCAACACGGGCGGCACGCCGCGGCCGAGCGCCCACGGCCTGCTCACCACGATCGCGTGGCGGCGCGAAGGCGGCACGGTCTATGCGCTCGACGGCGGCGTGTTCGCGGCCGGCTCGGTCGTCGAGTGGCTGATCCGCCTGGGGCTTCTCTCCGATGCGGCCGGCATCGACGCGCTGCTCGCGTCGGCGCCGCGCGCGGTCCACGACGAGGTGGCGTGCGTGCCCGCGCTGGCCGGCCTCGCCGCGCCCTACTGGGACCGGGCGGCGCGCGCGGGCTGGCTGGGAATGGGGCTGGGATCCGATCGGGCCGATCTCGTTCGCGCCGCGCTCGAAGGCATCGCCTGCCGCGTGGCGCAGGTCGTGCTGGCGATGGAGCAGGATGCCTCGCGGCCGATCGATGCGCTGCGGGTGGACGGCGGCCTCACGGGATGCGCCGCGCTCATGCAGATGCAGGCCGACCTGCTCGGCATTCCCGTCGAGGTGGCGGCGGAGGCGGAGGCCACCCTGCGCGGCGTCTGCTTCCTCACCGCCCGGGCGGCGGGGGTCTGGGCGGACGACGGCGAGGTCCTGGCGAACCGTCGCCCGGGCCGCCTGGTGGAGCCGAAGGCGCCGTCCTCGGAGCGCCGCGACCGTCTGGCGCGGTTCGAGCGCGCGGTGGCGCTCGTGCAGGAGTGGCGTGGCCGCGGCGTTTGACGTCGCGGTGATCGGCGCCGGCGTCGTGGGCGCCGCGGTGGCGCGCGCGCTGTCGGGCTTCGACCTGCGGACGGTGCTCGTCGACACGGCGCCCGACGTCGGGACCGGCACGAGCAAGGCCAACACCGCCATCCTCCATACGGGCTTCGACGCCGTCCCTGGCTCGATGGAAGCGCGCCTTCTCGTGCGCGGGTACGCGCTGATGCGCGCCTACGCCGAGGAGGTGGGCATTCCCCTGGAGAAGACGGGGGCGTGCCTCGTCGCCTGGAGCGACGAGGAGGCCGTGCAGTTTCCGGCGATCGAGGAGAAGGCAGGCGCCAACGGCTGCCGGGACGTCCGTCGCCTGTCCGCGGACGAGCTCTACGCGATGGAGCCGCACCTGGGACCGGGCGCGCGCGCCGGCCTGCTCGTTCCCGGGGAAGGCATTCTTTGCCCGTTCACGGCGCCGCTGGCGATGGCGACCGAGGCGGTCGTCAACGGGGTCGAGCTGCGCCTCGATTGCCGCATCACCTCGATCACCTCGGACGGCGCGGTACACGTGCTGTCCGGCGGGGCCGAGCCGATCGCCGCCCGGTGGGTCGTCAACGCCGCCGGGCTGGAGTCCGACACGATCGAGGAGCTTGTCGGGCGGCGGCGGTTCCGCGTCCGGCCGCGCCGGGGCGAGCTGATCGTGTACGACAAGCTCGCGCGCCGGCTCCTGCGCCACGTGATCCTGCCCGTGCCGACGAAGAAGACGAAGGGAGTGCTCGTCGCTCCCACCGTGTTCGGCAACGTGTTGCTCGGGCCGACCGCCACCGACGTCGACGACAAGGAGGACCGGTCGACCACGCGCGAGGGCCTGGCGTTCGTGCTCGCCCGCGGCGCACGGATCCTGCCCGCGCTGGCGGAGGAGGAAATCACCGCCACCTACGCGGGCCTGCGCGCGGCCACCGAGTCGAGCGACTACCAGATCCACTTCGATCCGGTGCTGCGCTACCTCTGCCTGGGCGGCATCCGATCGACCGGGCTCTCCGCTTCGCTCGGCATCGCCGAGCACGCGGTCGAGCTGCTGTCGGGACCGCTGCCGATGTCGGTGAAGCGGGAGCGCAGGAAGGTACGCATGCCGCCGCTGGGCGAGAGCATGCTCCGGCCCTACGAGGACGCGGCGCTCATCGCGCAAGACCCCGAGTACGGCCGCATCGTCTGCCACTGCGAGCGCGTCACCGCCGGCGAGATCCGCGACGCGCTGCGCGCGCCGGTCCCCGCGCGCGGCCTGGAGGGCTTGCGGCGGCGCACGCGGTGCCTGCAGGGGCGCTGCCAGGGGTTCTACTGTCTGGGGAGCCTGGTGTCGCTGGTGGCGCGGGAGACGGGCCGTCCGGCGGCCGCGCTCCTGGAGGCGCTCGCCTGAGCGCCGACCTCGACGTGCTGATCGTCGGGGGCGGGCCCGCCGGCATGGCGGCGGCGGTGGAGCTGCGGCGGCGCGGGATCGCTCGCGTGGTCATGCTGGAGCGCGAGCGCGAGCTGGGCGGCATGCCGCGCGATTGCCATCACCCCGGGTTCGGTTGGGAGGACCTGCGGCGGCTCGTGAGCGGCCCGGCCTACGCGAGGCGATGGGCGGCGCGTGTGCGCGCCGGCGGCGCCGACGTGTGGACCGAGAGCGCCGCCACACGATGGAAGGCGGCGCGGACGCTGCAGGTCACGAGCCCGCGCGGCCTGTTCGACCTCTCCGCCCGCGCGGTGCTGCTGGCGACCGGATGCCGTGAGCGGCCGCGGGCCGCGCGCCTCGTCCCGGGCGCCCGGCCCGCCGGCGTCCTGACGACAGGCGCCCTGCAGAGGCTGGTGTACGGCGCCGGCCTGAGCGCGGGCCGGCGCGCGGTGGTGGTGGGCGCGGAGCACGTGAGCTATTCGGCGGCGCACACGCTCACCGCGAGGGGCACCCAGGTCGTGGCCATGGTCACGGCCCTGCCGCGCCACCAGACCTATGGGGTCCTCGCGTGGCTGGCCGCCGGGCGACACCGCATCCCGCTCCTCACGGACTCGGAGATCACGCGCATCTCCGGAAGGGGCGCGTCGACGGGGTCGATCTCGTCCACCGGCCGACGGGCGTGACGCGGTCGATCGCCTGCGACACGGTGGTCTTCACCGGCGACTGGATACCGGACCACGAGCTGGCGCGCGCCGGCGCGTTGACGATGGATGCGGGCACGCGCGGGCCTCGGGTCGATCCCTCCCATCGGACCTCGGCGCCCGGCGTGTTTGCGGCGGGCAACCTTCTCCACGGCGCGGAGACGGCCGGCATCGCCGCTCTCGAGGGCCGGGCCGGCGCCGGCGGCATCGCTCGCTTCCTGGCCGACGGCGCGTGGTCCGAGGGGCCCGTCGTGCCGGTCGAGGTCGCGGCGCCCCTCGTGTGGATCTCGCCGAGCGCGCTCGCGCCGGGGGACGCTACGGCGATCGCTCCGCGGTTCGTGCTGCGCGTCGGAGCCTTCCTGGCGGGTGCGACGGTCGAGGTGCGGCAGGGCCCGCGGCTGCTTCATCGCGAGCGATTCCGCACGCTGGTGCCGAACCGGTCCATCCGTCTGCGCGGCGAGTGGGCGCGCGCGGTCGGACCGGACGGGGGGGCGGTGAGGGTGTCGATCGCGGGGGGTGGGAGCGGGGGAGGAGAGCGATGAGCGAGAAGTCCGTCGAGAGCGACGTCGCCGCGGACGACGAGCGCACGCTGCGCGGCCTCGGCTACGAGCAGGAGCTGGCCCGCAAGATGGGCGGCTTCTCGAACTACGCGATCTCGCTCTCGATCATCTGCATCCTCGCCGGCGGCGTGACTTCGTTCCACCAGGGCCTGTCCAGCGTCGGCGGCGCGGCCTTCGGCCTCGGCTGGCCGCTCGTGTGCCTGTTCTCGCTCGCGGTCGCGGCCACGATGGGGCAGGTGGCCTCCAGCTTCCCGACCGCGGGCGGCCTCTATCACTGGGCCTCCATCCTCGGCGGGAAGGGATGGGGATGGACGACGGCGTGGCTGAACCTGCTCGGCCTGGTGGCGGCGCTGGCCGCGATCAACCTCGGCGCCCTGCGGTTCACGCTGGACTCGCTGGGGCCGCTCGCCGGCCTGGACCCCGCGCGCTGGACGCCCGCGACGCAGACGGCGGTGTCGATCGCCGGTGTCGTCGCGATCTGCGCGTCGCAGGCGCTCGTCAACCACCTCGGGATCCGGCTCACGACCCGGCTCACCGACTTCAGCGGCTACTGGATCGTGGCCATCGCCGCGCTGCTCACCGCGGCGATGCTCTACTTCGCGCCGTCGCTCCATCCCGCGTCGCTCGTGACGTTCTCGAACTTCAGCGGCGCGCGCGGCGGCGACGTGTGGCCGGAGACGAGCAGCATCGCCCTGCTTTTCGCGCTGAGCTTCCTGCTGCCTGCGTACACGATCACCGGTTTCGACGCGTCCGCCAACACGGCGGAAGAAACGGTGGGCGCCGCCGTCCGCGTGCCCCAGGGCATCGTGCGGGCGGTGGCCGTCTCGGGCCTGTCGGGCTGGATGATGCTGTGCGCCGTGGTCGTGGCCATCCCGGACATGGCCCGGGCGGCGGCGATGGGGACGAGCAGCTTCGGCGCGATCGTCGGCGAGGTGCTGCCGAACGGGCTCGCCTGTTTCATCTTCGCGGGCATCGCCGTCGCCCAATACCTTTGCGGTCTGGCCGCGGTGACCTCCGTCTCGCGGATCGCCTACGCGTTCGCCCGGGACGGAGGGATGCCCCTGTCGCGGAAGCTGCGCCTCGTCTCCGCGCGCTACCGCACGCCGGCGATCGCCATCTGGACGGTCGCGATGGCGGCCGCCCTGGCCACCGTCTACACGCCCGTCTACGAGATCATGGCCGCCGTCACCGCCATCTTCTTGTATATCTCCTACGTGCTCCCGACCGCGCTGGGCCTGGTCGCCTACGGCCGGCGCTGGACGGTGATGGGCCCGTGGCAGCTCGGGCCCTGGTATCGCCCGCTCGCCGCGGTGAGCGTGCTGGGCTGCGTGGCGCTGATCGTCATTGGCATGCAGCCTCCGAACGAGAAGAGCGCTTGGATCGTCGGCGGCGTGCTGCTGGCGATGGCGGTCATCTGGCTCGGAGGCGCGCGGAAGCGCTTCGCCGGTCCGCCCGAAGCGCTGCTACGGCACGCTACAACCGGATCTGGCCGAAATTCTGGATCTCCCGCGCCGTGACGAGGTCGCTCTCGCTGCAGTGGCGGTGAGGCCGGATCGAGGTAGACTCCGGGTGAGATGCCGGTCCTGAGCGGCTTTCCCGAGCGAAGCGAGGCCGCGCCCTACTATTTCGGCTACATCGACCGCGTCAAGAGCGACGACGTGGTCGGCGTCCTGGAGCGCCAGCTCGCCGAAACGCCCCCGGTGCTGCGCGCCGTGTCCGAGGAGCGCTCTCTCCACCGGTACGAGCCCGGCAAGTGGAGCATCCGCGAGGTGCTCGGCCACGTCAGCGACGCCGAGCGCGTGTTCCTCTATCGGGCGCTCTGGTTCGCGCGGGGATTCGACACGCCGCTGCCCAGCTTCGACGAGAAGACGAGCGTCGCGGCGTCCGGTGCCGACCAGGTGCCGTGGGCGCGCCACGTCGAGGAGTTCCGTGCCGTGCGCGAGGCCACCGTCGCGTTCTTCCGGAACCTTCCCGGGGAGGGCTGGAGGCGCACCGGGACGGCGAGCGACAAGCTGTTCACGACAAGGGCCCTGGCCTACGTGATCGCCGGGCACCTCGACCATCACCGGGCGATCCTGCGGGAGCGCTACCTGCGCTGAGGTAGAGCAGCATCCGGTGGACGCGGTCGTCGCCCGCGATCTCCGGATGGAAGGTGGCGGCGAGCACACGGCGGTGCCGGACGAGCACGGGCTCCCCGTCGAGACGCGCGAGCACCTCGACCCTGGGTCCCAGCGCGGTGAACCGGGGCGCGCGGATGAAGACGCCGAGAAGGGGATCGTCGAAGCCGGGCGCGTCCAGCCGGGCCTCGAACGAGTCCGCTTGCCGCCCATAGGCGTTCCTCGACACCGCGGCGTCGAGCAGGCCCAGGCTCGGCTGGGCCGGGTCCACGTCGCGCGCGAGCAGGATCGCGCCGGCGCAGGTGCCGAGCAGCGCACCCCCGCCGTCGTGGAATGCGCGCAGCGCGTCGAACCAGGGCCCGTCGTCCATCAGGCGCAGCAGCGCCGTGCTCTCTCCGCCGGGCAGGACGAGCGCGCTCAGGTCCGGGAGATCCGTCCAGGATCGGACCTCTCTCGGCGCCGCGCCCAGGCGCCGCAGGACCGCGGCGTGCGCGGCGAAGTCGCCTTGGAGGGCGAGCACGCCGACCGGCATCACCAGCCGCGGGTCTGGAGCCGCTCGGCGGGGGAGAGCGCGGCCACGTCCAGGCCCCGCATCGGCTCGCCCAGGCCCCGCGACGCTTCGGCCACCGCCTTCGCGTCCCGGTAATGGGCCGTGGCCTTCACGATGGCCCGGGCCCGCGCGGCGGGGTCGGACGACTTGAAGATCCCGGATCCCACGAACACGGCCTCGGCGCCGAGCGACATCATCAGCGCGGCGTCGGCGGGGGTGGCGATGCCGCCGGCGGCGAAGTTCGGCACGGGCAGCCGGCCCGCGCCCGCGACCACGCGCACCAGCTCGTACGGGGCGCCGAGCGTCTTCGCTTCGTGCATCAGCTCCTCCGACCCTAGCGTGCCGAGCCGGCGGATCGCCGACGTGACCGCGCGCATGTGGCGGACGGCTTCCACGATGTTTCCGGTTCCCGCCTCGCCCTTGGTGCGCAGGAGCGCGGCGCCCTCGCCGATGCGGCGCAGCGCCTCGCCGAGATCGCGGCACCCGCAAACGAAAGGCACCGCGAAGGCGTGCTTGTCCACGTGGTGCTCCTCGTCGGCGGGCGTGAGCACCTCGCTCTCGTCGATGAAGTCGACACCGAGCGCCTCGAGCACCCGCGCCTCGGCGAAGTGGCCGATGCGGCACTTCGCCATCACCGGCACCGTCACCGCGTCCATGATCGCGGCCACGACGGCGGGGTCCGCCATCCGGGCGACACCGCCTTCCTTGCGGATGTCCGCGGGCACCCGCTCGAGCGCCATGACCGCCACCGCGCCCGCGTCCTCCGCGATGCGCGCCTGGGCGGCGTCGATCACGTCCATGATCACGCCGCCCTTCAGCATCTCCGCCAGCCCCGTCTTGATGCGGAGCGTGCCCGTCGCAGGTTCCGTCATGGCCTTCCTCCTTTTTCTCCGGCCGCCTCCGCGCGGGCGGCGGCCAGGATCGCCTCCGCCGAGCGGTCGATGTCCGCCTCCGCCGTCGACCAGTTCGACACCGAGATGCGCATCGCGTCCATGCCGCGCCACCGGCTGCCGGCCATCCAGCACGTCCCCTCGCGCTGGACGCGCGCCACCACCCCTTTCGTGAACGCGTCCCCGTCGGCGCCGGCCGGCTCGAACCGCACGAGCACCTGGTTGAGCACGACCTCGTTGAGGATGCGGACCCCGGGGGCGCCGGCCAGCCGATCCGCCATCCGGCGGGCCAGCCGGCAGCAGCGCTCGACGAGGGCGGTGACGCCGTCGCGCCCGAGGCTCTTGAGCGCCGCGTACACCGAGAACCCCCGCGCGCGGCGGGAGAACTCCGGCGTCCAGTCCTGCGGGTCGCGCTCGGCGCCGGAGGATTGGACGAGGTAGGAGGCGCGGCCGGTCATGGCCGTCTTGTGGGCGGCCGCGTCGCGCACGATCGCGATCCCGCAGTCGTAGGGAACGTTGAGCCACTTGTGGCCGTCGGTGGCCCAGGAGTCCGCGCGCTCGACGCCGCGCACCAGACGGCTCAGCGCCGGGCTGGTCGCGGCCCACAGGCCGAACGCGCCGTCCACGTGGACCCAGCCGCCCCGCTCGTGGGCGATGTCGGAGATCTCGCCGACCGGATCGAAGGCGCCGGTGTTGACGTTGCCGACCTGCGCGCAGACGATCGTCGGCCCGTCGAGGCGGGTAAGCGTGGCGCGCAGCTCGTCGGATCGCAGGCGCCCCTGTCCGTCGGCGGCGACGCGGACGACGCGCCGGCTGCCGAGCCCGAGCATCCGGAGCGCAGTGAGGATCGTGACGTGCGCCTCGTCGCCGATCACCACGTTGACCGGCGGTCCGCCGGCGAGGCCGTCCTCCTCGACGTCCCACCCCGCGCGCTGGAGCACCGCGTGGCGGCCCGCGGCGAGGCCGGTGAAGTTCGCCATCTGCCCGCCCGTCACGAACCCGACGCTCGCGGTGGGAGGCAGCGCGAAGAGGTCGAGCAGCCATCCCGCGGCCACCTCCTCGACCACCGCCGCCGCCGGTCCGCAGGCGTAGAGCCCGGCGTCCTGGTCCCAGGCCGCGGCCAGCCAGTCGGCGGCGAGGGCGGCGGGCAGGCTGCCGCCGATCACGAAGCCGAAGTAGCGGGGTCCGGCGCTGGCCACCAGGCCGGGCTCGGCCGCGGCGGCCAGGTGCTCGATGACCGCGGCGGCGTCCGCGCCGCTGGCGGGCAGGGCTCCGCCGAGGGCCGCGCGCAGCGACGGCAGGTCGGCGCGAGGACCCACCGGGCGGTGGGGGAGCGTCTCCAGGAAGCCGCGCGCGAGCTCGGCGATGCGGTCGAGGAGCGGCGGCCCGCTCACCGTCCTGACTCGTAATGTATCGATACAATATAACAAAATGTCCTCATACGGTTCTCACATTACTCTTGACTTGTACCGACCGTCAAGGAGAACATTGTCACCATGACAAGCTGGGCGCCGGAGATCTGGCAGCGCAAGGGGCCGCGGTACCTCGCGATCGCGGAGGCCCTCGCCGACGACGCCGGAGCCGGCCGGCTGCGTCCCGGCACGCGCCTGCCCACGCACCGCGCGCTGGCCGGCCGCCTCGGCCTCACGGTGGGCACCGTGACGCGGGCCTACGCCGAGGCCGCCCGGAGGAACCTCGTCTCGGGCGAGGTGGGAAGAGGCACGTTCGTGCGCGCGCCGGCCTCGCGTTTCGTCGGCGCGAGCCGGAGCGAGCCCGGTCTCATCGACCTCAGCGCGAACCACCCGCCGAGGAGTCCCGGCGACGGGGAATCGGCCGCCCTCGTTCGGGCGCTGGCGGCGCTGTCGCGGCGGCGGGACCTGGCGCGCCTCCTCGACTATCCGCCCCCGGGCGGGGCGCCCGAGCACCGCGCGGCCGGAGCGGAGTGGATCCGGCGGTCCGGCCTGGAGGTGACGGCCGAGCGGGTCCTCGTCTCGAGCGGGAACCAGCACGGGATGACGGCGGTCTTCGCCGCGCTCCTCAGCCCCGGCGACCTCGTCCTCACCGAAGCGCTCACGTATCCGGGCATGAAAAACCTGGCCCGTGGCGCGGGAGCACGGCGTGCTGATCGTCGAGGACGACGTCCACGGGCGCATCCCCGAGCGCGCGCCGCGGCCGCTGTCGGCCTTCGCCCCGGAGTCGTCGGTGTACCTGACCGGGACGTCGAAGGTCCTGGCCCCGGGCCTGCGTGTCGGTTTCATCGCCGCCCCGGAAGGGATGGTGGACCGGATCGCCGCCGCCATCCGCGGCACGACGTGGATGGCGGCGCCGCTCATGGCGGAGATCGCGGCGACGTGGATCAAGGACGGCACCGCGGAGCGGATCCTGAAGAGGAAGAGAAGGGAAGCGGCGTCGCGCCAGGAGTTGGCGGCGAAGGTCCTCGGCCGTTTTGCCGGCCGGACGCACGCCGCGTCCTACCACCTCTGGCTGCGGCTGCCCTCGCCGTGGCGCGGCGAGGCGTTCGCCGACGCGGCCCGGCGCCGGGGTGTGGGCCTGACGCCGGCCTCTGCCTTCGCCACCGGGCGCGGCGGCGTGCCCGACGCGGTGCGCGTCTGCCTGGGAGCGGCGCGCGACCGCGGGGAGCTCGAGCGCGGCCTGCGCGTGCTGGCGGAGCTTCTCGCCTCGTCTCCCGAGCCGGCCCCGCTCCCGTCGGGGCCCTGACGCTCGCGCCCGCTTTCGAAGGACGGCGTGCCTTTTCCTTCGCGCCGGGCGTACATTGGATCTCAGGACAAAGCCGATGGAGCTCAACCGCGGAGGTTCCCATGAAGAGGGGAATTCTGTGTGGCG
>WNGG01021516.1_pt1 | contig 10518 bp, 8 predicted proteins | sample 5400661 | NCBI WGS metagenome assembly WNGG01 (sample SAMN13153372, study PRJNA577476) | soil metagenome | isolation source: 100 cm soil or saprolite under Garry oak tree replicate 1 | place: USA:California | collected 2016-06-15
GAACCTGCGTCTTGCGCGGCGTGCGCTGCGAGATGTCGTAGACGAAAACGTATTCATTGGACGCGGCGCGATCCCGCTTCCCGGATTGGTCATTCAAGCTGTTATAGCCGCTGGTAAGAACAAGGAGCGTGCGACCGTCAGGACTTATCAGCGTGGCGACGGCGTTCGCAGCTCGAAAGTCGGGATAGGAGGCAAGCCCGGGATCGAGCGCCGCAAATTGTGCGCCGGGCGCGGCAGTTGGAGTGACCTCCATTCCCGTGGGAAGTGGCACGGATTGCAGCTTCGGAGCGCGCTCTTGAGGAAAGGCCACGGTGAGCGTGGCCGACAGAGAGCCAAGCACAATCAGCAAAAGGAAAGCGCGAAACGCTCGTCGGGAAATGCGTTGAATAGGCACGGACTATTTTCCCCCGTCGGAAGTTATACCTCGGCGCCCGACCGGACGGGCCGCAAGGCATTGTACGTGAATTCGAACGGCCGGCTCGTCAATAGATATTCACAAAACGCTAAAGTCGGTAGGAGTGACTTATGTCCGCCCCGGCACTACGCGCGTCAAGAGGCTGCAAAGCGCGGCCATAGTTGTCGCAAACTTCTCAGCGGCCGTGGCGAAGATAAGCGTCGGTGCCGGCGAGCCAGTCCTCGCGCGGCGGGATGAAGATTGGGGCGGGATGCAGAGGACTTCGCCGGCGTGGAGGACAAGCTCCTTGCCGTCAATCGCAAACTTCAGCGCGCCCTCCAAAATGTAGGTAACCTGCTCGTTGTGGTGGTGGTGTAAAGGGACGTGCGCGCCTTTCTTCAAGAGCACGCGCGCGAGCATGACCTTGTCGCCGACGAGCATCTGGCGATCGATGAGCGGGTTCAGAAACTCCTTCTCGACCTCGCCCCATTTGAAAAGTTTGAGTTGCGCCGTGTCGCTCATTTGGAAGTTCCCCGCTGGGGTATCTTGTTATTTCATAACCGCGCAGTTCTGTCGAGTGGGCGAAGAAAAATAGGGGTTCTTCGAGCAAGGGACGAGAAAAAGAAGATACACTTGCGCTTCGCTTGGAATGAAGGCAGCCGAGAAGGAAAACTCTAACGCGGAATGGCGGCGCGCCAGCGGGAGGAGACGCGTTCCATGCGCTCGAGAGCGTCTTCGAGGACGTGGCGCGAGCTGACGAGCGAAAAGCGCAGAAAATTCCTCCCGGAGGGACCGAAGGCCGCTCCAGCGATGCCCGCAACCCCGGCTTCCTCGAGAAGACAGGTCTGCACTTCTTCGGCGGGGAGGCCGGTTTCCTCGATATTCACCCAGGCATAGAAGGCGCCGTCGGGTGGCACGCAGCGGAACCCCGGGATACGGTTGAGTCCGGCGACGAAGGGGTCGCGGCGTTTGCGATATTCCGAGACCATCGCTTCGACCGCATTCGTCGAATCCTGAAGCGCCTCGATTGCGGCGACTTGGGTGAATTCCGCCGCGCAGGTGAATGTGTTCAGGACAAGCATGTCCATCGCGTCCACCACTTCCAGCGGGGCCACGGCATAGCCTAGCCGCCAGCCCGTCATGGCGAAACTCTTCGAGAAGCCATCAATAATGACAGTGCGCTCGGCCATGCCCGGAAGCGCGTGAATCGAATGGTATTCGCCGGTGAAAAGAATTCGCGCGTAGATTTCGTCTGCCAGCACCCAAAGATCGTGTTTGGCGGCCAATTCGGCGACGCAGGCGAGGGCTGCATCGCTGAAGACCGTACCGGTGGGATTGTTTGGCGAATTGAAAATGAGGATGCGGGTCTTCGGAGTGATTTTGGAGGCGATTTCGTCGAGGTCAGGCTGAAACCGGTTCTTCTCGAGCAGACGAAAGGTAACGGGAACAGCGCCGAGGCCGCGCGTGAATGACGGATAGATGGGAAAGCCGGGCTCGGGATAGAGAACTTCGTCGCCGGGCTCGATGAGGGCCATCATCGCAAGGGCGAGGGCCATTTTGCAGCCGGGCGCGACGAGGACTTGCTCCGGACGAACGGTGAGGCGGCGCGTCCGCGCGAGATAGCCGGCGATGGCCTGCCGAAGCGGCGCGATGCCGCGCGTCGAGACATAGCGGTCGCGGCCGGCGGCGAGCGCGTCGCGCGCCGCGTCTACCACGGGCGCCGCGGCATGAAAATCCGGCTCACCGAGCTCGAGATGGATAATCGAGTGGCCCTGGCGCTCGAGTTCTTTGGCGCGAGAAAAGACAGCGAGGGCGCCCTCGCCGGTCATGACCGAGATGCGGGAGGCAATGCGGCGCATAATCAAGGCCGGGATTCTACCACTTCACGCCCCGCCAGGCTCGAACCGCAAAGAGAGGGGCGCAGCATGATGCGACACCCCGCTCACGGGAAGTGCCGCGCACACAAAGGGTAGTTCGTGCCTCCGCTCAAAAGGCCCAGCGCAGAGAGAACTGGATGAGCCGCGGCGTGCCGACCGTCGAAAGAATCTTGCCGAATGGCCCCGTCTTCTGGGGCACGCCATTGACAACGGGAATTGTCTCCACGTCGTTGATCGCCGGGTTGGCGAAGTTGGCGTGATTCCAGATGTTGAAGAAATCCGAGGCAAAGCGAAGCGAGTTGCGCTCGGTCAGACGGAAGGTCCTGCTCAGAGAGAAGTCCCAGTTCTGTTGGCGCGGGCCGCGGTAGATGTTCCGTCCCAGATTGCCGAAAAGGGTCACAACGCCGTCGCCGCCATCTGCAGCAGGCACAAGCGGCGCAGGCGCAAAGTTATTGATATTCAGATAGTTATCTAGCCGGGCGTGGACGTCGCCGCTCGTTGTCCCGGCGCCGATCGAGCCGCCAGCAGCGAGGTTGGCCCCGAGCGTGAGAGGCGTGAAGCCCGGACCGATGAATGCCGTCCCTGCGCCCGAGTCCGTCACCGAAAACGGCGAACCGGACTGGAAGATGGTAATGCCGCTGATCGCCCACCCCTGCAGCAATATTCCCTGCGCGCCGGTCGCACCCTTGAAGAATGGCAGTTCGTAACGGTAGCTGACGGCGAGCCGGTGGGGCCGGTCGAAGTCGGAAAGCCCGCGCGAGTTTTTCAGGTCCGTTTCATCGTTGAATGCCGTGTTGAGCGCGGTGTTGCCGCTCGAGGTGGCGTCCGTCGAGTGCGAAAAAGTGTAAGCACCCTGGAAATAGCCCCCCGCCCAGCGGCGCGCCAGAGTGAGTTGCAACGAATGGTAGTGCGAATAGGCATCGTCGGCGAAGAGCTGGAAGCCGTTGTACCCATTAATCCCGAAGATTCTCGAGCGCGCCGCTCCATTCAAAATCGTGTCCGTGGTGATGGAGCACGAGGCGCCCGGGCCGGTCATGGTTCCGTTGCAACTGGCTCCGGCAAGCACAACCGGGTCTGCCGGGCTGGCCAGCCGCGCCTGGATGCTCGTGCGCGTTTCGCGGAGATGCACCGCGTGCGTCCCCACATACCCGGCTTCCAGGATCCAGCCCTTCCCGAGGGCGTGCTGCACCGTCAGGTTCCACTGCTGCGTGTTGGGGACGACGAAGTGACGCGGCACCGTAAGGCCGAAAATGTTAAACGCCGCAACGCCATTGCAGCCCGCCGCGCTCCCGAAGCTCGGAAATTTCGTGGTATCGCCACCCGGGAAGCCGAGAAAGACTGACTGGCAACCCACGAAACCCGGGGCAATCGTACCTGCCGGCGGCAGAGCATTCGGATTAGAGAAGTTGAAATCCGGCAAGGAGCACCAGGGATTTTCTGGCGCTGGGTTTGATGGCGAACACGGCATGAAGAAGTTTCGCAGGCTGCCTGCCGGCCCATTCAGGAAGGCCACCGGGAGGAAGGGGGTCTGGAAAGAGAGTTGGTCCACCGTGCCAACATCTTCGCGGACATGATAAATTCCGTAACCGCCACGCAGGGTCGTGGTATGGTGTCCGCCGAGGTCGTAGGCGAAGCCAAGGCGCGGCCGCCAAGGCGCGGCCCGATGCCGGTCGCATAATCGTTGTCATAGGTCGTGTTGCTGGCATTGCCCTTCAGCCCGGCCACATTGAGTTTGTCCACGCACTTTGGATAGAGGAACGGGAACTGTCCTTGGTCGGAAAGCTGGGGATCAAGATTCCCGATATGACACTTATTGTCGTGAAACGCGCCCAAAACTTCCACGCGCAAGCCGAGATTGAGCGTGAGATTGTGGCGAACCTTCCAGTCATCCTCTCCAAAAAAGGCTGCATCGTTGGCGCGGTATTCGTGGTTGAACACGCCGCCACCGCCGAAGCTGAAATCGGGCTGGCCCAAAAGCAGTTTCTGAAAATCCGTCAGGCCGCCCCCGTTGACGAAGAAGAGTTGTCCGTTGAAAACCTGCGGAAAAAGTTTGTCGAGGTTGACGCGCGCGTACTCCCCGCCAAACCGGATAAGATGAGTCCCCCGGACCCAGCTCGCAGTGTTCACGAAGTTGAAATTGTTCTGCGTCTGGAACTGGTCGGCGGGGGGCGTCGGTCCGATCTGGAAGCCGGAACTCCCGAGCGTGAACTTGTAAATGGACGTTGTGACGCTGTTGGTCGGCCGGTTGATTCTCAGATCCGCCGCTGTGACCGGCGGCAGGTTGATCAAGCTGTTGTTGATACGCACATAGCCGAACCGGAGATCATTCACGAACGTGGGAGAAAACAGGTGCGTCTCGGTGGCCGTAAAGAAACGGACGTTCACCGGAAGGTCGTAAGGGAAATTTAGGTCCGTCGAACTAATGCTGCTGGCAAGCGTCCCTCCGAGCGAGGCCTGCAGGCCCCCGGCGCCGAAGGGGAGAAGCGATTCGGCATTCGAAAAGAAGAATCGCCCGGCGACTTTGTCCTGGCCGCCGCGAAATTCACGGTCCCAATTCGAGGTGAACTGGTCATCGGTGTACTTCCCGGGCTTGCTGATCGTGAACCGCGCCAGCGGATACGGTGATCCGGCGGAAAGCGCAGGGTCCGGCGTCAACGAAGGCATGAGGTAGCCGTTGGCGTCCCCTCCAAACTGGTTGCTCTTGAACTGAAACAGGGCCAGAGCGACGGGGTCAAGCGTGACCGTGCCTCCGCTCCCCGGAAAGAACACCGACACCAGCGATGATTCCGAACGATCGGCCGGCAGCGCCGGGATGATCGAGTTGATCGCGGTGCCCGGGGAAAGACCGCTGCGCTGGCGCGTGCCCTGGTAGTTGACAAAGAAGAATCCGAACTTCTCCTTCGCCACGGGTCCCCCAAGGCTGCCGCCAAAAATGTTTTGCTTGACGACGGGCCGAGGCTGGCTGCTGGCCTTCTGAAAGTATTCGTTGGCGTTAAGCACATCGTTACGGAAAAATTCGTACAAGTCTCCGTGAAAATCCTTTGTGCCGGATTTCAGAACGGCGTTGACGTTGCCCCCGCCGTTGCGTCCCTGGCTCGCGTCGTAGAGAGAAGTCTGCACCTTGAATTCCTGGATGACGTCCGGATTGGGCAGCGGCACGTTAGTGGACTGCGCCACGTTGTAATCGGTCGCGCTGATTCCTTCGATCAGATAGTTGTTGTTGTCTTCCCGTTGCCCGTTGACGATGATGCGCACGTTGCCGCGCCCGAGTTGCGCGGAGGCGTTCAGCTCGCTCTGCGCTCCGGCGGAAAGCGTGAGCAATTGCTGGTAGTTCTGCGTGGCGAGGGGAAGTTCGCGGACGGTTGCAGTGCCGATGGACTGGCCAGTGGCGGCGTTAGTTGTTTCCACGGTGGTGACGCTGGCGGTAATCTCGACCTTTTCCGCGACCGTGCCGGGCTTGAGGGTGATGGTCACCTTGGTCGTCTCCGTGACGCGAACTTCGATCTCGCTGGCCTTGGCCTCAGAAAAACCGGACTTGTTGACGACCACGGTGTAGGTAGCGGGCGGGAGGAGCGGCACGATGAACGCGCCGTCCGTGTTGGTCAATACCTTGCGCGCAAGGACGTCCGTGCGCGTGTCAATAATTTGGACTTCGGCTCCGGCGACAGCGCCGCCGCTGGTATCCACCACGGTGCCACTGATGGCACCGGTTGCCCCGCCCTGGGCGAAGACCCGGGCGCCGGCAAATCCTGAGAGGAAGAACGGCAACACCAACAGAAAAAATCGGCGTGAGACTCGCATGACGATCCCCCACTTAGAAGCCTGCGCTGCTCCGGTTTGCAAAGGGGGACCCTGCGGAACTACTTAGGACTGAAACGCGGGACAACGCGGAAGCTTCGGGAATCCCCCCGCCATGAAGCTAGCGATTCACTTCCCGCGTGTCAAGAAGTGGGCGGGCTTGCCCGCAAAACCGAACTTGACGCAGTTGCCCCCGGGGAGCAGCATGAGAATGATGACTTGCGTGTCGACGCGCAACGCACCGGACGCGGTTAACGTCTAATGGAATAGAGGGAAACTCCCCGCCTGGGGGTGAAGCCATGAAATCCCGCACCGTGTTTCTTTCTTGCCTTTTCGCCGTCTGTGTCGCTCTGAGCGCCGGGGCCCGCCCCGCCGCGGCCGATTTGAGTCACGCCCGAATCGTGCGGCTGAGCCTGACGGAAGGGGACGTGCGCTTCACCCGCTCGGCCGGGAACGATCCCCTGACCGATGCAAATGCCCATTGGGAGACGGCGGTCGTCAATCTGCCCATCCAGCAGGGTTACGCGCTGTCAACGGGCAACGGCCGCGCCGCCGTGGAATTTGAGAATGGCGCAGCGGCCTATCTCGATAACGATTCGATGCTGGAATTCTACGAGCTTTCCCTCAGCGACGGCGCGCGCATCACGCAGCTCGTCCTTCGCCAGGGCTCGGCAGCGTTTTATGTGAACCCTGCGCGCGGCGACGTCTTTTCCGTGACCGGCGGCGACTTCACCGCGAGAGCGAACGACCGCGCCAATTTTCGCGTGAACAATTACGATGACGGCAGCACGGTGGTGGTCAACAAGGGCCGCGTCTCCGTTCAGACCAAAGAGAAAACAGTGCAGGTGGCGAAGGGCCAGTCGGCGACTGTCCGCGCGGGCGACGCGGCATCGATCGTGATCAGACAGGCAGCCGCAAGTGACGACTTCGACGCGTGGGTGGCGGGCCGCGAGGAAAGTTTCAGCGCCGCTACGAATAATGCGCAGCAGTACGTTAGTTCCTCCTATTACGACGCGGGGCTGGGGGATCTGTACACCTACGGAAGTTGGTTCGACTATCCGGGTTTCGGCAACTGCTGGCGCCCGATTGGAGCAGGTTTTGGCTGGTCGCCCTTCACGCTCGGCCAATGGGCGTTCGTCCCGGGTATCGGATGGACGTGGGTGAGCCTTGAGCCGTGGGGCTGGCTGCCATACCACTTCGGGGGCTGGTTTTTCTCTCCGATTTACGGGTGGGTGTGGGTGCCGAGCGGTATCGGACTCGGGACGGGACGTTACTGGCGGCCGGTGACGGCCGTTTGGGTGCGTTCGGGCACGACGACCGGCCTCGTGCCGGTGCATCCGCTTGATGTGAAAGGGAAAACGCCAATCAATCTCGCGCACGGCGTAATTCGGACTCCGGGAATGGGCGGGATGTTGGGCTCGCGCATCTCAGCCGATTCGGGCGAAAAGTGGAAGGTGTTGAGCAGGCCACCTCAAGGTGTGGTTTCTGAAGGGTTGCGTGTCGCGGCTGCTCCGGGGCATATTTCGCGAACCGTGCTCTCGGGAAGCGCGGGCAGCCGCGCGGTCACCGTCGGGCGCGATTCGTCCATCGTGTACGACGGGCGTGAACACAAATTCGTGAATGCCAACACGGCGCCCGCGATTTCGTCCGAAGGCCTGCGGAAATTGTCCGGAGACGCCGCGCCGGCGATGCAGAGTAAAGATGCTCAGGGCCAGCCGAGCGTCACGCGGCCCGGAACGGTGTCTCGCCCGGCCCCTGCGGGCGTGGGAGCGCCAGCGCCGCGCGCGATGCCGGCTGCTCCCCGTGTTATGACGCCACCTCCGGCACCGGCGATGCGCGCTTCACCTCCTCCGCGTGTCTCAGGTAGCGGCTCTTCGAGTTCAGCCGGGGGCATGCGCGGGTCGACTGGAGGCGGCGCGAGCAGCGGCGGCGGAAGTGGCGGTGGCGCACGCGCTGGCGGCTCATCTTCTTCTTCGTCCGGCGCAGGAGCTTCCTCCAGTGGCAGCTCGCATCCTTCCTCCGGTGGCGGCGGACGACCGCACTAACCGGCGTCAAATCTATCCGCGAAAAAGAGGGCAGCGGCCCCGGCACGATCCGGCCGCATCTCGCTTTTCTGGATGCGTGAATCGCACGTTCCCTACGGGAAGACCATTCCAGCGTAGCCGACAACCGCGCCGCGATCACCGGAAACATCTGCGGACGTAGCATAGCGGACGAGCTCGGCGCTGGCGCCGCCGAGGGCGTTAAGCGCCGTCAACATAGCTACGGCTGGGCCGAGTCCGCACATGGAGATTTCTTCATCGCGGCAGACTTCGAACAGTTTGCGGGGATCGATGGCCAGGAGCTGATCGAGCGCCTTGCGATCTTTGCGCCGCGTCGTTTCGTCGTCTTCGTAATGATTCAGGTCGGACGTAGTGAGAAGCAGAATCTCCTCGGAGGAACCCGCTAGCACGCGGGCGATTCCCTCGCCGACGGCGACGAGATCCTCGAAGCGCAGGGTGCCGAGTGCGAGCGGAACAAACGTGAAGCCCGGCGCGAGAACCTGGAGAAACGGGAGCTGGACTTCGAGCGAATGCTCCGTGCGATGCGCTTCCATATCCTCTTGGAGAAGCGGGCAGGCCGCGCGGAGCGACTCGGCAAGAGCCGCCTCAATCGGCGCGTCGCCGAGCGGCGTGCGCCATGCCCCGCTCGAAAGAATCGCCACCGGCTCTCCTCGCGGATAGTGCCGCACGCCGAGAATCAGGATTTTCACCGGCAGCTCGATGAGCGAATAGACCGCGCCCGCGACATGGCCCGAATAGATATAGCCCGCGTGAGGGACGAGGCACGCGCGCACGCGCCGCTTCTGCGTGCCAGGCTCGGCGGACGCAAAGCGGCGAACGAGTTCTCCTAATTCGTCGGCATTCGACGGATAAAAGCGCCCGGAAACGGCCGGAAGACGGAGCACGGATCAGCTCCGCGCGTCAGATGGGACGCGAAGGTTTGCCTTTGAACTTGACGGCCTGCTCGGTGGCAGGAAGGTACCAGACTTTCACCTTGTCGCCGTACTGATACCCGCCGCGGTCGATGATCTTCTGCATCTTGTCCGCGGCCTCGCGGGAGAGAGAAAACGTGCGGATGGCGAGTTCATTGTCTTTGCTGCGCACGGTGATTTGCGAGTTGTTCGCGTGCATCACTGTTCCTTTGAAAACGGCATACTGCGTTTTGGGTTTCTTTTCCTTGACGACGATGGGCTGACTCGTGTCGACCGGCTTCTGGGCGGAGGCTCCAGCCGCACCGGCGAGCGCAAGAATCACGAGCGTTGACGCGGCGAAGGTCGAGGATCTGATGAAACGTCTCACTCGAGATCGTCCACGGCGATGCGCAGCGACTTGAGGAAGCGGACGTCCTGCGGGGTCATGGTCAGCCTCGACGCAATTCTCCTGTCCCTCTCTTCTTCCATCGAATCCTGATCCACCTGAATGCGCAGCGATTCAAGGAAGCGGCGGTCCTGCGTGGTCAGCCGGGGCTGCGGGCCGCTGGCCTCGCGCTTGGCGAGGCCGATCGTCGCGTCGAGCTTGAGAACAATGTCATAACCGTGAGCGCGCACGCCGGCAATCGCGCCAGTGATGCGCTCCGATTCGGAGACCGTATCGTTGATCGCGTGTCCCAGCTCCCGCAGCAGGTTTTTGAGGTGATCGTCGAGTTGCAAGGCGGCCTCTCCTGGAAGATACAGTTTCATTCTAGGACTCCGCCGCGCGCGATACAAGTGGGCCTCGCGTAACTTGTCTCCAATAGGTTTACACCGCGCCGGGGCCCAGTTCAGCGCCGTGATGGGCGCGCTCCCGATACAAGCCGCGTTTTGCGCTAATATGCTTCCGTGGCCACTGCGGCGCAATCCTCGACGAACGGGACCCGCGGGTTTCGCCGGCTATGGCGCGTTCTGAAGCAGCTTTTTCACGAGATGACGGGGGCAGTGTTTGCGGTGCTGGCGGTGGGCTGGGCGAACGCCGCGTTGCGGGCGTACGCGCGCGACGTGGCGCACTGGCTCATCGCGACTGCGCTCGGTGTGGCGGCGCTGATGGCGTTTTTTGCCTGGACGTCGTTTCGCCGCGCGCGGCGCGTGCAGTAGCGAGCTTTCCGATGTCAGTTGTCGATTTTTGATTCGCGATCGCACGTTAACCGCGCATCGATTTTGACTTTCATTTCGGAATGACGAAAAACAATCCATCCAGCGCCGAACTGGCCGAGCGAAAACGGCGCTTCACGACGATTTCCGGCTTGCCCGTGGAGCGGCTTTATACCACAGAGAGCCTGCCGGGCTGGGACGCCGAAGAAGCGCTGGGCTTTCCCGGCGAATTTCCATACACGCGCGGCATCTATCCGACGATGTATCGCGGGCGCTTGTGGACCACGCGGCAATATGCCGGGTTCGGCACCGCGGCGGAATCGAACCGCCGCTATCGCTAC
>WNGG01031531.1_pt1 | contig 10518 bp, 12 predicted proteins | sample 5400661 | NCBI WGS metagenome assembly WNGG01 (sample SAMN13153372, study PRJNA577476) | soil metagenome | isolation source: 100 cm soil or saprolite under Garry oak tree replicate 1 | place: USA:California | collected 2016-06-15
GCCAGGCCGACTCGCCGACGCCGCCTCCAACTCGTTTCTTGAAGGCCAGACGCGTGCCGTCCGGCGATAGCGAGGGGCACTCCACGTTGGCACGGAGCACGCGCATCTGCCGGGGGGCGATGTCACCTTCGACGAGGTAGGTCTCCCCGCCCGTGCTGAGCGTCGCGTAGAAGCCGTGGCCGTCCGGAGCGAACGTGACGCACCAGAAGCTGAAATCCATGGCGTTAAAGCGTTGCCCGTCCCGGAGGACCGTGAACTCCCCCAGGTTGCCAAGCTTGGCACCGCTTGCCAGGTCGAGCAGCACGGTCGCGATCGAGGAAGACCCGTGGGAGTGCGAATGCCCGGACATGGAGTGCGAAAACGTGAAGCTGGTTGTCGCGCCATACCGGCCGTCCGGCGACACGCGCGTCCAGCCGGGCGTCCCGCTCAGCGTGATTTTATTCAGGATTTCGAACTCCGGTCCGAAGATGTACGCGTCGTACGTCGAGGCGAACCCGGGGCCTTCAGCCAGGCAGAGTCCCCGACCGCCCGCGAAGTGAAGGCGCCGGCAGCGCAATGGCAGGACGGCGCGCGCAGCCTCGGGTGCCTCGACCGGGACCAGCGCCACCTGCCCCGAGTATTCTCCGACGTCGCTCCGGAACATCACCGTCGCATCGGACCGGCCGAGCAGCGCCCGCCCCGTTTCGGCGCCCCCGGTCGCCATGGGGCGACCGCTCGAGCGGCTCCGATACACTGCCCAGGCGCCGTACCCGACAGCGACCGCCACCGAGCCGGTCACGACGAGCGCCAAGGCCACGCGGCGCGGGTGACGGCGTGCTGGGTTCGACATTGCTCCTCTCCTTGCTCATTGGAAGCGCGATCGCTGCCACGATCAATACTCTTAATAGCTGGGTTACGCTACCGTCCTTCCTGCTCCGAGCGCCGCCGTCGCCGCGCGCGCAACAACCCCCAAACAAATCCCACCATGAGACCGAGCGGCCCCGTAAAGAAGATGCCCAGCAGCGGGCCTTGATTGGCGTTCGGTGTAAGGAGAAGGGGACCGACGAAACCCGCAAGAAACGTGATGGTACCGACGAACAGCGCGAAACCTATCGGGCGTTCCCCCTGCCACCAGCGACTGCGCAGCGGGCCGTAACGAACCATTGCCCAAAGGGCAACAAGCGGTACCACAGAGAAAAGGAGAGAGAGAACGGAGCTCACGCGTCTGTCCCTTGGACCGTCGCCGCCGGCGCGCTGTCGCTTCGGACTACGTGCGAACGCTCTGATGCAAGCCATGGCAGCGCGCCTGCGGCGTGCGCCCGACCTCTTCCGCCAGCGCAAGGCCCTCGCCTCCGCAAGGTGCGCGGGGAGTTCAGCCTCACCGTGCTGGCGTACAACCTCAAGCGGGTACGGAATCTCGTGAGCGTCGCACGGCTCCTGGAAGTGCTCGCCTAGCCTCTCGACCAAGCCAATTCTCCGCCTCGACGCGGCGACCGCGGCATCAGCGCTCACCTACCGTGAGTTTTCACACGGCCTCAGCGCTCGTTAGGCGGCTGCCTCACCCACGTCAGCGCCGGAATGGTCCGTCCCGGAGGTCAGTAGAGATCGGGCTCCGCCACACCAGCTGGCTGTGCAGGCGTCTCACCGGCCACGTGAAGCCGCTTCCGAGCCGAGAACATTGGTCCGCGAGCAGGAATGCCGGGCGCAAAGGCTTGTAAGCCAAGCGGAGGCCGGTTCACGTCATCATAAATCGCCTCCATCCCCCCCCGCATGAAGTAGGTCTCATGCCAGAAACCGGTCCCCCCGGAATTACGGAGGAAATTCTGCCACCAGATCCGGTGGGGTTCGGAGCGCGCCCACCGCTCCATCGAGGCGAAATCCTTCCAATACCAGCGCATTCCGAGGTGGAGCGGGAATAGACTGAAGATGATGTTGTTCTCGAAGTGCAGGAGGCCCTCCGGACGTCCCGCACCGGCCTTGTCGATCTGAGGTCCTAGACCGAGAAGCGTCTTGATGCCACCCAGCGTGCGCACCCGCATGCCGAGATAGATGACCACGAGGTCGGGGAAGGCGCTCAGATCTACCGAACGGCGATCGACGGGCGAGGGCATAGGCCGGGCTCCTTTCATCGCTCACGCGGCGCCGTACGTTGCGCGGCGTCAGGGTTCAACCCGGACTTCTTCCACCTCTTCATATTCCTCAGCCCGCGGGAGCAGGCGTCGCGCCGGGCTCCCCGGATCGTTTGGGTGGACACCTGGTTCAGGGACGTTCGGGCCAGGCTCCGGCAGTGAGACCTCGCTCACTCCGCGTCGAGTGCGTCACTCGCGTCCGTCCACCGGGCCAGCGCCTCGTCCAGCGCCCGCCGCGTCTTCGTCAGCTCCGCGCTCAGTCGACCGGCCTTCAGCGCCCCGTCGGCCCCGCCTTCGTAGAGCGCCGGATCCGCGAGGGCCCGCTCCAACTCGGCTATCCGAGCTTCGGCGGCGAGCACCGCTTGTTCAAGGGTCTCGGCTTCCCGCTGCGCCGAGCGGCGGGTCTCCTGAGCCTCGCGCCGCGCGGCGGCCGCCTTCCGCGCCTCCGATCGTGTGGCCTGATGCGCTCCCGTTTCCTGAGCCCGCCGCGTCCGGTCCCGGGCGGCCTGCTCGGCCTCTTGCCGCTCCCACTCGACGAACGTTCCACCGTAATCGTGGATCCGCTCGCCGTCGAAGGCCCACACCCGGGTTGCCAGCTCGCGCAGGAAGGCGCGGTCGTGGCTCACCAGGACGACCGAGCCCTCGTAGTCCTCCAGTCCATCCTCCAGCGCCTCGACGGACTCCACATCCAGATCGTTGGTCGGCTCGTCCAGTACCAGGAGGTTCGCCGGTCGCAGTGTGAGGAGCGCCAGGGCCACGCGCGCCCGTTCACCGCCCGACAGGGCCGAGGTGTTGCGCTGCACGTCGTCCCCGGAAAAACCGAAGCCGCCGAGGTGATTCTGAATGTGGCCTCTGGTCCAGCCACCCCGCACCTCGGCAATGCACTCGTAGATGGTCTTGTCCTCGGGAACCTGAGTCAAGTCTTGCCGAAACCATGCTGCTTCGACGCCGGCCCCGAGGCGTGCGGCGCCGGACGCCGGCTCGTGGGCGCCGAGGAGCGTGGCGAGGAGCGTGGACTTGCCAGCGCCGTTCGGGCCTACCAGCGCGATCACGTCGCCGCGCCGGACAACGGTTGAGAAGTCGCGCACGAGACAGCGCTGGCCGGCCGTCACGCGAAGCCGCTCGATCACCAGAACCTGGTCGCCGCCCCGTTCCGCCGCGGCGAACCGGACACTCATCGCTTCCCCCTCGCCCGGCGGCGGCGACAGGCGGGGCAGGCGGGCCAGCCGGGCTCGTCGCCCTTTCGCCTGGGCGCTGTTGCGCCCGGCAATATTGCGCCGGATATAGTCCTCTTCCTTGGCGACGACCTTCCGCTGCTGCGCCACCTGCCGTTCGAGCGCCACGTGCCGCTCCGCGCGTTGGGTCACGAACGCCGTGTAGCCGCCCCGATAGGCGGTGGTCGTACGGCCGGCGACGTGGAGCATGTGATCGACCGTGTCGTCGAGAAACGCGCGGTCGTGGCTGATGACGATCAGCGTCTCGCCGAACTCGCCGAGGTAGCGCTTGAGCCACTCGATTGTCTCGAGATCGAGGTGGTTGGTGGGCTCGTCGAGGAGCACCAGGTCTACCGGCGCCGCCAGCTGCGCGGCGAGTCCCACCCGGCTGCGTTCCCCGCCGCTCAACGAGGCGAGGGGCCTCGTCCTCGCGTCGGCTGGGTCGAAGCCCAGGCCCTGCAGTACGGCATCCACGCGCGCCTCCAGCCCGTAACCCCCCGCGTGCGCGAACTGCTCCTGATCACGGCCGAAGCGTTCGAGGTCCGCCGCGGTGACGCGATCGCCCAGCTCGGCGAGGCGTGCCGCCTGCCGGCTGAGGCGGTGCTCCAGCGCTACGAGGTCGCCGTAGCCGGACGCCGCCGCGTCCCAGACGGTGGCGGCCCCGCCGAAGACTCGGGCCTGGTCGAGCACCGCCATGCGCAGGCCCGGCTGGCGCACGATGGCACCCCGGGCCGGCATCAGACTGCCGTCGATCAGCCGGAAGAGCGTCGTCTTACCGGCGCCGTTCCGACCCACGATACCCCAGCGCTCGCCCGCGGCGACCGTGAACGTGACACCGCTGAGGAGGGTGGTCGCACCGAACTCCACCGTGATGTCGGAAAAGGACAGGATGGCCACGAGGGAAATATGGATGAGCCTTTCTCGAGTTTGAACTCGCGCCTCGCGGTCTACGGGGCTGTGGTGCTGCCACTCGCGGTGCGCTAGTACCACAAGACCTTGGCGTGACTCGGACAGCGTCGCAGATTTCGGTCGACCGAGCTCGAGCGCGGTGCCAGCTCCGCTGGTGAGGCGAAGAGAGCCCGCCGTGCAAGGAGGGGCCGTGACGGTTGTGCTCCCGTATGAGTTCGACACCAGCGACGTCTGGCGGAAGATCATCAAGGGGGTGTTCGCCCTGAACGCGGTGATCATCCTCGGTCTGCTCTACTCGCTACTGATCTCCCATCGCTGGGGGGTGGTGGCGCAGCTGGCGCTCATCGAAGCGTTCCTGCTGGCCTTCGCACGGGTGTGCGTGCGGTTTCAGTCGGGGTCCATCGGCACGCTCACCGCAGAGCGCGTGGTCATTCAGCCGAACAAGCTGCTGTGGTTCACGCTCCCGGGGCCCGAGGGTACGTACGGACTCGATCGCTTCTCGGCGATCCGCGTCGAGTCCAGGGCCGGACCCCTGGGAACCGCCGTCTCCACCGGTCCCAACGAAGTGGTGTGGTTGTCGGGTCGGCCGGGCACACCCGACATCGTTCTTGCGAGAACCGAGAACCGTGCGGGTGAAGTTGTCGGTCGGGAGTTCGGCGCGCTGCTCAAGCTGCCGGTGAAGGAAACGGGAACGAAGGTGATCAGACTGTAGGTCCCACCACGCCATAACGCTATCTGCTCGTATCTTCGGATACCGCCGTCGCCCAGGAGGAAACATGACGCCGCTCAGCATCGCAACCATGAGAGGGGCGTGTGCTGCCGGATCAGTTATTCACACCGGTCAGCGTTTTGAGCAGCCCTAGGCGCGACTCCCCACCGGTAGCTCTCGACGTACCAGCACCGTCAACACGACGGCGGTGAGGAAAAGTGCCGCCACGTCGCCCCAGAGGTGCCCGATCTGACCGGGGTCGGTCACGGAGTGCACCGCCATGACGGCGCCGTGCACGATGCTCGACCAGACCGTGAACCAGATGAGGCTCACGTTGCGGGCCGCGAGCGTAGCGTAGATACCCCAAATCATCTGGAGGTATGCCGGCTGCTCCGGCGCCCACGCCCAGCCACTCGGCCAGATGCGATTGAACAGGGGAATACCGAAGATAAAGATGAGGCCGAAGATCCTCAGCACCGGCCGCAGGAGAGAAGAGGAAGCAGCGCCGTTCATTGGTTCCTCCGCTGGAGTTCCTTCGCTGGAGTTGTGAACTAGTGGTGTGGCTGGCCGCCGGCGCGCCGATCGGCCAGGAAGCCGGTAGCGGTGAGAGCCATTCCGAGCCCCACGATCGCGGTGAGCACCAGGAACAAGGGATCTCGCGACGACACATACAGGGAGACCATCGTTGCGACGAGCACGACCCGCACGACGAGCGTCGTCGGGTAGAGCGCCGCCACCCGGTGCCGGACGATCTGGGCGACGAGAATACCGAGCGCCAGAAGGAGGGAGCCCATGAACCGCACCAGCACCGCCGGATAGCTGCCGGTCGCGCCGAGGAGCTGGAGCGCGCGCGCCGGCGCGAACAGCAGGGCCAGTCCGCCGAGGGTGAGATAGCCCACGAGGTAACAGAAGCTGAGGCGGGTCCAGCGCATCATGCCCCTCCCTTGGTGAAGTCCTGCACCGCTCCCACGAAGGCGTCGGGTGCGTCGAGTGCGAGGAAATGTCCGGCGTCCTTCACGACGCGCAACCCGGCGCCGGGAATGGCCTGCCGATCGGCCTCCCGCTCGGGGACCCGGGACCAGTCGTGGTCGCCATATACGAGGAGCACGGGACGGTCAATCGACTTGTACTCGGAGCGCGCTCGCTCCCACCCCGCCCAGTGACGGACCAGCGACATGAACGCCTGATAGTGACCCGGCCTGTTTCCGACTTCGTACAGTTCTTGCGCCAGGGCGGCCGGCATCGCACCGGGCCGATACACGCCGCCCTCAAGGATGCGCTTCACGATCGGATATCGGCGGAGCCGGGTGAACGTGGCGCCGAGGATCGGCACGTCGTTGAGGGCGAACAGCACGTTGGCGATTGAGGAGCTGCGCCGGATCCCGCGCCCACCGTCGTAATCGTACGGATTGACTGCTACGACTCGACGCACCGACGGGTGATGTCGCGCGGCGAGCAGCAGCGCGATGCTCCCACCGATCGACTCTCCCACCACGACGGCATCCTTGATCTCGAGGGCCTCGAGAAATCCGGCCACACTCGAGACGAAGAACACAGGTGTATACGCGGCCCTAGGGATGGCCGAATAGCCGTGGCCAGGATAGTCGAGCGCGTACACGCGAAACCGCTTCGCGAGGGCCGGTACGACCCGTTGAAACATGTCGAGCTGGGTACGGAGCGTATGCAACAGCACGAGTGCCGGTCCCTGCCCCACCGTGATGTAGCGCAGGCGCGTGCCGCCGACCGTGACGTAGCGAATCGGGATCTCCGGCGCCCATGACAGCCGCTCGGGCGCGGCGGGCGCACGTCGGAGCCACTCGACGAGGTAGGAGACGAGCGGCAGGCCGATCAACACTGCCGCGGCGACGATCCATGCGGTAGCCATATTGATGTATATACAGGTGGTTGCCGTTAGAGACAACCGCGTCCAGTAGACAACAGTTCCCCAGGGCTCGCTTGACCGAGCGTCCACAAGTGCATATGCATATAAACATGACTGCCAAGGTGTTAGCGCCCTCTCCACTGCCCTGCGCCTGCGCGAACATGCGCCGGGCAGCGCGGGCCATGACTCAGCTGTACGACGCGGCGCTGCGGCCGAGCAGGCTCCGGATCACCCAATTCACATTGTTACAGGTCCTGGAACGAACCGGTGAGCCGATGACCCAGGGCGCGCTCGGCGACCTCCTGGCGCTCGACACTACGACGCTCAGCCGTACGCTCAGACCGCTGGAGCGGGCCAAATGGATTCGACGCGTGGAGGGCGGCGACGCCAGGGAGCGCCGCATCGAGCTTGCGACTCACGGTCGGCGCGTTCTCGAGCGCGCGACCCCCGCGTGGGAGCGCGTACAGCGACGGCTCAGGACGAGGCTGGGTCAGCGGGGCTGGGTGGCACTGCAGGCGCTGTCGACGGCGGCGGTGACGGCGGCGTGGAGCGTCTCGCGCAGAAAATCATGACGAAGCGGTATGACGCCCGCTCGACGCGCTGCAACCTTCGGACTGGGGGCCGCATCAAAGGAGGGACCGCCTCCGCCAGAAGCGACGCCAGGCGCCACGCCCGTGCGCTATCGCACTCGCCGGGCCCAGCGCCCGATCCGCTCCCGGCACCCAGGCTCGGCGCCGCTGGCCTCGTCCTACTGGCTGTTGATTGGAAACGGTTCCTGACACCTTTTCTTCCCCCGGATGGTCAATTCGGCCTTGCCAACCGCCGGCCCGGTGAAGTGGTTTACTTCCCGTAGGCGTGCGCAATCTGGCCTACGAGCTTGGCCCAAGGCATGTCCATGGCCCCATAGACCGCGCCGGCCTCCGGTCGCGCATTGTCCTTGAGGATTTCCACCATCAAGGTCGCGTAGTCCGAGAGCATGACACCGGCCTGCAGCATTCGCAGGAGCCCGACCTGGCGCTTTGTCTCGCTGAAGGTTCCGGAGGCATCGACCGCAACATAGGCGTCCAGCCCCTTGCCTACGGCAGTGATGGCCGGAAAAGCCGCGCACACTTCCAGAGAGATGCCGGCGAAGATCAGCTTCTTGCGGCCGATCGCAGCGATTGCGCGAGCCACGCGTGCGTCGTCGAAGGCGTTGACCGACGAGCGGTCGATGATCTCCACGCCTGGCAGCGCCTCCACGAGTTCGGGGAACGTCGGACCCCACATGCTGTCGCGCGCCGTCGTGGTAACGATGATCGGCAGCTTCAGCGCCTTGGCCGCTTTGGCCAAAGCTACTACGTTGTGCTTCAGCTCCCCGGTCGAATAATCACGGACGCCGGTCATGAGGCCGACCTGATGATCGACGAGGACGAGCGCCGCATTTTCTGAAGTGAGGGGCTCGTAAGGGTGGATTTGATTGTTCATCGCATTCTCCTTTACGTGTTTGGTTGAACTGTTGGGATTCAGTCGGCCAACGCGGCCGACATTAGTATTTACTTTACGTTACGTTTTATATTACACGGAAGCCGAGAAGAAGTCAATTGTCTTTACGATGCGTTCTGTTAATATAGCGTTATGAGAAATTCATCTCATCGCGGTCGCAAAGGCCGGCCGCCGAGTGAAATGGCGGCATCGCATGACGCCATCATGGATGCGGTATATGCCCTGCTTCAGAAAAAGTCGGTCCGCGACTTGACCATGGAAGAGGTCGCCAAGCGGGCCAAGGTCGGCAAACCCACCCTGTATAAATGGTGGCCGACCAAGGCGACCTTGGTGTTGGCCATGCTCTGCGAGCGGATGGCTCCCAACCTAGCAATGCCGACGGTCCGGACCGCGGAAGAGTCTCTGCGCCTTCGAGTGCGGCGCTTGATCGACGCGTTCAACGGGCCCTTCGGCAAGATCGTGGCCGGGCTGATCGCCGAGGGCCAGAGCGAGCCAGCCATCCGTCAGGATTTCTTTGACCGATTGGTTAGTCCCCGGCGGACTGCTACCATCGCCGATCTGCAGCGAGGCAAGAATGCAGGCGAGTTGCGGTCGGAGACAGAACCTGAACTGCTAAACGACGCGATCTTTGGCGCGATCTATTACCGCTTGTTATTGCGCTCGGGGCCATTGACCGGGCGGTTCGGCGAGGAATTGGTCGAGCAAGTCATCCGCGGGCACCGCTCGGGAAATTCCCGGAGTTGATCGACTCGGCAAATCTCAATCCAGGGCGCTCAAGGGCGGCCACGCACACGACACGCCCATTTACTCGAACTTCAAACCGTACACCCATCGCGCCCGCCAAACCGCCGAACGCCCTGCGCTTTCGCGATTCGCTTCCCACCGGCCGTGGCCACCTCTTCTAGTGCTTCGCGGTATCCGGCCGCACCCGAGACGCCTGAACCTTGATCTGCGCCATCATGTCGGCGAGCTGTTCTTCTTATGGCACTTGAAGACGATCGCCTCGGCACGCTCGGGCGACTCGGTATTGACGTACAGAAACTCCTCTCGCTGCGAAGAGAACGCGCCCAACAGGAGCTTCCGGCTCACGCCGCCAGGGTCCGTCGTTAGCGAGTTCGTGACGTTCTTGACGGTCTCAAGTGGGATTGTGAAGAGTGTCGAATCGTTCTTGACGAACTTGAGTTCCGTGGCGGTGAGGACGAGCTTGCCCTTGATCTTGTTGGGAAATCCGGTCCGGCCCTGGATGTACTCCACGTCCTGGAACACCTCCTGAGCCCAAGCCTGGGCCGGCGCCGCAATGGTCGCAGCGGTGAGCAGTGGGGTGACGACCTTCATAGGGTCCCTCTCATGGCCAAGTGAACGTGTAGGACATCGATTGACCGGTTGCCAAGGTCTGCGTCTTGTCTGCGAGAGATTTCGTCGAGGTTCCCCCTGTTACCTCCGCGGACAACGTCTGGTGCGAGTTGGGCGAAGTGGTCTGCTTCGTCACTCGGCGAGCGCCGCGAACAGCCTGCTCGATGAGCAACCCCGGCATCTTCACGGACGCTCAGGGCTTGTCGCTCCTGGGCTATGCTGAAACCTTCTGCCGCCGCGCCAGGTGACAATAGATCAACGGGACCGATCCCTATGATGGGTCGCATGCCAAGAAGCGTAGCGGCCATAAAGTCGCAGGCCGCGTTCTGCAAGTATCCTAATTTGAAGTGGTTGGGTGGTCCGCAACCGGCCCAATAAACCGGCCAACGACTCTCACTCGGGCTTCCTAGCCTCGCCGGTCCTCATCCCGCCGCCAGGACCAGCCGAATGGCCACGATGACGACCGCGATGGCCGCGCCGATCAGAGCCCAGATAGCCAGCCCTTGGACGACGCCCCAGGCCACCGCCGTGATGAGCTCCAGCTGTTTAACCCGCGCCATGAGGCGGTCGACCTTTTCCCACAGGACGTCGGTCATCGGGCGGAACGCTGGGGTCGCTACGTTGATCGCGTCCGGTTTCGAGACATGCTCCTGGCGGTGCTCTTCTCCGACGTGTGCTTTTAGGAGCGCACGGCTATTCGCCCCTATAAACCGCACCTCACAATTGGGTCATTTTCAACGCGGGCTTCACGCCGCTTCTCCCACGTCCTGCCGCGTCCGGTGCGCAATCTGACAAAACGCCGGCTCGTCGGCCTCGAGCCACAGTTTTTGGGCCAGCATCCGGTCGCCCGCCGGATACGCG